>OIYR01001579.1_pt1 | contig 11197 bp, 17 predicted proteins | sample 1588221 | NCBI WGS metagenome assembly OIYR01 (sample SAMN03283292) | human gut metagenome | biome: human-associated habitat; material: feces | host: Homo sapiens | place: Peru | collected 2012 | reverse complement strand
TATGAAGATAGAAAGAAAATAAGAAATAGACTTTCAAAATGTATAATAACAAAAAATACAGTAGAAGGAATAGACAAACCAATAATAGTATTAAAAAATGAAGAAAAAAACGAAAAAGCAAAGACAAAAATAAAAAATAACGAATCAGCATAAAAACTTGCATTTATAAATTTATTTTGAACGATACAAATATTGCAGAAGGCGACCAATGGTCGCCTAATTTTTATGTTATAAGAGTTCCTATTTTGATTTTTTATTAATTTATATTGTAGGAAATTTCTATTTTATGTGTAGGGGCAGACGCCTCTGTCTGCCCACGGGTCTTTTTTAGAAAAATGTCTTTAAAAATAAAAAAAAATATGGTATGATAATAAAGCAAAAAAGAAAGGAAAAATAAAAATGAAGAATGATGTATATATCGAAAGCCCATTAACTCCAACTGACGTAAAAATCTATACAGAAGACGGCACTCCATATCTAGACTATACTGGCACATGCTACATGAGTGATGGTTGTAAATATAAGATTCATCTTCCAAAGGTCGGACTTCAATTTACGCAAGTGACTCAGCAAGAGGATAGTGAGATACATGATTTTTGTGGATACAAACAGAGAGTCGTTTTAGATTTTAAGGTTCTTGTAACAAATGGTAAGTTTTATACATATGAAATTCTTGAGCGTGATGTATCAAAGAAGCAGCTTGAGAAGGAGCTTGGTTATAAGGTGAATATTAAGGAGGATTAATAATGATTTCTAAGGAATGTTTTGTTAAGACCATGGAGCGGCTTGAGGCTCTAGACAAGAAAATGGATGCCGTAGATTCTGCATTCAAGGAACTAAATCGTGATTTTTGCGGGTTTTATATCACAGACATTTTTGATATTACAATTGATCTACTTGAAGAGATGTTTGGAGACACAGAAACGAACTGGATTGGATATTTTGTGTGGGAACTTAATTGGCTACACAATTTTAAGCTAGGAAATATTACTGTATATGATAAGCCTATTGAAATCAATGATTGGGGCGATGTATATGATTTTTTAATTAGTAACATGGAGGACGATAATGTGTAATATGACTTTTCGTCCAAAGGATACTTTTTATTTAAACAATACTCCAATTAGTGGGCTTGTTGAGGTAGAAACAATAGAAGATAAGCCAAGCAATTTAAAGCCTTTAAAGATTGATCTCAACAAAGAAACAATATTTTTTGGGGAAATAGCGGTTTCCAATAAGAACTTCTTGAAGATTATGGGATTTAACTGGCGACAGAGAATGTGGTTTAGAATTAAAACTTTTCTTTACAACATCACTCATAAGAGGAGAATCGATTGATGAAGATTTTAGTTGACGAGATGCCTAAATATCCAATGGAATGTCGTTATTCTGAACAAGTTGGCAATATGGAATATCATTGGTGGCATTGCAATTATGGTGACGTTGCTTGTGAAAACACCAAAAATTGTCCATTTTTTATGAGTTTTAAGGATTATATGAGCAAACCAGTCGTTGGTATTGATGGGACAATTGGAATATGATTAACACATGTTATTATTTTGAGTCTACATATATTGACATGATTTGTAATAAACATCAAAGAAACATAGGTGATATTGTATATTGTTCTGATACAAATAGTTTGTATGTATACAATGATTCACATTTTGATAAGATATATGCTAGTCCAGAAGCTACCGTAAAGAAAAAATACGGGAACAAGGTGCTTAAATGTCCCAGCTGTGGAGCACCTCATAAAGAAACAGATGAACGGTGTGAATACTGTGGTAATTATTTTACGGAGGAATTTTTATGAAATACGAATTTCATGTAGGCGATTATGTTGAAACAAAGGATGGAAGCATTGGTTATATCACAAAAGTAGATGATTTTATTGATAAAGATTTTTATCAACTATCTGGCAATCTATGCACTTCAGGATCTTTTGACTTTCATGGTTATGTTAAAGATATTCGTGATTATTTTATTCGTATCGGACAGTATGAGTTTACAAAGAAAGATAAAATCGAGCGAATCAACTACACTGATGATTTTATCTGTAAAAAAATGAAGGCATGTGATGTCGAAAGTATGTTTAAAAACAAAATCAACGAACTAATAGATGCTGTAAATGAAATGAGGGAGAAGAAATGCTATTAACATTTTCTAATAATCCACTCGATAAATTTTCTTGTTGGTTTGAAAATGAAGTAGTAGAACCAATTAGCAGACATTATTATAGTAAAAAGAAGGCTCATTATACATGCGCAATATGTGGATGCATTGAGGCCCCATACTTTACTGGAGCAAAATATGCTTCTATGACAAAAGACTTTGGATGGTATAAACTTGGTAATGGTAAATGGCATCGTTGGGTATGTCATCATTGCGCAGACCATGGATTCATGTCTGCTTCTGAAAATCATAATGGCTGTTTTACTTGGGACGAATGGCGAAAGTTAGTTAAAGGCAGCAACGAAAGACTTTTTGAAATTATTAAAGAAAAAGATCCTGAGTATTATGACTATTGGTTTAATGGTGGACGTGAAAAAGAATTGTTTGGAGAATTGGAGGAAAATGATGAGTAAGACGATATACGCTGTCATGTATGCATATTATAGTGACTGGCAGTTATATGGATACTTTAGCGATAGACTAGAAGCTGAAAAATATTGTGCAGCACATCCAAATATGGAATTACATGTTGAGAAACTTGCATGTATGGATGGGAAAGAGGATTTACATAACATAGAACTCAAATATGAATACAGAGTAGTTTTTGATCGTAAAAACAATACTTGGGAAATGAGAGTAGATCCAGAAGGGTATGAATTTTATCAGTCTGAATATTTAAGAAGTAATTCATTACAAATTTGGGCTGGTGGGTTTAATGGTTGGATTGCTGTTAGAGTAAACACTAATAAAAACAATAGAAAGCTTGCAGAAAATATTGCACAGGTCATCTTGTATCAGTATTTGTCAGAGTGTGACAACGAACCATCTGAGAAAACTATTGAAGAGTTTAATAAGATTCTAGCAAGTGCAGAAATTGAACGAGAAAGAATTCGCAAAGAAAAGGCTCTTAAAGAAAAGGAATTGGCAGAATTAAAGAGGTTAAAAGAAAAGTATGAATGTTGAAAAGATTAAAAGTTTAACCGCAGAGCTTTTACAATATTGCCATGAATATTATGATTTAGATTCTCCAACTATTTCAGATACTGATTATGATAAAAAGTTTGATGAGCTTAAAACTCTTGAAGACGAAACTGGATTCTGGCTTGCTACTAGTCCAACTCGTAAAGTGCAGGGACAAGTGCTTGATTGTTTTACAAAGATTAAACATAGTAAGCCAATGTTATCTGCAGCAAAAACTAAGGACGTAAATGAGATTAAAAAGTTTATTGGCAATCAGCCATTTTATTGCAGTTATAAGCTAGATGGTTTGACGTTAGTGGTTCGTTATGAGAATGGTAATTTTGTTCAGGCCGTAACTCGTGGCAATGGTGAAATTGGTGAAGATGTAACTGCTCAGGCAAAGATGATTACAAATCTTCCGATGAAAATTTCATACCATGGTTATCTTGAATTACGTGGTGAATGTGTTATCTCTTGGAAAAATTTTAATGAGATTAATGAAACTCTTGATGAGCCTTATAGCCATCCTCGTAATCTTGCCGCAGGTAGTTTGCGTCAATTAGATACAAATATCACACGAGATAGAAAACTTTCTTTTATCGTATTCGAATGCGTAAGCGATGTGTGGAATATTATTGATGGTCTTTGTGATTCAAAAGAACTTGCATTACGTTGGCTATCTACACTTGGTTTTGAAACTGTTAGTCGTTGCCATGGTAAGATTGACGATTGTATAGAAGCGATGCAACCAGAGTTTTATCAATATCCAGTTGATGGTCTAATTTTTGAGATGGATAATATTGATTATTCTAGGTCTTTACCAGCAACTGCACATCATGAAGGTTGCCGTATGGCTCTTAAGTGGGCAGATGAAATGTATGAGACAATTCTTCGAGACGTAGAGTGGAACACCACAAGAAGCGGAGTAATTGCTCCCGTGGCAATCTTTGACGAAATTGATTTAGATGGAGCATTAACAACAAGGGCCACACTTCATAACCTTTCTGTAATTGAACAGCTTCAACTTGGTATTGGAGATACAATTACTGTATATAGATCAAACATGGTTATTCCTAAGATTGAAGATAATCTAACTCGTAGTAATACATTGAAGATTCCTAATAAGTGTCCTTGTTGTGGACATCTGACACAGGTTAAGTATACTGACAATAGCAAAGTTCTCATGTGTACAAATTCAGATTGTGCAGCAAAGAAGTTGGCGCAATTTACTCACTTTGTAAGTCGCAAGTGTATGAATATTGATGGGTTGTCTGAACGCACCCTAGAAGCATTAATTTCTCATGGATTTGTAAATAATTATCGTGATATTTATCATTTGACAGATCATAAAGTCAAGCTATATAAGCTAGATGGCATGGGTAAAAAGTCTGTTGATAATCTACTTGAGAGCATTGAAAATAGCCGCAACGTTAAGCTAGAGAATTTTATTACAGCTCTCGGTATTCCAAACGTTGGTCTTTCTGCGGCTAAGACTATTTCTAATTACTTTAAGGGAAGTTTTATTGAATTTAATAATGCCTTTTGGAATAGATTTGATTTTACAAAGCTCGATGATATCGGTGGAACAACCGCTCAAAGCATTGATATTTATATGTCGAACAATTCAGAAGAGGTTTATTCACTAGCTCAAGAAATGAACTTTATTGTGGAAGAGACAAAAAGTTCTGGAGTAGACCTTGGTGGAAAGGCTTTCTGTATTACTGGAAGTCTTGAACATTATTCTAATAGAGATGCGCTTGTGAAAGCCATTGAAGATAATGGCGGCAAATATGTTTCTGGTGTAAGCAAGAAGACTGATTATCTTATCAACAATGATAAGGCTAGCACAAGTGGAAAGAATAAGAAGGCTATTGATTTGAATATTCCTATTATTAGTGAAGAAGACTTCATAAAAATGATTGGAGAATGATTATGAGCAGAGGTGTCTAAACACCAATAAGCCCTATTGACAAACTCAAATATTTGTGATATACTCACAGTACAAAATTAATTTAAGGAGGTTATTACAATGGACGAAGAGAAGATTGTAACAGAGGAAAAGGTTGATGCCGAGCTAAAAGATAAGCTCACGAAGGAAGTGGAGAAGCTACGAAATCAAGCAATGGTTCTTGGCGGTAAGACAATGGCTACAGTTATTTACAACATGATTCAGAAGTTTTATGCCGTGCCTGGTAAGCGCACTCTAAATGACCATCGCAGACTTATCAAGGAGATTGAGAAGTTCTGCAAGACAGCCGTAGATCATAAGGTAGAGACTCCAAAGTTTGGAGACGAGGAAGAGACTAATGAGTAATCATAAGTTATTTTGTATCATGGGAGAATCTGCTTCTGGCAAAGATACATTAACAAATAGACTTTGTAATGAAACTGGCCTAAAACAGATTATCAGTTATACAACTCGCCCTCGTCGTAATGGCGAAGGAGATACTCACATCTTTGTAGATGATGCCGCATATGAGTCAATGAAAGATAATAGGGCCGCATATACAGAAATCAATGGGTTTAAATATTGGACTACTATTGATCAGCTATACGATAACGACGTATATATTATTGATCCTTTCGGTGTTAAGACTCTTGAAGACCTTGGACTAAAGGACATTGATCTATGTTCAATCTATATTAATGTGCCGCTTGATATCCGCATGTATCGTGCCATGAATCGTGGTGATGAGTTAAGTACATTTTTAGCTCGTACAACAGATGAAGCAAAACAGTTTATTACAATGAAGTCTTATGGTGGATTTGATTATGCTATTAGCAACCTTAACGAGGACAAAGCATATTCAATTCTAAAACACATTGTTGAAACAGTACAAAATTAATGGAGGAAATTATGAAGTATAAGATTGCTGTTGACTGTGACGAAGTTCTAAATAATCTCAATGAAATTACGACCAAGGTATTTAATGAAGAGAACAATACAAACCTTACAGAAGATGTCTTTACTTCATATGATATCTATAAGTGCTTACCTTTTGAAGATGCAGAGAAGTATGTAGCTCTATGGAGACGAGAAGACATTTGGCGTTCTCTCACTCCCGCATATCATTCTCAGTGGGGAGTAAAGAAGCTCGTAGACAGTGGTTTCGATGTTTATATTGCAACTGCAACTCATCATGAAAATTTTTCATGGAAGGTTGAGTGGCTACAGAGCTATTTCCCGTTTATTGAGCCGTCTCATATTATCTGCATTGGAGATAAGAGTATTTTAAATGTTGATGTAATGGTAGAAGATTGTGCAGATAATCTCATTAACAATATTCGTTGCAACAGGGTTCTTCTAGAAAAGCCTTGGAATATGAATATCCATGATGAGGTTTATGGAATTAAGCGTTGCGCCAATTGGGATGAAATTGTTCCAGCAATTGAAGAGTTTTATAAAAATGATGAAAGGCTGATGTCAAATTGAATGTAAAAATTCTTAATCCAGAAGTCCTAGAAAACTTATATAAGAATCATGGTGAATTTGCTTGTGAATGCTATGCCACTCCAAAGAAGTACGCAGAAAAGGTTGGCAAGTCATGTGAAGAGTCTGGTCACATGAGTGGATCTCGTTGTGAGTATATTAAGTTTGAGATTGAAGCAGATCGTGGAACTCTTGAACAGATGATGCGGTCTGAAATTGGAACTCGTTATGATAATCAAGATAAATATACTTACATGGATATGATTGAAGCAATTCCACGAGTAAGTCCTGATGAAGTTGTAAAGAATATGCAGTCATTCAGATATGTAGATAAGAATGATTTTACTTATGTTACACCACTGAACATTTATAAAAATCCGCAAGCACTTGCTCTGTATCAAAATTGTATGAGCAATATTGAAACAACTCGCAAGGCGATTAAACAGCTTTTGATTGAGGATGGAGTAAATGTTCATAAGGCGGTTGAGGATGCAAACTTTGTACTTCCTCGTGCAACAAATAGCAAGCTTACTATTGGTTTTACTCCAGAAGCACTTATTAGGTTTGAGCAGAAGCGTCTCTGTTTAAGAGCTCAGGATCAAATTCGTGAAATCGCTGTTGAAATTAAGAAGCAGGTTAATGAAATTAATCCTGAGTTTGCCAAGGAGTTAATGCCACATTGTCAGTATTTGCTTTGGTGTCCTGAAAAAGACAAATCTTGTGGAGCATATCCTACAAGAGATGAGTTAAAGAAAATTATTAACAAGGAGTGATGCTAATGCACGTAATAAAGCGTGACGGCAGAGAAGTAGAGTTTGATAAGAGTAAGATAGAAAGGGCAATTCTAAAAGCACATAAGAGTGTTTTTAATGGAGAAAATAGAGAAGACATTAATGAATTCGCCTCCAAGGTTGCATCAGATATTGAAGCTCTTAGTTTAAACTCAACTCTTTCCGTCGAAGACATTCAAGATATGGTAGAACGTAAGCTAATGGCTTCTCGTTTTAAGTCAACTGCACGAGCATATGTCAACTATCGTTTTCTACATAAGATGGCGCGAAGTCAGTATCAAGAACTTATGCAAGCAGTTTCCGAAAAACTAACAGCGGATAATGTTCAAAATCAAAATGCAAACGTAGACGAAGCATCATTCGGTGGTCGTATTGGAGAAGCAAGTGATGTAGTCACTAAGCGTTACGCTTTGGAATATCTGGTTTCTCCCATGGCAAAGGCCAATCATGAGAATAATGAGGTTTATATTCATGACCTTAATGCTTATGCGGTTGGTAGTCATAACTGTCTAAGCATTCCATTTGATGATTTACTTGCAAATGGTTTTAATACTAGACAGACTGATGTGCGTCCAGCACAGAGTATCAATACAGCATTTCAGCTTGTGGCTGTAATTTTCCAGCTACAGAGTCTACAACAGTTTGGTGGAGTAAGTGCTACGCATCTTGATTGGACTATGGTTCCTTATGTAAGAAAGAGCTTCTACAAGCATTATAAAGATGGAATGAAGTATCTATGTGATGAATCTTGTTGGAGTCTTGACAACCTGATTGAAGATGCTATTGCCGATGGTGACGATGAATTTTCAAGCATTGAAAATATCCCCATTAACCATTACGGATTTTATCCTAATGACCCTGATGATGGGGGCGACTATCAAGCTGTTTATAACTATGCGATGGAAATGACCACCAGAGAATGTTATCAGGCAGTTGAAGGTATGTATCACAATCTAAATACTCTTCAAAGCCGCTCTGGAAATCAGCTTCCTTTTACTTCAATCAACTATGGTACTTGTACACTTCCAGAGGGAAGAATGGTAACAAAGGCTTTGCTAGATGTCTCTATTAAGGGTATTGGTAAACTTCATCGTACTAGTATCTTCCCTTGTGGTATTTTCCAGTGTATGAAGGGCGTAAATCGTAAGCCAGGTGAACCTAATTATGATTTATTCCAGCTTGCGTTGAAGTCTACGAGCCTTAGACTTTATCCAAACTATGCTAATGTAGATTGGAGTAATAACGCTGGATATGATATTAATGATCCACGTACATATTTCAGTACAATGGGATGCAGGACTGCAAATGCGTATGACATTAATGGTTTTGGTCAATTAAAGGATGGCAGAGGAAACATCTGCCCAACTACAATTGTTATGCCAACTCTTGCTATGGAAGCCGTTGAACTAGCATCTAAGGAAAATCTCAATAATGGAGATTATCTTGATGATAATTTAGTTGTTGAATGTTTTATGAAAATCCTTGACCAAAAGATTCACGAGGCTAAGGATATGCTTCTTGAACGTTTTGACTGGATTTGTTCTCAATCTCCAGAAGCTGCAAAATTCATGTATGAGAACAATGTTATGGCTGGATATGTACCAGAAGAGGGTATTCGTTCCGCTCTAAAGCATGGAACTCTTGCTGTTGGTCAAATTGGACTTGCAGAAACTCTACAGATTCTCATTGGTTGTGATCATACAGATCCTCGTGGTATGGAATTGGCAAAGCGCATTGAACAATTATTTAAGGATAGATGTGCAGAATTCAAGCAAGAATATAGTCTAAACTTTGGTGTTTATTATACTCCTGCTGAAAATCTTTGCTATACATCAATGAAGAAGTTCAAAGAAAAGTATGGAGTAATCCCAAATGTATCTGATAAAGACTTTTTCACTAACTCAATTCATGTTCCTGTTTGGAAAGAAATTAATCCTTTTGAGAAGATTGATATTGAATCACAGCTAACTGGTTATTCAAATGCTGGCTGTATTACATATGTTGAACTAGAAAGTAGTTGCAAAAATAATATTGAAGCCCTTGAAACAATTGTTAATTATGCAATGGATAAAGATATTCCTTATTTCGCAATTAATGTTCCGAATGACCAGTGTATGGAATGTGGTTATTGTGATGAAATGAATGATATTTGCCCAATGTGTAATAGCAACGATATTAAGAGACTGCGCAGAGTTACTGGCTATCTAACTAATGATTATAAGACAGCTTTTAATAAAGGTAAGCAGCAAGAAGTAGAAATGCGTGTTAAACACGACAAGATTATCAGTAGGTGATTCTATGAATTATTTAGGAATTAGTAAATGTTCCATCGCAGATGGCCCAGGAGTACGAGTAGTACTCTGGGTCTCTGGATGCAATATACATTGTCAAGGATGCCAGAATCCAAATTCATGGGATTTTGATGCTGGTGATGTTTTCGACGAAGCTGCCAAAGAAAGACTATTTGAAGCATTAAATCATTCATGGGTAAAAGGATTAACAATATCTGGTGGGCATCCTTTAGAATTTGAAAATTTACAAGATATACATGATCTTATCCAAGAAGTCAAAGAAAAGTTTCCAAACAAGGATATTTGGCTTTATACGGGATATGAATTAAATATAGATAACTTTACAACAATAATAAAAGGAATTACTCGAAAAGATACACAGCACAATTACATGTGCCAAATATTAAATAATTGTGATGTGGTAATTGATGGGCCTTATATTGAAAGTCTTCGAGATGTATCTCTAAAGTTTAGAGGCTCTTCTAACCAGCGAATCATTGATGTAAAGAAGACACTCGAACAACACAAAATTAATTTATTGGAGGACTAAAATATGAATGACAAAATTAAGATGAAGACTTATACATGTGATGTATGTGGTAAGACATACGATACAGTTGAGGAGCGCAATGCTTGCGAGACTAAGTGTTTAGCAGATAGAAAGAAGGCCGAGGCAAAGCGTAAGGAAGAGGAGCTTCGCAAAACTAAGGAAGTTCGTAAGAAGGAGCTTGAAATGGCTTTTGACCATTATAATGAGTTGCTTAAGGCATATATTAAGGATTATGGTTATTATTCTGCCGTGCGTGAGTATAGAAATGGCGATTGGGTTAATGACCCATCTGGTAATAGCAGTTTGGCAAATAGCGTTGATCGTCTATTTAGGTGGTAAGATATATGGACGTAAAAATTAAGAGACTAACAGAAACAGCGACAATTCCAACTAAGGCACATCCTACTGACGCTTGTTTTGATATTTATGCCGACTGTCCAAATGATAAGTATGAAACTGCTAGCGGCGTTTATAAAGAATCTTATGGTACTTTTATTATCGAAACTGGAGACGGCATTGCGGTTGAACCAAGAAATGCTGTTACTATTCATACTGGATTTGCAACAGATATTCCAGAAGGATATTTTGCCGCAGTATTTCCTCGTAGCGGTATGGGTATTAAGCGTCATCTGAGACTATCAAACAGTACTGGCATTATTGATAGTTCTTATCGTGGTGAGTGGATGGTAGCACTTTATAATGATGGCGAAGAAACTCAGATTATTCATCATGGCGATAGAATTGCACAGTTCACACTTCTTCCTGTCCTTGATGTAAAGTTTGATGAAGTAGAAGAGCTCAACGAAACAGAACGTGGTCAAGGCGGATTTGGCTCAAGTGGAGTCTAAAAAAATAAGGGGCGGCGTTTGCCGTCCCTTGAAATTTTCTTTAAGAGGTGATATTATGAATTACGTCGATAGGGGAATAATATATATTCCAATAGGTAAAGAAACCACTAAAGAAGAAATGGACAAACTTAAAAATCAATATCCAGACAGAA
>OIYR01001573.1_pt1 | contig 11229 bp, 10 predicted proteins | sample 1588221 | NCBI WGS metagenome assembly OIYR01 (sample SAMN03283292) | human gut metagenome | biome: human-associated habitat; material: feces | host: Homo sapiens | place: Peru | collected 2012 | reverse complement strand
GAAACACCTTTTCCATCAACATCCCATGCACCTTCACACTGATTGGCAGCTGTTGCACCACCCCATAAAAAATTTTCTTTTAATGTCATATTCTTATCCTCCAATTATAATACGATCTGATTTTACGGTTAAATTCTCATAGTCATTGGCATTTGTGACAAGAACTGGCGTTTGAATTTCACATCCAGCCTTTTTAATCGCTTCAATATCAAATTCTAAAAGTAAATCTCCCTTTTTGAATGATTGTCCATTTTGTACGTGTGCAATAAAAGGAGCTCCCTTTAAATTGACTGTTTCCAATCCAACATGAATCAATAGTTCAACTCCATCATTTGATACAAGTCCTAATGCATGTAATGTTTCAAAAATCATGGCACATTTTCCATCAAATGGAGCATATACTTTTCCTTCTGTTGGTACAATCGCAAAGCCTTTTCCAACCATTCCTAAAGCAAATGTTTGATCCTTTACTTCTTCAAGAGGAATAATTTCACCTTTGATTGGTGCTAAAATTTCTGTTGTGTTTTCAAAACTTTCTTCAACTTCTTGAGTTTCTTCATTCTTAGTCATAATAAATGAAAGAACAAAAGATAATTGTTTTTAGTATGTAATACATAGTAACCGGGGGTGAGTAGATGGGTTTGCTGTCTAAAGGTCAGGATGTCGAACTAATAAAAAGAATCCTTGATAATAATGACAGAAAAGCGGCAGATGAACTTGTAAGCCGTTATTACAAATGTGTATATAAGCACATTTATATTAAACTTAAAGATGAAGAGATTGGGATGGATATCACGCAGGAAACATTTATTGCGGCATTAAAAGGGTTGGGGACCTTTAATGATGCAAAAGCTTCATTTAAGACATGGCTTACAAGAATTGCTGACAACAAGGTCACAGATTATTTCAGAAGCAGGCAGTATCATGAGAGTATTGTTACCCAGATTATGGATGATACTGTACCTGAAACAGCAGATGAAAGAGCAGGCACGGAGACAAGTGTGCTTGACAAGCTTTCATATGAAGAGATGGAAAAGATGTATGGTCATCATAAGAATTGTGAATGGGAGACCTTCAGACTAAAGGTGTATGAGGGTTATACCTTTAGTGAGATTAGTGCAAGGCAGGGGGTTGAACTAAGCACAGTGAAGAGCAGGTATTACGCGATGCTTAAAAGAGTCAGAAAGGAGTGGGATTATCTTGAGTAGAATAAAATATCCAGATAAGCAAAAGATAAGAAACCAGATAGATATAATTTTGGATAAATCCGAATTATTCAATGATTCTAAGGATAAGACTATACATACAAGTGATAAAATAGTAGAATTAAAACCAGTAAGGCAAGGTATTCAGGTGACGAAGATTATACCGGTTGTTGTAGCTGTAGCAGCAGCGGTAATATTTATAACGACAGTTAATAATTATTCAAGTGTAAGGAAAGATTCTTACAAGAGAAGTCAGAATCCGCTTGCAACAGGAAGCGCAGACGGACCGGATGGAGTTTATGTGAAAGATAATGATAGTACTGATGCTGAGATTTCACAGGATAGTTATCAGATTTTATATGGTAATATAGAGTCAGCAGATGTTAGTAATATCAGGGGAAGATTCAGCTCAGGTGCATCACAGATAGATGGATTAACATACCAGAACAGAACCGATACATTGTCTATTGGTGAAGGCACAACCCTTATGTGTAATGTACCAGTTGAGATGTATTATAATAATACAAGGCTGTATTCTGTAGAAGAGAGAATATATAAAGCAATAAGTGATTCACTGGAATCATACATAGCTTCAGGAAAGTCGGATATATATGTTACTGTTACATATACGATTGATAAGGATGGTATGCTGACGGTTAAAATTAATCAGATGCCATATGATAAACTGGAGCTTGACATTAATACTAAATAAAACAATGCTTTTGGGGGATAAAATGAACGATAATAATTATTACTTAAAAAAATCTAAAGCAGTTTTAAGAGAAGTTAAGAAGTCTGTTATAGGAAAGGACGATGTAATCTGTAAAGTGTATATGGCTATTATTGCAGGCGGACATGTGCTTCTTGATGATATTCCGGGAGTTGGTAAAACAACGATGGCACAGGCATTTGCAAATGCATTAGGCCTTGAATATAACAGAATACAGTTCACACCGGATGTTATGCCGTCTGATATAACAGGTTTTTCAATGTATAACAGACAGACAGGACAGTTTGAATTCAAGCATGGAGCAACCATGTGTAATGTGCTTCTGGCAGACGAAATTAACAGAACATCGCCTAAGACACAATCAGCTCTGTTACAGATAATGGAGGAATATAAGGTGACGGTTGATGGCACAACATATGACCTTCCGGATCCTTTTATGGTTATTGCGACACAGAATCCAGTTGGTTCGATTGGAACGCAGAAGCTTCCTGAATCACAGATGGACAGATTCATGATAAGGCTTTCAATGGGATATCCGTCAATAGAGGATGAAGTGGTTATTATGAAGACACAATCTGAGAATTATAAGAGAGCAGATATGTCACAGTGTGTATTAGAGAATGGGGATATACAGGGAATAAGAAATGCTGTTGCAGATATATATGTTGATGATTCAATATACAATTATGTTGCCATGATTGCAAGTAAAACAAGAAGCAGGGACGGCATTGTTCAGGGCGTTTCTCCACGAGGAAGCATAGCTGCTATTGCAATGGCAAAGGCAGAAGCATTTTTAAGAGGAAATACATATGTGCTTCCATCAGATATTAAGAATATTATAGTTGAGACATTTGCACACAGAATGGTAATGGATGTTACCGGAGCAGCTGGAAATGATGCGGCAGGGAAAGCGATACAGGATATTTTAAAAGATATACCTGTTCCTAAGATACAGTAGTAAGGATAATTAATATGAAGAGGAAAATTCTATATCTTGGCTGTCTTTTAACTGTGCTTGGTATTAATATCTTTTATGTCGAATATCAGGTATTTATAATGCTTATGCTGATTATAGCTATTCCTTTATGTTCATGGATAATGTATGTATTATCAGCTGCCGGTCTGGGAATAAGCCTTCAGGTAAAGCGAAACATTGTTGTTCAGGGGAATAAAGTAAAGATAAGGCTTATAAAGAGAGCCAAGAGCAATTTAAGTTTTGTTAATGGAATAATCAATATAAAGTATAAGTATTATCATACAGGTGATCAATTTCATTCATCAATAAGAGTTAAATCGGGATTATCAAAATCTGCCGGAGTGATTGAGCTCCCGGCAGATTTCTGTGGATATATGTATATAGGAGTTGAGTCTATAGATATATCAGATTATCTGGGGTTTTTTCATATGAAAAAAGATTTTGCCGGAATGAGCAGTGTATGTATAATTCCTGAAGATGTACCAGTTCAGGTTCAGTGGACAGATGGTGTGTACAGTAAGGATGATGAGAATATATCATTGCATTTTAAAAATGCAGGTGATGAGATTACCGAGCTCAGGGAATACAGGGATGGTGACAGTCCAAGAATTATTCACTGGAAGAAAAGCAGTATTCTGCCAGAGGACGATTTTATAGTTAAAGAGTACAATGATGATGTGTTTAAAACATTAATTATAGTTGTGGATACAGGATATGCGTCTGGTAAAAAACAGCTTATAAGAATGAACAGGATATATAAGCGGGCATTCTCACAGGGACTTGAGTATTTAAAGTCAGGGGTACAATGTGAGTTCGCAGGCTGGGATGAAGGTGCTGGAGAAATCGTGGAATACAGGTTTTCAGACAGGGAGAGCTGTATGTCAGCGATTATGGGAATTATGCATCTTAAATGTAGTGATAATGCAGTTAATAAAGTGTGTCAGGATTTATATAAGCGTGAAGAACTGGAAATGATTTCCGAACCGGTTATTATAACAGACAATAATGATTAACATATAAGAGGGTATGCATGAAAAAAGGGCGGATTATTGATACTAATAAATTAATATTGCGTATACTTATAACATTTTTGGGGACAGCAGGCGTTTCGTCGGTATTCGTTTCTGTAACAGAAAATTATGCAGGACTTGGGCTGGTTATGATGGTGTCAGCTCTTTTTTCTGTGCTTGATACAATCATATTATCTGCAGGTTCAAGATGGCACAGATTCGTTGCATTGCTTGTACCTGTAGGTATATATGGCATTATCAATATAAAGAATATTTATAATGGAACGAAGACTATAACATATATGTTTATGGACAAGGCAGCTGCAGATTTAGGTCAAACCGATGAATTGTTATATTCTAAGGCAGATGCAGGAAATGTGGTATTAATCACATTGATTCTGTGGATTATGTTTATAGCAATACTGGTAGCCTTGGAAGTTAATGTATTTACAAATATGCTGTTTTCGTTAATTATTGTAATTCCTGTATTAGCTGTTTTTGTTGCTGCAGTAATCATTCCACCTACAATAAGCATCGTGTTTAGTATTCTATTCATATTTGATTCAATGGCACTGGGGAAAAGAAAAAAACGCAATACTAATGCAAATATTATGGTGATAGCATCTTTTGTTGTAGCAGGCATTGTTCTGATTATAATGCCAGAATCAGCATATTCAAGAAGTGATTTTTTTGAAAATGCGAGAGACATGGTAAGTGATTTTGCTTATGACCAATTCGGTGTTGACCTTGATGGCAGGAGTGAGGAGAGCGTTAATGAAGAGGCTGTAAATGCGGCAGTAGGAATTGGTGACGGACGCATAGGACAGATAGACCAGCTTTATTATAATAATGAAGAAGTCGGCACTTATAAAACTGTTTCAAATGGAGCAACGCAGTATATCAGTCTTTTTAAGGCAAGAGAATATGAGTCTAATAACTGGACAAAATGGATAGATACAAGGGAGAAGCAGTATACTTATACAAATAATGTACACGATTTTGTTTTAAATCTTACTAAAAAAAAATTATATAATCTGGAAAAGGATGAGCAGGCACTGGTTGACAGATTGAAGTTTTATTCACCTACTTTCACGGACAGCAAGGGAATGCATCCGGAACTTAATAATGATGTGGAATATTATATTAAAGATGGCACCCTGCTTAATTATACCCAGATGGGACAGTTGATGAAGAAGTACAGGAGTGACAATGTTTTTGATTCATATGAAAATTTTGTGAACAAATCACAGTATCTTACTGTACGAAATGAGGACAGGGAGGCTGTTGGAAAGATTTTTGAGAGCAGAACATTTTCTAACGAGGTGGAAAAAGCAGAGTATATTAATTATGTATGCGATTATTTAAGAAAGAATTATTCATATACAATGCGTCCGGGGAAGGTTCCTGAAGGCAGGAATGCAGTTGATTATTTCCTTAATGAAAGTAAAAGAGGATATTGTACATATTTTGCTACAGCGGCAGCAGTTATTTTAAGATGTTCAGGAATTCCAACAAGATACTGTGCCGGTTATGTAGTTGATACAAGCCTTTCAGGAACACAGAATAGTGATTATTATGATAATTATATAGTTATGGATAATTCAGCACATGCATGGGTTGAAGTATTTATCAGTGGATATGGGTGGGTTACTATAGACCCGACTCCCGGATATGGTGATGATTTGCCGGAGGAGGATACACAGGCATCTACAGAAGCCACACAAAGTGATTCTGAGACAGATGATGGCAGGCAGGAATTTAACGGTTCTGTAGGTAATACGGCAGATAATACCAGTACAGAGGATAATTATGACTCATTAACAGGATTTTCTACATCTAAGGGATTAGGTATAGGGAAAATACATATCAATGTCAGGTATATTGTTGCAGCATTTGCAGGACTGATTGTTATGGTACTGGTTATGATATGCATTTTAAGGATTGTCTCAAGAAATGTACTTCTTAATCCGGATAAAGTTGATGATAAAAAGTTATTCAGGCTATACAATTATCTTGAAAAGCTTCTGGCATTTTCAGGATTTGAAAGGCTTTCAAGCGAGGATTATCAGGATTATATATACAGGATTGTTGAAGCTGAAAGCAGCCTGCAGGGAATTGGACTTGAGAAAGCAGTGCAGATAATCCTTGCGGTTAGATTTGGTAATGCAAAATGTGTTGACAAAGCTGACATAACTGGGATAATAAATACTATAAGACAGGTGCGAAGCTACGCACGTAAGAAAGCCAGAGGATTGAAGAAGCTTATAGTATGTTTAATTTAGAAGAAGAGCTTAAGAAACTCCCGGCAAAACCGGGAGTTTATATTATGCATGATAAGTGGGACAACATAATATATATAGGTAAGGCGAAGATTTTAAAGAATCGTGTAAGACAGTATTTCCAGAGCAGCAGGAATAAGTCTGCCAAGATTGTGCAGATGGTGTCGCATATTCAGTACTTTGAGTATATTATCACAGATTCTGAACTTGAGGCGCTTGTTTTGGAGTGCAATCTTATCAAGGAGCACAGGCCTAAGTACAATACCATGCTAAAGGATGACAAGAGTTATCCTTTTATTAAGATTACCGTGGGTGAAGAGTATCCAAGGGTGCTTTTTGCAAGAAAAATGAAGCATGGAGCGGGAAAGTATTTCGGTCCTTATACATCTGCGGCAGCAGTCAAGGACACTATTGAACTTCTATGCAAGCTGTATAAGGTAAGAACATGTAACAGAAATTTGCCTAAAGATGAGGGCAAGGACAGGCCGTGTCTTAATTATCATATCGGACAGTGTGATGCACCATGTCAGGGATATGTAAGTGGTGAGGAATACAGAAGAAGAATTGATGAGGTTGTAGCTTTCTTAAATGGTGATTACAAGAAGATTATGGACAGGCTTACAACGCAGATGCAGGAAGCGTCTGAGAAGATGGAGTATGAGGAAGCTGCAAGATACAGAGACCTGTTAATGAGTGTCAAGCAGGTTGCACAGAAGCAGAAGATTACAGCAGATGATGTTAATGACAGAGATGTCATTGCGTGTGCAAGTGATGGTCAGGACGCAGTTGTGCAGGTGTTTTTTATCAGGCAGGGCAAGCTTCTTGGAAGAGATCATTTTCATATGAAGGTTGCTGAAGGCGACTCTAAGAGCGACATAATTTCGGAATTTATGAAACAGTATTACGGCGGAACCCCATTTATACCTAATATTATTATGGTACAGTATGAGATAGAGGATGCGGATACAATAGCACAGTGGCTCAGTGCAAGAAAGAGCCGCAAGGTAAGTATTGTCACACCTAAGAAGGGCGACAAGGAAAAGATGGTTGAGCTTGCATATAAGAACGCCCAGCTTGTTCTTACACAGGATGCGGAGAAGATTAAGCGTGAGGAGAGCAGGACAACAGGAGCTATGAAAGAGATTGCCGGCTGGCTTGGACTTGGGACACTTCACAGAGCAGAGGCTTACGATATATCTAATACAAATGGCGTTGAAAGTGTTGGCTCAATGGTCGTTTTCGAGGATGGAAAACCGAAGAAGAACGATTATCGCAAGTTCAGGATAAGAACAGTAAAGGGACCGGATGATTATAAGAGCATGCGTGAGGTTCTGACAAGACGTTTTACAAGAGGTATGCGTGAGCGGGAAGGAATTGAGGATAGTCACGGATTTTCGAGATATCCAGACCTTATTATGATGGATGGCGGACGCGGCCAGGTGAATATTGCACTTGATGTACTTAAGGAACTGGGACTTAATATTCCAGTATGCGGTATGGTAAAGGATGATACCCACAGCACAAGAGGTCTGTATTATAACAATATTGAGATACCGATAGATAAGCACAGCGAGGGCTTTAAGCTGATTACAAGGGTGCAGGATGAGGCACACAGATTTGCAATAACTTATCACAGAAGCTTAAGAGATAAGGCACAGGTATCTTCCGTACTTGATTCGATTGAAGGAATCGGACCTGTAAGAAGAAAGGCACTTATGAAGCATTTTCTTGATATAGAAAAGATTCGTCAGGCATCAGTGGATGAGCTTATGAAGGCAGATGGTATTACTGAAAATGTGGCAGAGAATATATACAATTTCTTTCATTGATAATACTTTTATAATAGCATTTAGAGCTTGTCTGTGATAAACTTAGGATATATGAAATCGTAAACATGAGTTTGGAGGCAGAGAATATATGAATAATGGTAAAGAGAGGGTAAAGTTATCTAAAGTTATCCAGAAAATGAATCTTGTTAATCTTACACCACAGATAGATGTGTCAGGAATCTGGCTTAATCTGCCTGATGTGAACAGACCGGCTTTGCAGCTCACTGGCTTTTATGACCAGTTTGATAATGACAGATTACAGATTATTGGTAATGTGGAACATGCTTATCTTGAGAGCCTTTCTGAGCAGGAGAGATATGAAAGATATATGCAGCTTTTGTCAAGTAATATTCCATGTATTATATTCTGCAGGAATTTAAAGCCAGAGCCTAAGATTATTGAACTTGCGGTTAAGTATCAGATACCTCTTCTTATGACAGACCAGGCGACATCTTCATTTACAGCAGAAGTAATACGCTGGCTGAAGGTCCAGCTTGCACCATGTATCGTAATCCATGGTGTTTTAGTTGATGTATATGGTGTAGGTGTACTTATTACAGGTGAGTCTGGTATTGGTAAGAGCGAGGCCGCGCTTGAACTTATAAAGAGAGGACACCGTCTTGTAACTGACGATGCGGTTGAAATCAGAAAGGTCAGTGACGAGACTCTGGTTGGAAGTGCACCGGGAGTTACCAAGTATTTTATAGAGCTTAGAGGCATTGGTATTATTGATGTCAAGACACTTTTCGGTGTTGAAAGTGTTAAGGAGACTCAGGAAATCGATATGGTTATCAAGCTTGAGGACTGGAACAAGGACAGAGAGTATGACCGCCTTGGACTTGAGGAAGAATACATAGAATATCTTGGCAATAAGGTTGTGTGCCATACGCTTCCGGTAAGACCCGGACGTAATCTTGCTGTAATTGTTGAGTCAGCAGCGGTCAACCACAGACAAAAGATGATGGGATATAATGCAGCGAAGGAATTATACAGAAGAGTACAGGAAAATCTTATGAGAGGCGGGGAAGATGACGATGAGTAAGATTATATTTGGAATTGATGTTGGAGGAACAACCTGCAAATGTGGTACATTTTCTGAAGAAGGTGAGCTGTTAAGAAAAGAAGAGATTCCTACAAGAAAGGATGAGGGTGGAAGCCTGATTCTGCCTGATATAAGTGAGTATATCAAGGGCGTTCTTGCAGATATGAATATGACAACAGAGGATGTGGCAGGAATCGGAATGGGACTTCCTGGTGCCTGTCTTGAAGATGGAACTGTCAACAAATGTATTAACTTAGGCTGGGGAGTATTTAATGCAGCCAATGTATTGTCTGAGCTTACAGGTATTCCTGTTAAGATTGGTAATGATGCCAATATGGCAGCACTCGGAGAATTCTGGGTAGGCGGTGGAAGCGAATATAACAGCATGGTCATGGTGACAATTGGAACAGGTGTAGGCGGTGGAGTTATTATTGATGGAAAGCCGCTTTATGGATTTAACGGAGCAGCAGGTGAGATAGGACATCTTCCACTTGTTGAAGGTGAGACGGAGAGCTGTAACTGTGGAAAGAAGGGCTGTCTTGAGCAGGTTGCTTCTGCAACTGGAATTGTAAGAACGGCTAACCGTATGCTTGCAGAAAGTGACATGCCTTCATCTTTAAGAAGTGTGCCATACATATCGGCAAAGGTTATATTTGACGAGGCTAAGGGAGGAGATGCCCTTGCTATACAGGTAACAGAGTATGTATGCAGGTATCTTGGAAAAGGACTCGCATGTGCAGCAGGTATGGTTGACCCGGAGGTATTTGTAATTGGTGGCGGAGTTTCTGCCGCAGGGGAATATTTTATCAATCTTATTGATAAGTATTATAAGGAATGTGTGTTCCATGCGAGCAGACAGACTAAGATAGTTAAGGCTGCACTTGGCAATGATGCAGGAATGTATGGAGCAGCAAAGCTTATTCTTGGAAATTAGTATTAAGGATAGTGAGATTATATGGATAATAAAATGTTATCAGAAGCATTAATATCAATGCTTGGTGCCGGGAATGTAAGAACAGGTGAACTAATGAAGACACATACTACATTCAGAATCGGAGGTGCTGCAGATTATTATGTAACACCACAGGCAGAAAAGCAGATAGCAGATGTTATCGCATTTTTGAAAAAATCGGACATTAAATATGTTGTTATTGGAAATGGCAGTAATATTCTTGTGAGTGATGAAGGCTTCAGGGGAGTTGTAGTTGAGCTTGGCGATGGTTTTTCAGATTATGAGTTTCTGCAGGATTTACAGGATAATTCAGATGAAGTGCTTGTCAAAGCAAGTGCAGGCATGAAGCTTACAAGACTTGGCAACCAGCTTGCTGCTAATGGAATTGCCGGATTTGAATTTGCAACAGGTATTCCGGGCTGCATAGGTGGTGCTGTAAGAATGAATGCAGGTGCTTATGGCGGGGAGTTCAAGGATATTCTTGTCAGTGCAAAGGTTATTGATGATGAAGGCATTATCAGGGAACTTTCAGCAGATGAACTTGAGCTTGGATACAGAACAAGTATTGTAGCGAAAAGCAATATGATTGTTCTTGAAGCAACTTTGAAATTAAGAAAAGGTGAACCGGATATAATAAGAAATAATATCTCAGAGCTGGCAGCTAAGAGAAGACAGAAGCAGCCACTTGAGTATCCTAGTGCCGGAAGTACATTTAAACGTCCGGAGGGCTATTTTGCAGGTAAGCTGATACAGGATGCGGGACTTATGGGATATTCCGTAGGCGGTGCAATGGTCAGCGACAAGCACGCAGGCTTTGTTGTGAACAAAGGCGGTGCAACGGCTAAGGATGTTTTGGATTTAATTAAGTATGTACAAGATACCGTGGAAGAAAAATTCGGAGTAAAATTAGAGCCTGAAGTAAGGCTTATAGGGGAACAGTAAGGAGAAGAAATCGGATGCAATATACAATAGTAACAGGAATGTCGGGCAGCGGAAAGACTAAAGTAATAAGATATTTGGAGGATATGGGATATTTCTGTATAGATAATATGCCTCCTATGCTTATACCGAAGTTTTCGGAAATGCTGACTTCGGTAAACGGTAAATTTAATAATGTTGCGTTCGTTGTCGATACCCGTGTCGGCGATATGATAAATGAACTTTTGGCACAGATTGATGATTTAAAGCAAAAGGGATACGATTGCA
>OIYR01001571.1_pt1 | contig 11246 bp, 6 predicted proteins | sample 1588221 | NCBI WGS metagenome assembly OIYR01 (sample SAMN03283292) | human gut metagenome | biome: human-associated habitat; material: feces | host: Homo sapiens | place: Peru | collected 2012 | reverse complement strand
TCTGCAATTTTCTCTGGCAGCTGCAAGATTTCCCTTTCAGGGTTATCCTTTGGATTCCAGGCAAAAGACAGGGAAAAGTCGTTCATAGGATCAGTACCGAAGGAGAACTTTGGAGTAATGTTGGAAAGAAAGGTTTTTGCCATCTGAACCCGTTCGTCCCATCTGGAAGATGTCTGACGGATGGTTTCCGTTGCCAGCATCTTGCAAAACTCATAGTCGGATTTGCATGAGAATACATCAATAAAGATGAACTTAACATCTTTCCGCTTTGACTGGCTTATCACTTTCTTGACAAGAGAAGTCTTTCCCCATCTTCTAGGAGAGATGATGATGGTATTGATGCCATGTGTAAGATTGGCTTCCAAACGCTTTGCATCGTTTATGCGGTCGGTGAAATATTCATCTTCCACAGCTCTACCGAATTCAAATGGATTTTCTATCATAATCGTTTCTTTTTTCGTTATTATTGAATGCAAAGATAGTAATAATCTTCTTAGTAAGAAACATCTTAGTAAGAACTTTGTTACTAATTAACATTTTAGTTGTGATATTGGTTAATTATCTTTCCATATATTGCTTTTTACTGAAAATATATTGAAAATTAGCGAGATAGCAAAATATGTCACATTTTTATGAGGGACTTTTTGAAAGATGAACACACTTTTATGAGGGACTTTCTGTTATGCTATCAGGTCAGGAGGGTCTCAATTGTCCTTAGCAGCCTTTCATTGGTCAATAATTCAGGTATTCTAATTTACCTGTTGTTCAAATCTAGTTGCTTTTAAGTTTCAAGTTAACAAGAAGACTCAAAACCACATTTACAATCTCTATCCATGAGGCAGAATGGAAGATAAATGCCGAGAATGGTTCAAAATCAGTCCATTCGCTCCAAACACCTCCCCATATACATATCATCAATAGATGTATTTATCTTTATGCTTTTCTTTTCCTTTTATATTTCACTTTTTATCGTTTATTCAAACATAAATTACGTTTTACTCTTCACTCTTCACAAAAGTGATGTATTGCTCTGTATACTAGCTAGTTAAGTATGTGAAGAGTTGGCCTGCACTCTTCACTACTCTTCACCACTCTTCACCTAAACAGAATTTTGGCTGTCTGGAAGGAGACCTTCATAAATATTGGAATCGGAATAAAGCCCAAGTAAACTTTAACAAAGGCTTAAGTAAACTTTATCTAAGGCTCACGTAAACTTTATCTAAGGCTTAAATCATGTTCAAGTAAAACTTATTCTGAAGACAAATTAGGCTTAAACCAGCTTAATAGAAGCCTAGTTCTTGTCTTAATAGAAGGCAAGGACTAGCCATAATAGATGCTGAGGACAAGCCTTCAAGGAAGCCGAAGCTAAAATATAAAAAGGAGCCAGTTTCCTACCAAATGTGAAGAGTGAGTGAAGAGTGGTGAAGAGTGAAGGTCAACTCTTCACACGCTTAACGTGCTAATATTCAGATTAATACTTTACTTTTGTGAAGAGTGAAGAGTAAAAGGCAATTTGGCGGTCAAACCACTTGTTCTTCCTGTTGTTTAATCATCTACATCCCGACGTAACGAAATGTGCCTTGGGATGGCAAAATATTGCTCCAGTAAGGGCAACTTTTTGCCATTCCAAGGCACGAACTGTTACATCGTATTGCGCATTTTTATTCTACTAAGATAAAATCATATTTCAGTTGTATTTTATTTTCTGCCACTTTCCGCATCTTCCGGTATTGGCCAGTTTTCTGATGGAGTACGCATTTCCTTCATCACCTTGTCAAAACCGATTACCATTTCCGGATACTTCTTGGCGAGATCATGCTTCTCTTCTGGGTCTTCACGCAGATTGTAGAGTTCCAGAGGCTTGTTAGGCTTGATGGTAACAGCCTTCCAGTCACCGTGGCGGGCAGCACGCTGCTTACCTGGGAATTCCCAATAAAGAACTCGGTCGTCTGTATCAATCTGCTTACCATAGAACAATGGCAGAATATTCATGCCGTTGATGTTCTGAGGCAGATATTGGGTTCCTCCCGTAAGAGCTGCCAGCGTAGGCATTACATCTGGGAAATAGATGATGTTGTTCAGCGACTGTACCGGTACTTTTCCTGGCTGGTTCACGATGAACGGTACTCGGATTCCTCCTTCGTAGAGTTGTGCCTTGCGACCGCGGAATCCTGCGTTGCAGTTGAAGAGTTTCAATGGTGCCTGAACGGCTGCACCGTTATCTGAAGCAAAGATGACGAGCGTATTCTCGCGTAAGTTATTCTTTTCCAGATAGGTGAGCAGTCTGCCTATTGCCGCATCCATGTGGGTTACGAGCGAAGCGTAGCGCTTGTCGTTCATGCTCCACGATTCATCATCATACCATGTGGTGTTGTCGATGATATAGGGTTCATGAGGCGCATCAAAAGCCAGATAGAGGAAGAAAGGATTCTTCTTGTTTCGCTTGATGAAATTGATGGCATCATCGGTCGAAATATCCGTATTGTGTTTGATGTGCTTATCGTGCTCATTTGCCTTGATGTGGATGAGCTTGTCATTGTCGAAACGGTTGTATGGATAATAGTAAGGTGAATTGGATTCTACCGTACTTATCAGCCATCCGTGGAACTCGTCAAAACCACGATAGATTGGTGATGATTTTGGATCATAGCCATCCAGATGCCATTTGTTGACAAGACAGGTTTTGTAGCCGGCAGCGTGCAATACCGTAGCGATGGTCGTATCCTGCGGCTGCAGACTTGTTCTGCGAACGATGGTCGTGTCACCTTCAGGGGTTATTTTCAGACCTGTCATGCCTCCAGCTGTGCACATATTATCACGTATACGGCTATTGCCGGTATTCTTACCCGTCATCAGTGCACAACGTGATGGTGAACTGATTCCTGACCCGGCATAGCTCTGGTTGAATCGAGTACCCGTAGCAGCCAGTTTATCAATGTTTGGAGTCTTGATGGTCTTGCTGCCGTAGCAGGAGAGATCGCCATATCCCAGATCATCTGCAAGGATGAAAATGATATTGGGTCTGTCGGCTGTAGCCTTTACAGCCTTGTTTTGTGCCATTGCTGCCTGCCCCGGCACGAGCGAGGCAGCAATGGCTCCGATAAATGCTTTATTCTTCATAATGGTTTGATATTAATAGCCTTTGTTCTGTTCCCAATTCTGTGTCAGCTGATGCTGATCAAAAGGAATCGGGAAGAGAATATCGTCTGTAATTTTACTCCAGCGCCACTCCAGTGGTGTACCTGTTGTTGCATCGCAATCTTTCACAGCCATACCGTTGTTATTGGCTTGTTGTGTGGCAGACAATCCTTGTATACGATGATTGAAATGAGCTTCCATAACCTTATTTATACGTCCTGTGCGAACCAGGTCGAACCAGCGATGACCTTCAAAGCAGAGCTCCACATATCGTTCGTTTTCAATGGCGAGTCGCATTTCTTCTTGAGTTGTTGCGGTTGTGCCATCGATTCCTGCTCGGTTACGGACCTGATTGAGGTAGGTCTTAGCTTCATCGGTAGAAGATGTTTCGTTCAGACACTCTGCATACATGAGTAATACATCGGCATAACGGTAGATGATATCGTCACAGCCACTGGTACAAGCTTTCAAGCCCTGATTGTGAGTGTCGAAGTATTTGAGAGTAGCTGGAGTATAAGCCTCTCCATTTTCTGTCACATTCACTTCGTCGGTCTGTTTAGACTTAGTCTGTGATGTGTCGTAAAGCTTGTCGTAAACCATCTGGGTGTAGCGCTTATCCTGTGGATTCTTTCTCAAGGCATTATATAACTCCCATGTCATCAACAGACAACTTACTCCCTGAGAACAAAGAATTGTAGATTTTGTTCCGTCAGGGTAAACGTAGGCAGGTTGATTGTTTGGTGTGACAGCAGGGATGCAGCGGCGCATCAGATAGTTGGTAATCTGGGTGGAACCGTTGTTGAACTGTGCTGCCAGAATAATTTCCTTGTTTACTGGATTTTCTGAGTCATATATGCTGGCATAGTCATCAAGCAATCCAAGGTTGTCAGGATTCTGATTGGCATAGTCAATGACTTCCTTGAGTTGTGTCTTTGCACTGTTGAAGTCTTTCAATGTCATATATACATCAGCGAGCATCACCTTGGCTGCAATGCTGGTAGCGCGACCTGCCTTGCTGGCCTCTTTGTAGCTCTGTGGCAAATTGGCTGTAGCTTTGGCAAGATCCTCTTTTATGAGGGCATAAATATCTTCCTTCGGACTGCGATTGTAGCTGTACAATTCATTATAGTTGGAGATGACATGCTGTGTCAATGGTACAGGACCGTAGAGTCTTACAAGTGTAAAGTAAGCGTATGCTCTGAAAAAGCATGCTTCACCCTCAAACTGTTTGCGATTGCTTTCGCTGACTTTATCAATCTTGTCTAAAGCATTATTGCATCTGTTAATCATGCTGTAACAGTTACTCCAGATATCATTGATGGTGGCAGAGGTTGCATCCCATGTTCCCTCGTTCAGGCTGATATAGTCAGACTGGTTGTTCTTCTTGTAGTCATAGGCTTCGTCTGTACAAAGTCCGTTGACCATGATCACATCTTCCTGTACTGTACGCAGATAATAGTAAGCATCCAAGAGGATGTTTTCTATTTCGCTGTCATTGGTAAGATAGGTCTCCATCTGCATGGTGTCAGAATTATAGCGATCGAAGAAACTATCGCTACAAGCAGAGAATCCCATAGCCGAACCTCCCAGCAATGCTGAGAGAATTACGTTATTTATATATTTTGTTTTCATAATTTTATTTCCTTATTAGAATGTTGCATTAATACCAAATGTCATTACTCGTGCGATAGGATAACCACCAAAGTCTACACCATTGTTGGTAGCAGAATTACCATTGTAGTTTGCCTCAACAGAATAGCCTGGGTACTTGTCGAATGTAACGAGGTTCTGAACGTTTGCACTGAAGCGAACTCGCTGCAAACCGATGTAGCGGCAGATTTGTGTTGGCAGAGTATAACCTAGAGCCACATTGCGGATGCGCAGGAAATCGGCATCATAAAGATAGCGGGTTGAAGGCTGGATGTTTGAACCAAGGTTGTTAGTACCTGCCTTGTGTGATTTGCCATTACCAGGATTTTCAGGACTTTGCCAACGGCCGAGACCCGATTCCTTGAGCACGTTGTCATCCCAACGGTTAAGAGAGAAAGCACGTGCTGCGGCATAGATAACCTTACCACCTACCTGACCATCGATTGTTACAGCCAAGTCGAAGTTCTTATAACAGAACTTATTGTTCCAACCATATGTGAAATCAGGCTGATAATTACCTACATGCTGATAATCATTGGCATTGACAACCTTGTCACCATTAGTATCTTCGAAGATGAGATCACCGATTCCTTCTGTTCCAAACTTAGGATATTTCTGCAAATCTTCTTCTGTGTTGTATGTGCCAATCACTTTGAGCATATACATATCGCCCATAGGACGACCGACGATGTTTCTGATGACATTGCCCCATTTTGTACCAGCCTTTCCGTTTGCCAATTGTGTCTGGTTATTGGCAAGTGAAAGGATCTTGTTCTTGTTCATTGACCAGTTGAGGGTAGTTTCCCAGTTGAATGCGCCTTGTAATACTTTTGCGTTAAGAGAAAGTTCAATACCCTTGTTCTCTACCTGACCGGAGTTCATATAAACAGAACTTGCTATACCATTGAAGTTTGGAATATTGGCAGGCATTACAATGTCACTCGTACGTTTATAGAGGTCTACATTCAGATTGATGCGGTTGAAGAACGCCAGGTCGATACCGAGGTCGTACTGCTTGTTCTTTTCCCATCCAAGTTCACGATTTGAATATCCTCCAGGATAATATGAAGGAATGGAACTTGTTCCGAATACTACGTTGTGGTCGGTCTTGATAGTAGAAATCCATGCGTAGTTGCTTCCTATCTGGTCATTTCCTGTTACACCATAGCTTGCGCGCACCTTAGCCAGGCTGAGCCAGGTTATTGGTTTCATCCATGATTCCTCAGTGATGTTCCAGGCTCCTGATGCTGAGTAAAAGAGTCCGGCACGGTTGTCTGGACCGAATTTGCTGGAACGGTCACGACGCAGGGATCCAGAAAGTACGTACTTGCTGTCATAATTGAATATGAGTCGTGTGAACATGGCATCGAACACATAATTTGTGTTACTTGAAGAACCAGTCCACAGATTTGCACCCATTACGTTCTTGATGCTTGTACCCAGATAGGCGATTGGGTTGTCGGCATCAGTACGGTCATCCTGGCGAACGTTGAAGGCACTGTTGTATTCAAAGTCGTAACCTGCTACTGCATTGAGGTTCATCTTATCTGTGATGTCCCAATTGTAAGAGGCTGTAGTTGACCAATATGTATTATAACCAAAACCTGAAGCACGGTAAGCATCTACTGACTTGAGAAAAGGTGTAGATTTGTTTCCTGTGTATGAAGAACCGAGCAGATAAGCTGACTGGTAATAGTCAAGCTTTGTGGAATTGGTAGAGAAATCTACTGTAGAACGGATTGTGAGGTTCTTGATAGGAGTTATCTCTATGTATGCATTGGTCAGCGTTCTTAATGACCAACTGTCATTGTTATTCTCCAACAGGTTGCAGACCGGGTTGCGCAACTGTGTATTCAAGCCATAGTCTGGTGTTCCATTCTTGCCAGAATAATGCTGTGAAATTTGCGTATAGTCACCATTGGCTTGGTAAACTGGGAGGATAGGTGGATAGGAGAGTGCGTCTGCGATGACACCTTTCACATCTTCAGTATTAACGCCAGTTGGCTGCTGACTGCGCTTTTTGTTATAGCTTGGAGAGAAACTGGCACCAATCTTTACATATTTGCTCAACTTGGCATCAAATCCAGCCTTGACATTCACCTTCTTAAAGAAAGAGTTGAGCAGGATACCATCTTCATTCTGGTAATTTACAGAGAAATTGTAGGCTATCATATCTGTACCGCCGGTGACTGTTGCGTTGGCACGATAGTTGAGAGCATTGCGGAATATAGCGTCTTGCCAATCGGTATTGCAATAGTTGCCGGAATCACGGAGCTTGGTGAGTTCTGGATATTTACTGATGGTTCCGTTGTTAGTGCGTGCCTCAATAATCATGTCAAGATAGTCTTTAGCATCAAGTACGTCTACACGGGTCTGTGCCTGACTTACACCAATTTGGGTTGAGAAATTTACCGTCGGTTTTCCTGCCTTGCCCTTCTTGGTAGTTACGATGATGACACCGTTACCTGCTTTTGAACCATAGATGGCAGATGATGCGGCATCCTTCAGAATTTGAATGTCTTCAATATCACTTGGGTTGATATTGTTGAACAGTTCTGAATCGGTAGTAGGATAACCGTCAATAACGTAAAGTGGATCGTTACCACTATTGATGGAACCTGCACCACGGATGCGGATGGAAGGGGCTGCACCCGGTTCTCCACTGGTTTGCTGCAGGGTAATACCTGAGGATAAACCAGAAAGGCTCTGGGTGATGTTGGATGTTGGCATCTCGGCAATATTTGAGCCTTTTACTGTTGACATGGATGTAGACACTGAGCGTTTGGTGATTGCTCCATAACCTACTACAACTACTTCGTTGAGAACTTTGTTGTCTGGTTTAAGTACCACATTGAAGTTTGTTTTCTGACCTATGGCTATCGTTTGAGCTGTATAGCCAATATACGAAATGGTAAGTGTCTGTTCTGGCTTTACATTCTGGAGCGTAAAATTACCATCCAAATCTGTGGCGCAGCCCACACTAGTACCTTTTACCATGACACTGGCACCAATTACAGGTTCACCAGTCTCATCTACAACTGTACCTTTCACAGTCTTTGCCTGTTGTACAACATTTGTTGTTGCATGTGCCTGGGCAACTCCCAATGGAGAAAATGTCAAAGCAGAACAAAACAAAGTCATAGGCAATACGTAGCTGTTCTTTAATAGTTTTGTTTTCATCTGTTTTTGTTTTTATTGGTTTAAAATCTTAATTGCTGCTGCAAATTTAGCTTTATATTGAATGCAAGAACTTTATTATTTGACTTTAAGACATGATTTTTTGATTTTGTTTTTTTCTGCCATATATTATGGTGTAGTTTATGTTTTTTTTGTTCCACAACTTATTTTCCTGTTTTTTTCAAAAGCGATTTTAACAAAAAAGCCAGTTGGTAACATTGTACTACCAACTGACTTTTTGTATTCATTCCCTGGTTCTGTTTTAAATAACCATAATGATGAACTGATTTGCTCATGGTTTCAATTCAACTTTCTAATCTTGATGCCATTTAGGAAAGCCTTTCCTTGCAGGGACTTCAACTGGATGTTGATGCTGCCACGATTGTTTTCAACGATGTATTTACGCTTAAAGGCAGTTCGGTAATGGCGACCATCAGTAGGAGTGAAATCCGATTCTTTCCTTTCGTCATTGATGCTGACATCAAATCTTACATCTTTGGATGAAGACTCTGTATTGCTTTTGGCTAGGAGATTAGGCAGTTGGACTGCAGGCTTGGTAACATCAGCCATCAGTAGTTCTACCTCGTATTCGCCACAAGGTGCGTCTATTCTGTATTCCAAATCTCCTTCACGCCATGTCTGATAAATCGGGCCATCTATTGTGTTTTCGATTTCAGATGTCGTACTCTTGCTTTCGGCTCCTACATATCCCCATGCTCCAGGCTTGTATGCTTGGTCTGGTAACCATGTGAGCTGGCTCAAGGAAGATATGAAATAGCAGTTACTGCCCACGTTGATGGCAAGTTCTTCTCCCTTTGCCAAATTTGGCAGAGAGTTGTACTGAATTTTCATTACGTCTCCTGTGTTCCCATCAACCTTGTTTTTATAATCTGTCAGAACTTTGTTAAAACCTTTTGCTTCTAAAGTAGAACTACCGAAAGGCAGGACAACATCAAAGACGGCAAAGCAATTCTGTACACTCTTTTTCCCGTAGCTCCTGCCATTTACGATAAGTTCCACTTCAGGCATGTTGGAATATACTTTAATGCGCTGGGGCTCGTTGATATGACCAGTTCTTATGTTCCAGTCGCGACTGGCAATATGAACCACAGGTATGTCCTTACGCCACATAGACTTGAAGTAATAAGCTACGTCCTTCAGGGTACGGTTGTTGTAGGCAATTCCCTTGTTGTTTACTCTTGGCATGGATTCCTGGCGTTCTGCCACGTTAAAGTCGATGAAGTTCCAATAGGTACAACCGCTAATCCAAGGCTTTTCTTCAATGAATGGCAGATAGTGCTCTATATAAGTTTGCTGATATTCTATGCTGAAATCAAAGGCATGGGCAGAGTTTGAGTGCAGACGCTGATCGCTTCCTGCTCCCCATTCTGAAATTATCATCGGCTTTTTGGGATAGCGTTGGTGCTGGTCTTCACACCAGTGATTGAATCCGTTCAGTTCGCCCTGATACCAGCCATGATAAAGATTCCATCCCACAACATCAACAAGGTTCAGACCTATTTCGTTGTAAGTATTGGTCATATTAAATGCCATTACGCTTTTTCTGGTTGGGTCTTCATCCTTAAGAACCTTTTCCAATCGATGGGCAAGGGCTAGGGTACGTTCCTTAAAGGCTGGCCATTCCTTAGTTCCTGGCCTTGGAGTGCAGAGCAGGATTTCATTCATGTAGCCCCAGTTGATGATACTTGGATGGTTGTAGTGTTGGCGGATCATTTCCCGTAGATTACGCTCACAATTATCGGCATAGTGGGGAGTGTCTGGTACAAGGTCTATGATAGGAATTTCTTCCCATGCCAACAAACCGAGTTCATCGCAGGCATCCAAGAGGGCGTCATCTTGAGGATAATGGGAGATGCGGATATAATTGCTGCCCAGTTCCTTCATCAGTTTTATGTCACGGCGATGAGCCTCGTCGGGTAAGGCTACTCCTACAGGTGCCTGATCCTGATGACGGTTGAATCCACGTAGCTTGTAAGTCTTTCCATTCAGACAGAATCCCTTCTCTCCATCGAAAGAAAACCAGCGGAATCCAACCTTGTGGTTTTTCTCATCAATGACTTTCCCTGATTTCGTATCTATAATAGAGGTTCTTACCTTGTATAAAGTAGGACGTTCTGGAGTCCAAAGAAGTGGGTTGGCAATGGGTTTTGACTGCAATGCCGTGCGTTGGGTTTCGCCGGCTTTCAGGGTTATCTTCTTCTTGATGGTTTGAAGTAGCTTTCCATCGGGCGAGAAAATCTCGTTTCTCAGTTCTACCATCGATGTTTTTTGGCCATCATTGCTCACTTCGCTAACCACCTTTACCATGCTTTGTTTTTCATTCACAATAGGAGTAGAAACGAAGATGCCGTCACTTCCCATGTTGAGCATGTTGAAATGAATATCGGGTGTAGAAACGAGCCAGACGTCACGATAGATGCCGCCCCAGAATGTGAAATCTGCCATGATAGGAGTGACATCCTGACGGCTGTTGTCTACAGTTATCTCTATGGTATTTTCTGATTTTTCTCCTTGTCTTGCAGGATTGGTATTTAGAAAATCAGTGATATCGAAGGTAAAGGACGAATATCCACCGGCATGACAACCTACTTCCTTGCCATTTACCTTCACTTCTGCAGCCTTATTTGCTGCATCTATCTTCAAGAAATAGCGTCTGTCTGGATTGATTTCTGCCAGGGTAAGAATGCGGCGGTATTCTGCCTTCCCTTTATAATAGTTCCTGCCTTGGTAGGCATCTAGAGTATAAGTATGGGGAATATTTACTGATGTCCATTTCTGACTGGTAGGAAGTTTGAATTCCCAGTTGTCATTGATGGTCGCAGCTTTTCGTTGTGCCATGGTAGGCATGGTCATCATTGAACCGATGATTGTGGTAAGAAAAATGTTTTTAATGTTCATTGTTGTCGTTTTTTATTGAAGTTTTGCTGAAGTACGGCAAAAGTACAAATAAAATCTGAGATCCTTACTTCTTTTGGAGTTTTTTTCGATGATAGTGCATAATAAAGTGTTAAATCTTGGGAAAACGGACAAAAGATAGTATATTCACCATGGAAAAATGGATAAAATACCTCCGTTTTATATTTAAAAAGAGGACAAAAATACGGTTAAACGTAAGATAGACAGATATTTTGCTGATTTTTGAAATTAAATTCGTAATTTTGCAGTCGAAAAGAAATAATATTCAGATTTTGATAGACAAATGATAGATTCATTACAAAACATTTTAGTTCAGGTTAGCGATTTTCTCTGGTCGTATATCA
>OIYR01001569.1_pt1 | contig 11266 bp, 4 predicted proteins | sample 1588221 | NCBI WGS metagenome assembly OIYR01 (sample SAMN03283292) | human gut metagenome | biome: human-associated habitat; material: feces | host: Homo sapiens | place: Peru | collected 2012 | reverse complement strand
AAAATCCCCCACACAAACTCATCAAACTCACCCGCAACTACGGACAGCAAAACGCCCTTTTGGCTGGACTTCATTTTGTCAAAGACAAATGCGATTGTGTAGTGAGTATGGATTGTGATTTGCAAGATGACATAAATGCCCTTGATGAAATGCTTGTGAAATTTAAAAATGGCGCGGATATTGTCTATGGCGTGAGAAAGGCAAGAGATAATGACACAGCGTTTAAAAAATACACCGCACTTGGCTTTTATAAATTTATGCAAATAATGGGCGTGAAAATTCTTTATAATCACGCTGATTATAGGCTTTTATCGCAAAGGGCGTGTGAGAATTTGCTTGAATTTAAAGAAGTGAATTTGTTTTTGCGTGGCATTGTGCCTTTGGTTGGGTATAAGAGCGAAGTGGTGTATTATGAGCGGGGTGCGCGCTTTGCGGGCAAGAGCAAATACCCCTTTGCCAAAATGCTTGCCTTTGCTCTTAATGGTATCACAAGTTTTAGCATAGCCCCTTTGCGTTTGATGAGCGTGCTGGGCGTGGTTTTGTTTTTTGCTTCTATATGTTATGGAATTTACGCACTTTATATGAAGTTTTTTACCGCTGAGCCTATATCAGGCTGGACTTCGACTATCTTGGTGTTGCTCTTTTTTGGCGGAATGCAGTTTCTAGGGCTTGGCATAATGGGCGAGTATATAGGCAAAATCTACTCCGAAGTAAAGCAGCGCCCACGCTACTTTGTCGAAGAGATTTTATAGATTTGCACGAATTTAGAATTTTTGTCATTGCGAGATTTGCGAAAGCAAGTCGTGGCAATCTATAATTAAACTTATGGATTGCCACGCTCGTGCTATATACTCGCTCGCAATGACGGCGAAGTAAGGGACATTAAAGGACAAAAATGGCGTTAAAACAGCTTTCAAAGCAACTTGTGCTTTACTTTGTGCTGGGCGGCTTACTCACGCTTGTCGAGTGGCTGGGCTTTTGGGTGCTGGTGTATGCGTGCGGGGTGCATTATCTCATCGCCAACACCTTGCTTTTCGTGGCTTTCGTGCCGCTTGGAATGATAGTGTTTAAAAAAGGCGTGTTTAAGTGCACGAAATTCAGCCCAAAGGCTGAATTTGCTTTAAGTTTTATGATAAATTTGCTAGGACTTGTGATAAACAGCCTTATCTTGTGGATTTTGGTTGAATTTATAGGGCTTGAAAGCTTGTTTGCGAAAATCATTACTTCTTTTGTCGTGGCATTTTACAGCTTTTTTGCAAGAAAGGTTTTGATTTATGGGGAAAAGGCGTAAAATTTTTAAAAAATAAATGCAAAAATTCATAAAAATCCATAATAAAAATTCACAAAAATTTCAAAATTTCACAAAAAATTCTTTTCATTTACTATTTTTGTGCGAAATTTATGCTACAATCACACTCACATTTGGGAGCGACTTGGCTTCGACAGGAGTAGAGTGGCTTAGGTGGCATACCGCTTTGGACAAAGCGTTAAAAGTCCGACAAAATTTAAACGCAAACAACGCGAAATTCGCTCCTGCTTACGCTAAAATCGCATAGCGGTCGAGCCTTGCTGCTGGGCGATACTATCTAGCTTGGCGTGCGAGTAACCTTTTGATAGTGTAGTTTAGGCGTTTGACGAGCGTTTGAGCGAAATTCAGTCTCAGCCGTGCAAGCTGGCTTTGGAGAATGAGCCTTGTGCGGTGAAGTTTTCATTCTTGCTAAGTATGTAGATGCCTATGACGGACTATTTTTGGACAGGGGTTCGACACCCCTCGCTTCCACCATTTTATGTATTTCACTCCACCCAAAAGCTTATCTCATCGCTTTGTCCGCTTTGGCTGATGATGAAAAGCTCGTATTTGCCAGCTTTTAAGTGAAATTCCTTACTCTTGTCCTTGCCCTCATAGACAAGCGAGTTGTTAAGATACCAAAACAAATTTTCATCTTTTAAATTCGCCACTTTCACAATGAGCGCATTTTTAGCGTGCAAGTCCCTAGTAGCCACGATGTGCAAGTTTTTTGTGGGGTATAAAATTTTCACGCTTTTGCTTTTTTCAAATTTCACGCCCGCTTCTTTTAAAAACGCCAAAGCGTGCAGTGGTAAGTCTAGTTTTATTTTAGGCTCAGCGTTTTTGAAATTTAAATTGCGAGAATCCACCTCCACTCCCTCAAATTCAAACGCTTTTTTTAGGTAAGGCGACACGCGCAAGGCTTTTGCGTCTTTTGGATAAGGCGCAAAGCTAAATTTCACTGGCAAATCATAACGGTAACCCGTTGCGCTGTCGATTTTTAGTGCCATTAAATCATCGCTTGCCACAAATTCCTCGCTCACGCCATCAAGCAAATTCAAAAGCTCAAAAAAAAGCTCCCCAGCCACGCTCACGCCGTATAAATTCGCATTTGCCTCGCCTGTGAAATTCCCCGCCCAAACGCCCAAAGTATAACGCGGCGTTGCGCCCAAAGCCCAAGCGTCCTTGCGTCCGTAACTCGTGCCTGTTTTCCAAGAGATGATTTTGTCCCTTTGGTTAAACTGCTCCACGCCCACGCGTTTAAGCTCTTTCATCGTTTCAAGGGTAAGATACGCACTACCCCTTGAAAACATTTGCTTTTTTGAATTCGCGTTTTTTGCTAAATTTGTGCTTAAATTTTCATCTTGCAAGTATGAAATTTCAGCTAACTCGCCGTAATTTGCCAGCCCCAAATAAAGCCTAACAAGCTCTTCAAGGCTCATTTCCTTTGTGCCAAGTATGAAAGATAAGCCGTATTTGTTAAAATCCTCATCATCAAAGCCCACAAAGTCTTTCATCTCGTAAAAAAATCGCTCATAACCATAGCTTTGTAGCAAGCTCACAAAAGGCACATTTAAGGACTTTTGCAAGGCTTCTCGCGCGCGGATTAGCCCGTAATACTTTTTGTTCGCATTTTGGGGGTTAAAATTTGAAAAAAAAGTTGGCACATCAAGCAAAAGCGACTCGGTGCAAATAAGCCCCTCATCGATAGCCAGCGCAAACAAAATAGGCTTTAAGGTTGAACCCACGCTGCGTTTAGCCACTATGCCATTGACCTGCCCTAAATTTTCGCTATCATAAAAATCCTGCGAACCCACATAAGCAAGCACTTTGCGCGTTTTGGTGTCAGCAAGCAAGACGGCTACATTTTTTATGCCCTGCCTTGCTAAATTTATGCTAAATTCCTTTGTTTTTTGTTCAAATTTTATCTGCAAATTCTTATCGATGCTTGAAAAAACTTGCTTTTGATTGTCATTTAAAAGGCGCAAGGCAAGGTGCGGGGCTAGATTTTTACGCGGTTTAAAGCTAGGCAAAGGCTCAGCCAGAGCCAGCCTTAAAATGTCCTTGTCAAAATGCCCCTTTTCGCAAAGTTTATGCAAAAGGGCGTTTCTTTTGGCTTTGAGTTTGATTTTGTTTTTTTCTAAATTCATCAGCCCCGGCGCATTTGGCAGCACGGCTAAAAGCGCCGCCTCGCTCCACGACAAGTCCTCAGGCTTTTTGTCAAAATAAAACAAAATCGCCGATGAAAAGCCTACGAGATTGCCTCCATAAGGGGCGTTGTTAAGATAAAGGCTTAAAATTTCATCTTTTTTAAGCGAGCGTTCAAGCCTTAAAGCCTTGATGATTTCGCTAAATTTGTTAAGATAAGTGCGCTCGTTTCTTTCATAGAGCTTAATCACCTGCATAGAAATGGTGCTTGCACCGCTTCTTTTGTCCTTGCTTAAATTTTTCACAAAGGCGCGAAAAAGCGCGCTAAAATCCACGCCAAAATGCGAGTAAAAGCGTTTGTCCTCATACTCAATAGCCGCTATTTTAAGGCGTTTGGGGACAGAATTTGCCTTTAAGTGCCACTGCTCTTCTTCGTTGATAAAAGCGCTTAAAATTTGCTCATCTTTGTCAAAAAGCACCTTGCTGTATCTTTTTTCAAAGCCTTGTTGCAAGGCGTTTGGGCTAAAATTTAAAAAGATAAAAAGTATGCTGAAAAAAAGCATTAAAAGCGTTAAAACGGCTGTGAATTTAAGGGCTTTTTTCACAGAAAAAGGGCAAAAAAGGCGCGAAAAAAAGGCGCGAAAAGTTCTGTTTAAAAAAGCGTAAAATTTTATGAATTTTACGCTTAAATTTAAGTGATTTTTAAAGAATTTATTGCCCCACAATGACGGATTTTCCCTCGCTTAATGCGCCAAAATTATCATCATACATAGCCTCCACAAAAGCACCTGAAAGGTTGTATTTGCCAGGGGTTATGGCGTTAAGTTTGATGAAAAATGTCTTTGTGGCGTTTTTGCTTGCCCCGCTTTCAAGCGAGAAAAACCACATAATTTTATCATCTCTAATGTCGATAAAATCATAGTTTGAATTCCATTCCTTAAACTGAGCATCTACTTTGCTTTGCCCTGCTAAAAGCGTGTTCGCAACCTCCCAGCCGCTTGGCAAAACCTGCGTTAAAGCGACATTGCGAAGTGTGCCAAAATCGCCCTTTTGCGACACGCTGATGCCCATATAAAAGGTTTTGGAGCTTTTTATCTCATCTTCGCTGATTTCCCTGCCCTTATCGTCAAAAAATTTGCGTTTGAGTTCAAGGTTTTTCTCAAAAGGCTTTGCGTTATCAAGCCTTATGCCCTCCACGCCAAAGCTAGCAAACAAGTCTTTTTGCGTGCTTACACTCGCCTTTCCTTGTGTAAATTCAAAACTTTGCACGCTTTTTTCGCTCAGCTTGTGGCTTTTGCCGTTTATGTTAAGCGTGGCGTTCATAGGCTCACCTTGCTTTTTCTCGTCCAAATTTAGCCCCAAAGCAAGCGCATAAAGCGCATAGCCAGCACTTTGCGTGGAAAGATACTCATTGCTTTGCAAGCTCGCTCCAAGCTCTTGCAAAAGCTCGCTGTGGTTTTTGCCGTAGATGATTTTATAGGCGTTTGCGATGATGGCTTTATCGCGCGTTACCGAGCCATAGTTATATTCATAATCAGCCTTGTTTAAATTTGGCTCTATGCTTGCACCTTGCGCGATTTTAAGGGCTATGTCATCAAGCCCAGCGAGCTTATAAGCCGCGGCAAGTTGCCACAAACTTGCTGTATCAAGCCTAGCTCTTTGCTCATAAAGCACATTCATCATCGACACATTTGGTTCTTTGGCAAGGGCAAGCAAAAAGAGCGAGTTGGTGCGGTAAAGTAGGTTTTCGTCCCTAACTATGCCGCGTTTGACAACGCTTTTTTCATAATTTAACCAGCGATTATAAAGGCTTTGCGGCACGAAATACCCAGCTTCTTTTGCGGCAAGCAAAAACATACCAGCGTAGTTGCTGCCCCAAACATCGCTTTTGCGCTCGCCTTGCCAGTAAGCAAAACCTCCATCGGCGGTTTGAAAATGCTCAAAACGCGCGATAGCGGCGTTTATGTTGTTGATGATTTTTTGTTTGTCGGCTTTGTAGCTGAATTTATCAAGGTAAAGTTGTGGCAAAACCGCGCTAGTTGTTTGTTCTATGCAGCCATAAGGATAGCGAAGTAAGAAATTCAAGCGTTTGTCTAAATTTAAAATCGGCGTTGGGCTGAGTTTAAGCACGGCATTTGTGCTGCCTTTAACAAAGCCGTTTTCAATGCTGAATTCTTTGCTTTCGCCCGCTTTGATGATGAAATTTTCACTCTCAAACGCGTAAGCATTTTTTGCCTTTATGTCAATTTCCGTTTGGCTTTCATAGCTGTATTTTCCAGCTGTAAGTTTAAATTCAAGCTCTTCAACGCCTACTTGCTCGGCATTTACTTTAACATTAAAATACACACTTTGCGTGTCGCCCTTGCTAAAATCTACCTTAATTTCGCTTTTGTCAAAGCTCACAAGATGGTTTTTGTTTTTTAGGCTTATGGTAGCGGTTTTGACATCTTTATCGACCTTAAACACCTGCACTAAAAGTTTAAATTCATCATTTATCCTTAAACTTCGCGGCAGGGTTTCAAGCATCACCACAGGGGCTGAAACAAGCACATTTTTTTCAGCCGCTCCAAAAGCCTTGTCATTTGCTCCCACTGCCATAACACGCACTGAACCCATATAAGGCGGCATTGTGAGCCTTACTTTGGCGTAGCCTTTTTTGTCCGTTTTCACAGGGGCTTTGTAAAGCACCACAGGCTTAAATCTGTCCGCTTGCTCGTCTAACTTGCTCTTTTTCGCCCTTGGCGCAGATGAAACAAGCAGGGCATCGCCGCCCGTTGTAAGCACCTTTGCCACTTCGCCAAAGGTTTTAGCGATGATTTTGTCATAAGTGTCAAAGATTTTGAGCTTAAAGCCCACTTTGGCGTAAAAATATCCCCAAATGTCTGGCGTTTTGAAATTTGTAAGGCTTAAAAGTCCCTCATCAACCACAGCAAGCGTGTAGGTGAAAGGCTTTTTCTCACTACTTTGAATTTCTACTTCAAATTCGCTTTGCGGCAAAATTTTATCGGGTGCTTTAAGGCTTAAATTCAGCTTACTTTGCTCATCATTTACCCTTAAAGGGATAACGCCAAAAAGTCGCAAGGCTCTGTCGTTTTGCCAGCTTTCATACTCTTGCACTAGGCTCACGCTTGCGTAGATATTTGGCGCGTAAGCCTTTTCAAGCGGCACTTCAAAGCTTGTGAGCCTGTCTTTTGTGTCTAAAACAAAGCGTTTGATAACGCCTTCGTTGTTGCTTAAAGTGATGAGAGCCACACCACCTTTGACGCTTTCAAATTCGATTTTTGCCTTTTCGCCTACCTTGTAGCTTTCTTTGTCGCTTTTGATTTTAAGCGCGCTTTGTATGTTAGCCGTGTTTGGCGCACCCCAAGAACTCACATAAAAATTTTGTCCCGTGCTAACACCACTTTGCTTGTCGATGATTTCGATAAACATATCGCCGTATTTGTCCTTGCTCTCAAAGTCCAAATTCACAGGCTCGCTGCCACTTACTAGCTCGCCACTTGCGATAACTTGTGAGTTTTTGTCCTTTTTTATGGAGCGCAAATACTCGCTGTAATTATCATAATCCCACCACCACGAAGTGCGGCTTTGATAAATTTTGTATTCTAATTTTTTGCCTTTTAAGAGTTTGTTTTGCAAATCACTCACTATAACACTAAATGTGATTTTGTCCCCAGAGCTTATGTAATCATTTTCAAGCCTTTTTATCCCCACAAAATACTCATATTTTCTAAGCTCTAAATTTAGGGCATTTTTCGTGCTGCGCCCGCCTTGCTCGTAAATTTCCGTGCTTAAAAAGGCGTTGAAATTTGTCCCTTGTGAATTTAGCGTGCGTTCATTTAGCTCAAAGGCTGATTTTAAAACGCCTTGTTCGTTTAAAACTCCATCTTCATCATAATAATCCCTACTTATATAAAGGCTTGGGTTTTCAAAAATGTAGTTTTTGTAAAGTTTGTTTGTGAAACTTTTTTTGCTGATTTGCATTGTGGTTCTTGCCTTTAAGCCGCTTGCTGGTGCGCCAAAAAGATATTTGCTTGTGATTTTAAAATCCACTTTTTTGCTTTTGTTTATGTTGATAAACTCATCAGCCTTTAAATCCACTTCTATGCGGTTTGGAGTGGTAGTTTGCACCAAAATTTTTTGATAAAATTTTTCCGCGCCTATGTCAAGCGTGGCTTCATAAACGCCTGTGGGAGCGTCTTTGTCAAGGGCAATTTCCTCATAAAACATTCCATCATTTAAGACTTCAAGTTTTTTCTTGTCATAATTTGCCAAAACCTTGCCCTGCGGGTCTTTGAGCGTTAAATTTATGGGGTGAGTGAGCGCGCCCTTGTCGTTTTTTGCTACGACATTAAAATGAATGCTGTCCCCAGGACGATACACGCCGCGTTCTGTGTAGATAAAGGCTTTGATTTTGCCCGCATTCATCAGTCCATCAGTGTCAAAGCCGTCCGTTGAAAGCGGGTTTGAAAGTCGCAAAATGCTCGCATCATCGCCCTTGCTTGCAAGCAAAAACAACGCCTTGCTCTCTTCTACTTGCAAGCTCGCTTCGCCATTTGCGTTGGTGTTTGCGCTGGCTAAAATTTGATTTTTCTTGCTGATAGCTTCGATTTTTACCCCGCTTGTTGGCTTCATCGTGGTAAAATCCCGCACGCTGACGAAAATTTCATCATTTATCAGCTCCGCACTCAAAGCTAAATTTGAAAAAATAATATGCTTGCTCACCTCAGCGCGGTCCCTGAAAAAATCATACTTTTGCCAGCTTTCAAGCTCGCTAAAATCATAGCTCGTGCCTTTTTCATCAAAACTTAACGAAACGACAAAAACCCCACTTAAATTTTTGAGAGAATTTAGGGCGATTTCATTTTGCTCCCATTTGTTTTTGGCTGAATTCAGCTCAAATTCACGCTCTAAAATCAAATCCCCCGTGTATTCAAGGGCTTCGCCGTCCCAGCCTATAATATCGCTTTGGTTTGAGCTTAATTTTTTCTTGCTTTGAAAGTTGCGAAAGCGCAAATACTCGGCGATATTGTTCGCATAAATTTGATACACTTTGAGCTTTACTTTATCGACATTGAGGCTTTTAAAGGCGATTTTTTGTTTTGCGCTGCTTGGCAAAAACACTCCATCGCTCGCAAAGGCAAGGCTTGGCTCTAAATCCGCAAGGCTCACTTTGGCTGAAAACTGCCTGTTTGTTTTCGTGCCACTTCTAGCTTGCAAGCCTTGTGAGATGGTGATTTCATACTCTTGCCCTATGTCAAAAGCCCCGATGAGCTTTACCGTGCTGCCGCTGATAACGGCGTTATAGTTTAAATTTGGGCTTATGCGGACAAAATCCTTGACATTTTGCGTTCTGTCAAGCTCGGCATTGAAAGTGAGTTCAATGTTTTTTGCCTTAACAAGCGTGCTTTGCAAGGCTAGCTCGCCTTTGGCGTTTGAGATAAACTCATAAGCTAAATCCTTATCAAGCCCTAAAATACGCTTTTTAAACGCTAAATTTAGCGTTTGATTTTTTTGAGTGAGTGGAAATTTTACGCTTGTGAGAGTATAATCCTTTGAATTTTCGTTTTTTGTAAGGCTAAATTCAAGTTTTTCGCCATTTTTTTCTAGCAAAATGCCCTTTATATCATCATCACTTATCTCAAAAGAGCTGTTAAAACTCGCTACAAGCACGCTTTCATCATCACTTTGCTCGAAATTCGCGCCCGCAAAGTTGATTTTAAGGGGCGCAGTTTTAAACTCTAACTTCACGCTTGTTTCATAAGCCTTAAATTCCACCTTGTAAGAGCTGTTCGCCTTTAAGGGCAAATCAAGCCGCAAGGTCTGTGCTTTCACGCTTGCAGGGATTTGCGTTTCTTTGCCATTTACCTTTGCGTTAAGCTCGCCATTTATTAAAAGTGCCTTTAAATCATATTTTTGCGTAAATTTCTCATCAAATTCAACAAAAAGTTCTCTTTGATAATCTATCACGCCCTCGCTTTGAGCGCGTATATCCTTGCTTTTGCTCTCTCCACACGCAACAAAAAACAAAGCCGTTGCGGCAAACAAAAACGCAGTAAATGCCTTAAAAATGTGAATTTTTCGGGGGTAAAACATAGTGTTTCCTTTTTGTGAAATTTTAAAAGCAAAATTATAACAAAAAAAGAGTTAATTTTTTTAAAAATTCACATTCACTTCACACAAAAAATGTATCATTGCGTTTGAAATTATCTTAAAGGAGTTCGCAATGAGAACAAAAATGATTGTCGCGCTTGGCGCGTTAGTGGCAGCAGCGAGTTTATACGCTGATAGTTGGCTTCAAGGCTCTGTCGTGCAAGTCAATGATGCCCAAAAAGTAGTCGTTATCGACACTATCCATTCAGGGCAAGTGGCGGTGAAAATCTTGCCTACCACAAAGGTAGAGCTTGATGATTGCGGTTGGTTTGGGCTAGCTGATAGCTGGATATTTACCGACACAGGCAATTTTTGGGACATCAAAGTGGGACGCTATGTCGAGGTTGATGGCTATGCCACGAGCAACAGCGCAACCGCAGCAAAAGTCGAAGTCAAATGCCGCCCAAGAGCTTACTAATCATCGGGGGCATTTAAGCCCCTGATTCTTTTTAATAAAACTCACGCAAAAAAGCGCAAAATAAAAAACACGCAAAAGCACAAAACGCCTTTACTTGCCCTAAATTAAGCTACTGCTTGATTTCGTTTAAGTCCTTTAAATTCTCCACATACACGCTCAAACTTGGGAAAGCAAAGCCCAGCCCGTTTTTCTCCAAAATCCGCATAAAATCCAGCATTAGCTTTTGGCGCGCTTCTCTAAATTCGCCAGCACTTATGACTTTGGTGTAAAAATAAAGTTCTATGTTTATGGAGCTGTCGGCAAACTCGCAAAGGCTCACATAGCAGGCGTTTTTGTAGCCTTCTAAATCATTTACCGAAACTAAATTTTGGCGGTATTTTGCGCTGTAATTTTTATTTAAAGCGTTATCATCATCGTGCGCTACCAGCGGGCTTTGCGCTAGATATTCGCGCAAATCATTCACGCAGGATTCTAACTGCTCGGGCTTTGCGTTGTAAGCAACGCCCAAAATCATCTTTATGTGCCGTCCTACCTTGCGTTTAGACCAGTTTTTTATGTTTGCGCCCATCACTGTGGAGTTTGGCAAAAAGACAAGCGAGTTGTCAAAGGTGCGTAAAGTCGTCTTTCGCAAGCCTGTTTCTACGACATTGCCTTCGATGCCCGCCACTTCTATCCAGTCGCCTTGGTTGAAACTATCATCAAAAGAAATGATGAGCGAGGCAAAGAAATTTGCGATAATGTCCTTTGCAGCAAGTGCCACAGCCAGCCCGCCTATGCCAAGCGAGGCGATGATGGCTGAGACATTAAAGCCAAGATGAGCTAAAATCAGCAAAAGAGCGATGATAACGATGATGAAATAAAGCATTTTGATGATTAAATTCGCCACTTCTTTTTTGCCGCTTTTTTGAGCAAGCTTTGCTAAAAACATTATGCCGTAGCTGTTTAAAATGCCTACTATGAGCCACGCAAACAGCACCACATAGATGATATAAAAGGTGTTTGTGATTTTGACATTTACAGGGGAGGGGTAATAAAAAATCGCAAAACACACGCTAAAAGCGTAGAAAAAGAGCAGCAAGGACACGGGGCGCGTGTTTTTGTCGATGAAAATTTCGCGCACTTCTGCCTTGTCCATAGCACCCTTTGAATTTTTGAAAAAAAGTTTCATTAAGCAAAACAAAATGAGCGGCGGCAAAAACACACGCAACACCCAAAAAAGCAGCAAAACGCTCTCTAACGGCAAGACACAGCAAAAGCAG
>OIYR01001568.1_pt1 | contig 11266 bp, 9 predicted proteins | sample 1588221 | NCBI WGS metagenome assembly OIYR01 (sample SAMN03283292) | human gut metagenome | biome: human-associated habitat; material: feces | host: Homo sapiens | place: Peru | collected 2012 | reverse complement strand
GGAAAACGGCGCGGATCTGTTCTTTGGAATCAAGAGATTTATTGACAACTACAACTACCACCGTCGTCACCAAGGAATCAACCGTACAGTACCAAGCAAGCTCTACATTCGTCAGGCAGCTTGGTCTTAACTAAGAACAACAATGTACCTGTTTAAATAACGATAGTATTGTACTACCGTTACTATTTATGTTGCACTCTGGTTACCACTTTTGCTGCATTTCTCGATTCCGGTTACAGTCGCTTTTACGTTTGCCATAACCCTGTGGTATTCTTATTACCACAAAGTTACATCGTCAAACCGTTTGCGACCATTCCAAAGGTCTGCCCCAACCATGCTGGCATTGGTTAACTGGGGGGGGGGTACATTTGATTCCGCTACAGGCGGTACATTTCAAAGTGATACGGGTTGTACATTTCATTCTGATACACCCGGTACATTTGAAAGTGATATGGACGGTACATTTAAAGTGTCGCAATCACTTTTTCCGTCTTATGGTTCTTTATCAACCATTCGCGTAGCTCAACTCTTGATTTGACGTCCAGCAGATTATGTATTTCCATCGCTCTTGAATCTTTATTCCAGTTTTTCATGCGCAAATTCTCCATTGAACCAGAACGTGGCTTCTTTTCCTACAGGAACTTCAAGAAGTTACCTATTCTTCCATTATCTCTCTCCTAATAGAGAGATGCAAAAATAACTCTTTTGAGCCCGACAGACTCCGTCTACAAAGATAGGGCATGTCGGGGTTTATTTCGCCAAAACGGGCTGTAAAATCGAGGGTGGATTCGCGGATATTTTCGAGTTCCAAGTGAGGTGTTTTGTGCTTGATCGGAGTGGCCGTTGGGGACGGTCCTTCACATCCGGATTGCTTATAAGATTTGCAGCCAAAAGAAAAATGGCTGAGCCCGTTTGAAGTGGCGCAGCCATCTCTTTTCTTCCCTTTACTTGACACACTTTAGTTTACAGTCTCGTACAATAATTAAATGGTATTCGGAACTTGAACCTGAATATTAATTTTACTGGCCACTTCAGTGTATACAGGAATTGAATCTCCTGGCGCTGTGTCGATGGTTACAATGAGAGCGTATTTTGATTTTATGCTAGGATTACTGATAGCGTCTTTTGTACAAAATACCCGGATATTTACAAATCCGTCATCGTCAGTAAAAGGGATTGCCGATTTTCCTTCAAATACTTCATGTTGGACTGTTCCTCTAACACAGTCTAAAGAATTGTTATCAAGTCGATCATCAGCTATTTTATTATTGGTGGGTTTAAACCATATTTTCCGACCTTTATATCTGGCTGATTTGCAATTAATATCGGAGAACCAAGCTAATGTAATTGTGAGTTTGCGCTTACAAGCTTTTGAAGCAAGAGATATTGGTAATGGGAATCTATATTCATGCCCCTCGTCTTCACCTATTTCCCCGTAACCAAGAACAGTCGCGTAATTATCTTCACAATATGTAGATACTTGTATTTCGCTCTTTCCATAACCAATCATCTTCCGCTTGATCTTTTTTCTCTGAGTCTTATTTAAGGAGGTAGGAAGAAGAGAATCTATGTTATTTTCAATTTGCCCCCACGAACAACCGTGGACTAACATGGCTTTGATTATCTCGGTAGAGTAATCCATAATATCATGATATCTCGATTCCAATTGCTGAATGGCTTTATAACAATAATAAGCTTTTCTAGTTGTTAATGCAGCGGCTTCGCTTGTTCCTTGCCTTCTGGCGTTGTTCCTCAAAGTAGTATCCGGATGGGCAACAATTATACCTGGTGCTCGCATAATATTATGATTTTTAATAAGGAAACCATTATATGGCATATCTTGATATATTAATCGACCACCTTTTTCCACAATTTCTGGTTTAATAGAACGATTCAAGCCATTGCCGAATGACGTATAGGTACTTGGAACAATTGAATTATATGGATTTATTGAATTAGCAGGAATGAATGCTCCTGCCGAATCATCATGAAGAGCTCCAACAGAAATACTATTAATAGATTCAGCAGGAGATAGGAGGGAATGCTCGTTTATATTGGTAAGCGAATTCAAAAAGAACAGTCTTGCAATCTCATCTTGCGATAAAGCCGATAATTGCGAGCTATTTAAGTATGTTGGTATACTATCCTCGCTATTTCCAGCACTTACAATAAAAAGAACGTGGTATTTATTACTCAGCCAATCAAGCATGCGTGCAAGAGGACTCATTTTGCCGGCAAAATGATAGTCTGCAATTCCAACAGAGAAATTAATTATTCTTACAGATGGAGCAACTGGATCACCTCCATTGTCCCCTTCAAACATTCTCTTTACAGCTCTATGAATAAAATCAGCTGGCAACACATTGGGTATTTGCTCATAATAATTGCCGTTGAATTCAGTCAAAGTAAAAATTGGACGCAAATATAAAGGGCTACCGATATATGGCAGATTATCTCCAATGTCGCCTTTAATGATACATGAGCACATAGCTGTTCCATGTACTCTTCCTTCGACAGCATAATCGGCTTCAAAACCATCCGGATCATCAAAAATAATTCTGTCTTTTAATACACAATGGTTACTTAATGGAACTCCATCAAAAATACCGACAATTGGATCTCCTACTGGAGCCTCTTCTTCTTTGCCATGAAATGTCAATAAAGACTCTGGGGGGAGAGGCTCACTTCGAAATATACTTTGCCCCTGAGGTTTTGCGAACATAATTCCATCAAAAGAAAATAGACGGTAATCTGTTCGTGTTACGACATCTCTGATTAATTCACAGGGTAATGATGCGAGAAATGCTGTATATTCAATTTCGGGTATATCACAATGCGCAAGTATACTTCCGCCATTCTTAAGAATTAAGTCATGACACTCGCGTATCTTTTGCTCTCTAATAGCAGGGCTGCTTCTGTGCCATAATTCAATTTCTACTTTTACATCTCTGCCATGATTCTCTTGAAGTATAGCATCAAATGACCTTATAACCTCCGGAGGAATTCTGTCGTCAATTCCCCAAGGTCTAATCGTCCTTAACAGTGAAAATACATTTCTAAACTTTGACAAACCATAATCAAATTGTTCCCCACGCTGGTAAAGAGTCCATAAACGTAAAAGTTGAGAAAGAGCCTGACTATTGGAAGAGATTAGATACAGTTTTCCATCAGTTAATTGCCCTTCAACATAATTTTGTCCGACACACATGTGAAAGTCATCATCTTGATCACATTCTTCTGTGTCAAAATCGCCTAACCAATCAAGTCCTTCAACTCTTTTAACAGCGTTAATAAAATCATTCACACTTCCTACAGTTTCAAGGACCAAAACTTCTTCAGGGTCAATTGCGTCGGCGGATGAAGCCAATCTTGCTCTTCTGGCACTAAAAGTGTCCTGAAGAACCTGAAATTTCGGGCCAAGTCTTTCTTCTTGGCGAGAGGCTGATGGTCCTACAGCATGCGGTATTGGACGAGGAGACCGTCTTTCCCTTTGAACATTATTATCTCGATCTGGAAAGACTAGAATAGGGTAATTTGCCATGTTATTTCGATTCTACTTCTTTATCAATTTTAGCATTGGATATTGACCAACGTTTAAGCTCATCGTTAACTATTGAGCGCATATTGTTGTTAGGAAGGCCAAGCACATATCTTCTTACCACTGAAAGGCCAAATTCTTCAATTTCAGAGAAATTGGCACCATATAATTTTTTCGCCAGAGTTTCATATGCGTAATTTAAATGAATGCCATGTTTGTTCTCAAAATCAACAAGCCAGTTGACAATGTTAGCACGCGTAGGCATAGGTAGCTCCAATCTCATCTGAAACCTTCTCCACGCTGCTTTATCGAGGAGCTCTGGATGATTTGTGGCCGCAATTATTGTTACATAACTTGGTATCGAATCCATCTGAAGCAGGAGTGAGCTGACGACTCTTTTTATCTCTCCTGTCTCGTGCTGATCTCCACGTTCTTTGCCAATAGTTTCAAATTCGTCAAAGAACAAAACGCACCTTTGTGTCTTTGCGTATTCAATGAGCTTCCTTAAACGGGAGGCTGTTTCTCCTAAATATGCGCCAATAATGCTGTCGTATTTGACAACATACAATGGAACCATCAACTCATTGGCAATTATTTCTGCAAGTGAAGTTTTTCCATTGCCTGGAGCACCGATAAACAATACCTTATTTCTTGGTTCAAGACCATATGAGCGCAATAAATCAGCACGCATATGTTCCTCAATAAACTTTTCGCAGCAATCTTTTACATCGTTTGGGAGGATAAGATCCTTAAACGTTTTTTGAGGGACTATTTCAGTAATAAAACCTTCTGCAGAAGATTCCGAATTTCTCGTTATAGGGCTAAATCTTGATGATTCGTGACTCGCGCTATATGCTCGAATTTCAAATTCAATTTTGTCGGCAAGAATAGAGTGGTTTTTCTGACGTTCTTCGGCAATGATGGCTTCGGAAATTTTTTTAAATTTTGTTTTATCCCCGTTCATTCCGTATTTAACCAGTTCGACGATTAAATCTGCTCGTGCCATAATTTCTATTTAGTTTTTTGTAAAAGTTCTCTAATGTCAACATGAAGAATTTTTGCGATTTCATCTAATGTCTCAATTGACGGTTGCGCATCATTTGTGCACCACCTTGAGACAGTACTTTCGTTTACATTTATATGTTCGGCAAGCCACCGATTAGTCTTTTCGCATTCATGGAGAACTATCTTTATTCTATTTAATTTTTTGCCCAAAGCTCAAAAGTTTGATGTAATATGCAAAATTACATATAAATTTCATATGCCAAAGCAAAAAAATGGAAAATATTATGTCTTTTATGAAAACTACCGACCGTGCATCTCTGCAGGGCCGGTAGTCGTTTCATCGTTAGGTTAAGATTTACTCTGCGAGTTGTGCATAACCCATCATTTCGTCTGACTTTTCATCGGTGATGGTTTTGACGTAGAACCACTATAAGAAGATCTTTGTATCGGCGGTAGGTGCACCGTTCTTGGCGTCATAATAGGCTTTGATATCCATCGTAGTGGCTACAGGAGTGTAAGAATCAGCGAATAAAGCAGCCTTACTATGCTCTGGTAACACCGTTGCTCTGAAATACGGATGTCAGGATGATGAGTTTTATATCGGCTACAAAAGAAGGGATGCTTGCGAATAGTAGAGTCATTGCGCTGGTGCTGATAGTTAGAGTTACGTCGTCTGGAGCCTCGACACCTTCGATAGTCGTGGGACTGGCAACTGTAGTGGCACCACAATACACAATCCATGTAGAGTTAGAATCAGTGAGTTTGGCAGAGGTATAGAGAATTCGTTTACTAGGCTGAGAGAGCAAGCGTATTCCATGCGAGAATCTGCGTATAGGTGAGGGATTTCCAGTTCTTGGAGAGCAGCTTAAAAATGGATTTCGCTGAGGATTGATAGCTGACTTTTACAGAATCAACAGTAGCTTTGTTAAGAATGTACTTACGGCTGCGAACCTTTGCGGCGGTCACGCCTTTGGCCGACCCCGTCATTTCTTCGAATTCATTTGAAAGAATATACGTTATAGCTGAAAAATTTAGGTTAAAGTTTGTGCTTCTACTTTTAGTATTTGTTTAAGTGATGTGTCTTAAATGTCACATTGTGTAGATGGTAATTTTATGATATACAACAATTTGCGGAAAAAGAAGAAATAGCTTCAGCCATTTCTTCATGGCGCAGCCATCTCGTCTCTTCCCTTATTTTGACTTTACTTTAATGGATGTATATAGGAATGCAGGGATAAAGTCGATGCCTTTCACGAAACTATCGGCGCTTCTGTGGTGCTCCTTGTTTTTGGAAAAGTGGAAGGAATTCTCATAATTCCTTTGGAAAAGTGGAAATTTGTCCATAAATTGCGTTGAAAAAAAGGATATGGTATGCTTAATAGAAAGATAGACAGCTATTTAAAAGATTATTACCAAAAATCTTCTAATGCATTGCTGATAACGGGTGCACGTCAAGTCGGAAAGACCTATTCCATCCGCGAGTTCGGCAAGACTTTCAAGAGTTTCATCGAGATCAACTTTATCGAGAATCCCGATGTCGTTGGATTGTTCAAGGATGCTAAGGGAAGCGCCGACATACTGATGCGTTTGTCGACCATCACGAATGTGCCAATGATAAAAGGGGACACGCTGATATTCTTTGACGAGGTTCAGGAGTGTCCGAATATTGTGACCGCCATCAAGTTTCTGGTGGATGAAGGCTCATATCGCTATATTTTGAGTGGCTCTCTGCTCGGTGTGGAATTGAAAGATATCCGTTCAGTCCCTGTCGGCTATATGGGCGTGAAGGAGATGTTTCCGTTGGATTTCGAAGAGTTCATTACTTGTGTGGGAATCAATGAAAATGTTATTTCCACGCTAAAAGATGCCTGGACGAAAAGGATTCCGGTCGATGGATTCATCCATAACAAGATGATGGAGCTGTTCCGGCTCTACCTGATTGTAGGGGGTATGCCGGCAGCGGTCAGCAAGTATCTTGAAAGTAATAACTTGCGGGATGTGTTGGCGGTACAGCAAGAGATTATTCAACTTTATAAGAAGGATATAGCCAAGTACGATCCGGATAATAAATTGTATATCGAGGAGATATTCAACCTGATTCCGCCGGAACTCAATGCCAAGAACAAGCGTTTTATCCTCAAGCGCCTCAACGAGAATGCTAAGTATGAACGCTATGAGAACAGCTTCCTCTGGCTGAAGCATGCTGGTGTTGCCATACCAGTGTATAGTGTAGAGGAGCCCAAGGTCCCTCTGCTGCTGTCTCGCGCCCGCAACCTTCTCAAGCTCTTCCTCAGCGACATTGGTCTACTGGCAGCCCAATATGCCAACGGCATCCAGATGCGGATTATCAAGGGCGATAAGGACATCAACTTCGGTTCTATCTATGAGAATGTTGTGGCGCAGGAACTTGTCGCACACGGTCTGGAGCCCTATTACTACAACAGCAAGAAGAGGGGAGAGCTGGACTTCGTCATAGAGCAGGGGGGCAGGATTCTTCCCATTGAGGTCAAGTCCGGGAAGGATTATACTTACCATCGAGCCCTATCCAACATTATAGATTGCGATGAGTATGATATCCAGGAAGCACTGGTGTTGAACAATGACAATCTATCAGTTGATGGTCGAATTACTTATGTGCCGGTCTATATGGTGATGTTCATAGAAAAATCTGATCCAACTGTTACTCAATACCGAGTAGATATTTCAGGGTTGAAATAGTTTAAATTTTCACACAATATTATATGAATCAAATGATTATAGCAATGAGTAATATTTCTTAGATTTTCGACGGTATAGGAACTGCCATCGTTACTGGACTTGTCGGTTTACTTTTAGGCGGTACTGTGGGATACAAGATCGGAGTAAAGAAGACAAAGATTCGGCAGAGTCAACGCGCAGGTAAGAACTCATCTCAAATTCAGATAGGCATCCATAATGACAAAGACTAATCAAACCCAATCTGCGGGAGATAATTCCACTCAGATTCAAGCTGGGACGATTCAGAACTATTATACTACTATTACGGGTATTGACGAAGCCCGTGCTAGGAGCATTTGCAAGGAGGAGTATGCAATTGCAATGCAGAATTGGACATCAGAAGCCATAGCAATAGCTAATGATAGAGTCCAGCAATTAGAGGATAAGGTGCTCCCGAAATTGATTCAGTACGATAACTCTCTTAAATGTTTTGCTGATCCCTCCTTTCAGATTACCCTGAGAAAAGCACAAATATCGGCCGCTTCATCGGATCGTGTTGCAGACTACGAATTATTGTCTGAATTGCTCCTTCATCGAGTGGAGCAAGACGCTGATAGAGAACGTCGGCTCGGAATCACCAAAGCAATAGAAATTGTCGATCAGGTTGATGATTCTGCGTTAGTTGGATTATCAGTTGTTTATGCTTTGTCGAAATTCTCACCTGTGTCTGTTGTATTAAATAAGGACTCAACGTTTTGAATCGCCTATATGCGAAAATAATCTCTGATATGTCTTTACCTGAAGGTATAACATGGATGGAGCATTTGGATCTGGTATCTGCGATCAGACTGGGCAGCAGAGGATTGAATACATTTAAAAAGTGTGAGGAATACTTTCCTGAAAGGTTAAGTCAGTATTTTGTGTCAGGTCTCCCGAAGGACTCTGATGAATATCGAGATTTAGAGGCTAGTTTTAAGAGTGTTTCGTTAGGGACTAATTGCCTGGTCCCTCACCCGTTACGACTTGACCATATGATTCTTTCCATAAAACCGGACATTGATAGTATTGTAATTACTAGAGATGTTTCCGGGGGTGTTCTTCAGGTGCCATTGAATCCGGCTCAAAAAGAAGTAATGAGTAAAGCGATTGATTTGATGGCTAGAATAGATTTGAATAATCAGGAAATGAAGTCTGCTTTTTGGGTGGAGTGGGAAAAGTATCCAGTCCTATCTCGTATTCGAAAATGGTGGAATAATCTTCCTGTTCATTTTGAGATCTCACCGGTGGGAGTGGCACTTTCAAATGCATATATCCATAGCAAAGATCCGTCTATTCCATGTTTGTATTAGCAGATCATTGAATAAGTAGGTCTTTCTTAAAAGATATCAAAAGCCCTCCGGACTCTCGCGACTGCGGAGGGCTAGCGTTTAGGTTAAGCCGGACGAACCGGGGGAGAATGGACTAGGGCTCGCCACCTACGGCAGCAGCAGTCCAGGTGGTTTCAGCCAGCATGACGCCAGACTTCTCACCGGTGGAGCTGTTGACGTAGTAGTAGCGGAAGAAGATCTTCGGGGCGGCAGCGCTGGGAGCACCGTTCTTGGCCACGTAGTCGGCACGGATGTCGATGGCGGCTGCGGTGGGTTCCTCAACGAGCTTGATGCTGGAGGCCTTGCTGTGGGCACGGGAGACACCGTTGGACTGGCCTTCGGTGGCTTCGATGACCAGGAAGATGCCGCCGTTGTCGGCGAGGGTATGGTCGAGCTTGAAGGTGAAGGTGTCACCCTCGCACACGATGGTGGCGGAGGAAGGGTTCTCCACGCCCAGGAGGGTGGGAGGTACGAGAACCGGCTGTCCGCCGCAAGCGACAATCCAGTAGTTCAGGCGGGTGAACAGGTTGGCGCCGGAGATCTTGGCACCGGTGCCGAGAACACTGCGGCCCTGCTGGGAGAGGGCCAGTTTGTTCCAGGCGAGGATGTTGTCGTTCGCGAGGGTCTTCCACATGGTGGTGAGCCTCTTGAAGTCGCCCTTGACCTTGGCCTGGTCGGAAGTGCGGACGGAGCCGCCGTATCCGCGGTTGCGGATGTACTTCTGGTTCTTTATCTTAGCGGCAGTCACGCCCTTGGCGGATCCGCTCATCTCCTCGAAGGCGGTAGAAGGGATGTACGTCATAAGCGTTTAAGTTTTAGGAAGTTGTTGAACAAAAGGAATAGAAGGTATAGTATTGCAATAACTATCAGAACGAGGGGCCAGGAGCCGAGCTTCAGGCGGAACTTCTGCCAGAAGGTGAGTTCCTTCTCGATATAGATGTCCTCTTTGACGACATGGTCCCGGTAAACCAGAGAGTCGCGGCAAACTATCTCTTTTTCGACCTTTACAGGCTGTCTGACGGGCTTAGTGGCCAGTGAATGGTAAGGACTCCACCAGACACTATGGCCTCAGATTTGGCGTATTTATTCTCTAATATGGAGGCGGTGTCTAGGGTGGCCACTTTCTCAACAATCACCGGCAGCTCCACGTAGGCTGTGTCGATGATTTTCTCCACCACGGTCTTCACCTCCACCCGGGTACTGTCCGACTCCAGAACGGGGCGGGCAGTACCACAAGCAGCAAGAATAAGCGTGAAAGCCAGAAGGGCGGAGGGTTTCATAGCTGGGTTTAGGTTGTAGGTTGTGTTTCGTGTTCACGGACGTCTCTTAGCTCGGCTTCGAACTTCCGAAACTTGACGTCGTATGATGCATTGACACCCAAGATAGCGCCGCAGAGGACAAGCAGTTCGCTGACGATACTTACAGCAGAACTCGCAATTTCGCCAAGCGGTGGAATGAAGAAGAGACACACGGCCGCAATGGTCACACCACTGGAGAAACTCGCAATGGCGATTCCACCCTGCAGGCGCGTGAGTTCTACTTTCTTCTTCTGGGCCATAGTCACTATTCGTTGTTGTCACGAACCAGGAAGGCAAAGGCAAACGGTTCGCGGCCGGTATCCCAGAATCCATCACGCGGCGGTCCATCGTGAAGATCTTGTTCTCGATAGGGCATTCGCCCATACCGAAGCAGTCCTGATGGAATTGGTTTCCCCCTCCGGCGACGGGGAATAAGAGGGTCGAGTCTTCTGGCTTTCGGAGAGAAACGGAGAAAGGCTGAAGTCTCGACACCGCTACTGTATTACCGAGCGGAGCGAGTCTGAAAAGGCAGGAGGTTTGGCGGTCGTAGCGTAAGCGGAGAGCGTCAATCTTCCGGTTTCGCTCTGCCCATAGTGGCAAGTCTTTCGGCATCGCAGCGGATGCGGAGATGACTAATGTCTTGCTGGGTGTTTGATTCGGAAGCTTGGCTTCCGTCGTTGAATACATCAGCGGACTGACGGCAGGAAGTCGGCAGATACCTTTCTGCCCGTTGGGAAAGTCTTCTGGCATTGGAGCGGTAGCGGAAAGGGCAGATGGCTTTCGGGCGTTTTTATCTGTATGGGGTCGTGTATTTGCAGCGAGTGTAATTGGAACAGCCGTAGAATTTGCCGTATTTGCCTTGACGTAGCGTCAGTGTGCCTCCGCATTGAGGACAGTAGCCATTGGCGACGGCAATGTCTCGTTTGAGCTCGTTGTGGCGGACGTTGGAGATATGCTGTTTCTTGGCGGTTTTGTCTTCGACATTGTTTGCGAGCAGGAGGTTATAGATGCTCTGAATCTGGCTTTCAGAGAGGACTCTGGTTTCGAATTGATTGATTATTCGGGGAATCTGATCCCAATATATTACTGGTGAGTGTGCATCTATGCAAGACTGGCCTGTCTTGAGAATGCCACTGTTGATATGAACGGGATGTTTCCATAATCCTTCAAGAGGAATTTCAATGCACGGATATGTCCTTGGTTTTTCTGAGTTTTGCAACTATTTGTACTAAGAAGTCTCTGTCTGCGGCTTAGCCGGGCGGCCACGCCTGCCCTTGGTTGACTTCCTGGATGTGTATGTCGGACGGCACCCTTCCGGGATTTCGAAGCCAAAGGCGTCGCAGATAGTCACCTGATCTCCT
>OIYR01001564.1_pt1 | contig 11287 bp, 8 predicted proteins | sample 1588221 | NCBI WGS metagenome assembly OIYR01 (sample SAMN03283292) | human gut metagenome | biome: human-associated habitat; material: feces | host: Homo sapiens | place: Peru | collected 2012 | reverse complement strand
GGGGGATTTCTTATCTGTTACCTCTAAGATAATATCTTATTTCAATTTTTCTATCTGTTCCTGGGTAAGACCGGAATACTTCATGATCAGATTGATGTCAACACCATCTGCAAGCATGTTTCTGGCAATATCCAGCGCTTTCTGGTTCATACCTTCCGCAAGGCCTTTCACTGTTAAGACATATTTTTGCCGTGGATGACGTGGCTTGTCGGGATAAAGTAACGTAACAAAGCTATCGCTCTGAGCAGGAGTGAGATAGTACTCCAAGAAATTCTTGCGGTCTTTGAGGTTCAATAGCCCCAGTATGTCTTTGATGCTTCTCTTTTCCTCACCAATGGCAAGCACCAGCTTTTGAATCAATTCGTTTGTTGTATAGAATTGGTTTTTCGAGCTTGTGGGGGTACTTGTGGGGGTACTTGTGGGGGTAATAGTTTCTTTGGCCGGTTCTTTCCATTCTTCAGGTGCGTCAATCATCATATATCTGTTTTTCAACTCATTGGTTTCACCAAGTAACAGGTTGCGGAAGAAGCGGATCAGATATTTCATGTCGGGTTCAATGCCTTTTACCGCATTGCGGTAGTTGGCGCGTACAAGTGCATTACGGAAATACCATGAGTTGTTGGCAAAGAGGTCGTTCTCCACATAGAAGCCTATCGAACGTAGATACTTGATGGCAAAGACGGCTGTGGTGCGGGTATTGCCCTCTCCAAAGGGATGTATCTGCCAGATGCCTGAGATAAACTTGGCGATGTGTTCCACCATTTGTTCATGGGTAAGGCCGGCATAGACGAATTGTTCTTCCTGCCCAAGGTCGTAGCCTACAACTTATGGGTATGATACTGCGTATTGCCTCAAGTCGCATTGTGGGGTAAGGGGATATTGAGGCCGCAAGCGGGTGTTTCAGTTCAAATCATCTGCAAATTCAGTAATGAGAGGACGTGTACACGCAAGAAGGACGTTGAAAGGCTTAGTTGCGGATTTAAGGGTGTAATATTATTCATAATAATTAAAATAAGTTTAATGGGTTGCGCATTCGAACTGTTCTATTACTTCGATATTAAGACACTCTTGTACATTTCTATTTGACTGAGACAAAGTACCACCAATGACTAAAAGGACCTCACTATTAGGAATCTCACCCTTCACTTTAGCTTCAGCATCCAAAATGGCTTTATATTTAACGCATTGAAACAATCCTCGAAGAATATCTACATCTGAGGCTGATTTAGGTTTAACTTCAACCACGATATTTGCATTAGGAAAGAATACATCTAATCTATCACCAGATAATAAGATGTGTTCGCATTCACCTTTTTCACTGATTAGATCGTCAATAGACTCAGGATGGGATGCGATAAACTCTTTCATCTGTTTATGCTCTTCTCCTTCACCTCCAAAACCAAATGCACCTGAACGAATTGCATCTTCGTCTGTTTGACATAGGCATGGTTTTAGACCCAATAAAGATAAAATGTAGTCCCATTGGTCATAGTTCAAAGCCTCATTGTTAGCATTTTCTACGATAATCCGCTTTTCATCGAGATCCATTTCATCATACTTAGAGTAAACATAGCTAAAACCTTCAGAGGGTATCCCTGTCGTGGAATTTGAAACTAAAGCATTCAACGTAGGAATTTCTTCCAACTCAGCTTCTTTTTCCAATCGCTTAAAGACAAGCTTGATACAGCCAAGTGAATGGCCAGTACTTGTGCATCGACCATCTTTATAACCGAGTAATCGATTCAAATCACCATAAGTATGATCTGTCTCTTTTCTTTTTGCCCATCCAACTAAGATTGGAATGATTTTCCTTACGAGATCTGGGTTTTTTACTCCAGTACACTCTTTATCAATTATATATGAGTAGTCTTTCATTTGTTCCCTATATATTGTTCGTTAATAATCTTTTTTATAGTCTCTACATTCACCGTATCCGTTGTCGAAATGCGATGCGGGCACAGACCAAACTTTGTAAGAATTTGGTCCTTGAGTTCGTCACGATGTTGCTGCACATCGCTGTTCTTATGGAACTGCCAGCCATCCACTTCAATTGTTTGCAGCGGTTGTTTGGTAAGCGTGTTGTAGATGAGAAAATCCACGTGAGAGAACGGACTTTCAGCGAAGGATTGTTCTTCATCAGTAAGCAGATTCCAATCACCAATCAGTCGTGATAGCGGATAGTGGCATAACACATCGGTATTGGTCATGCCTAACTCTGCAATGGCTTTGACAAGCAGTTCATAAACGAGGTTTTCAGAAAGATGCTCCGAAACTACAGGGTGAACTGCTTCATAAGCCAAACGCTCAGCCGTATATTGCTTGTAAAGCAAATCAAAGACGGAGTGAAGTTTGCTTTGTTTTACCTCAAAGTTGTTATAGTGCATATAGGCAATGAGTTGGGCAACATTACTCTCTTGTGGCATTTCATTTCCATTGGTCACAATGCACAAATGTGTCTTGGCGCGAGAAATGGCCACATTAAGCAGGTTGGCATCGTCAGAAAACTCCGTCGGTTCATTATCCACCGTACTCATGATGATGGTGTCACATTCACGACCTTGATATTTGTGTACCGTGCTGGCGATGTCTTGATCTAATGCCTTGTTGATTTCATTAGCTTGGTCACGATAGGGAGTAATAATGCCCACACTGTCAGAATCGGCATGTTCAGGCATCACTTCTTGCTTGATGACATCTATTTCCCTCTGATTGTAGTGACCACGAGCATGGTTGCCTTTGGCTGTGCGAACCACTTGCAGCACATTTTCTTCGTCATTATCCGTAGTCATTGCTACCAACTCTCCATCATAGAAGCGCTGGTTGCAAAACTCGATAATCTTCGGATGGCAACGGTAATGCTCTCGCAGCAGTGTCACAGGTGCCTCCTTGAATACTTCTGCGCATGACTGTAAGAAGCTATGTGTTATAGCATTATATCGGTCATCTACACTATAGGTGGTTTGAATAGCACTCAAAGCTTGAGCTTCTTCACGGCTCACCACATTGGGCAGCTGCTTGTCGTCACCCACAATGACGGCATTCATAGCACATGAAAGCGCCAATGCGCCTGTTTTAATGTCCACTTGTGAGGCTTCGTCCATAATCACATAGTCGAACACCATATCCTTGCTGATGCAACTCTTGGCCGAATACGTGGTGCTGAGCACGACTGGATATTCCTTCAAGAACTCCTCTGTGCGAGGCTTAATGTCCTTGATGGTGAACTTTCTTCTTTCACCGGTACTGTATCGCTTAGCAATTATGCTTTTCAATATTTGTAGGGAGGATGAGCGTAAATCCTTTACGTTTTGCTTGAGGTCGATAGATTGAAGCTGCGACTCGATGGTTTGTAGTTCTTGTTCTATCTCTGTTTTACGAGAGTAGTAATAAGCACTTCCTATACTATTGATGACTACTGAAGGATTGCTCTTAAGGAACGAGAGCGCCTTCCATCCTAAAACGAATGACCACTTCAAACGAAACCATAGGCTTGGCTTCTGCTCTTTCTCTACCATCATCTGATAAAGATTGAACAGCTTCATCAGTTTTGTTGATGGTTTGCCATTCAGCCAGCTACTGCCAACTTCGTTGGCCTCAAGCATTTCGTTGTACTTCGTCTCCTTCAACAATGCATCATATTCCGCTTTTAGCTGTGCTTGACGAAGTTGTCCGTCAAATCCTTGTGATACATTCTCAAGTGTATCTTTTGCCAATTGATAGACCATTTGGGGCTCTGCAATAGTCCAAGCCGCCATATCTGGATAAGCCGATTGGTTGGCGATAAAGGCTTCCTTGTTCTTCACGCTACCAAGCTTGGCCACGATAAAGCCCAAGCTTTCACCATCCAATTTTTCTGCCACATTTTCCACTGCAGAATTATTGTTCGACACCACTAATACCGTTTTACCGGCTACAAGCAAGTTGGCGATGATATTCAGGATGGTTTGTGTTTTGCCTGTTCCCGGAGGACCTTGAATGATACTTACTTGATGCGTCAAGGCCGCTTCTACAGCCGACTTTTGGCTGGCATTACATCCAAAAGGATAATAGACCTGCATGGGCAAGCGATAAGTAGCTAGTCGTGTTTTGTCGCCCAAATACTGAGCTAAGGGCACGTTATCACGCTTGACATCCACCAACTCATATTGCTTGGAAAGAATGCTTTCGTTATCCTCTGCCAGCAACCCTGTCTCAGCGGCTAATTTACACAAATAATCCCATGTAGAACCGCCATTCTTGTCAATTGGTGTGCGTGTGATATACGCATCGTTGCCTTCCAAATTCTCGTAGTAGCCATTGGCATAAGTAACTCGATAGAAGGTATAGCGGCCATTCGTAAAACGGAGCAATTCTGTTACGTTGTTGATGTGCTTATTCTTGATGTACAGCCCCTTTTCGCCGAGGTTGATGCTTTCAGAATGCGTAAGATACAGCAGTCGAGCTTGGTTGTAATTGAACACACGAGGGGATGACGAGAACCGAACTGCCCAAAGGCCGTTCTTGTTCTCGCTAATAGAAGTGACTTGTTCGGTGATAAACATCCGCTTATCACCACGTCGCTCTAAATCTACTATCATGCATTGTCTTACATCCATACTATCCTACTTCAATGTATAACTTTCCACTAAATCCTTAATTCCGCAACACTATTATAAATTAAACTTTTAAGTACCTGAGCAACAAAAAGTTGTCCAGGATTTTGCCATGTCGAAGAATTCACTTATCTTAGTGTTGCAAAACAAACTAGAGAATTCAACGATAGACATGGCAAAGATACAAATAAAATCTGAGAAGCTCACTCCTTTTGGAGGAATATTTTCGGGTCGTGGAGCAATTTGACTCCACATTGTCATCTGTAATCGACTCAACCCTCGGTCTAAGGTGTAGATCGTTCGGTTATCGGTACAGCGAAATCATCCGATCTCTTATGAGTATCTACTTCTGTGGTGGCTCATGTATTGAGGATGTCAGTACTCATTTGATGAACCATCTCTCACTTCATCCGACACTTCGCACTTCATACAATACTAAGCTGATATAAATCAGCCACATATCTATTGATTTCTTCTTTTGACCGTAAGCCTAAAAGTGTATTCTTTTGCTCCTTAGACATTGGATATATGCCAAAGTTTTTGACGTAGTTCTTGGCATACGCATAGTAATTTGCAGAATAAGGTTTGCTGGAATTTTTTATGTAATAGTCAAACACATCAGACTCCAAAAGTCTCTTCATAACTTTAAGCTCACGAACATCATCACAAAATATAGCGTAACCACAATACATCAATAAGTCCTGTTGCTCAGAAATAACGAAATGTGGTTTGTCTGACATATATGGGAAAAACATTCTTATACCATGATCGTTGATTGCCTGAGTTCTACCAAAGGCATACCATGCAGGATAATCACCCTGACCTTTGTCACGCATATCAAGAGTTTCTTTGTAACTTGCCAAATATGAATAGGCACAGGGGAAGTGCTCCTGCATATATGTCTCGCTATATACAGAAGTATTACTATCGTATGGATATATAATCAATTCTTTCTTTGACTCCAACTCATCCTCTGATTTGAGAATATTTGGTTTGATAATATCTCGGCATATATCCTTTTCTATACGATAGTTCTTGCCATCACGACTTATATAATAATACTGACTGTCAGATTTTTCTGCTTTGAAAATAAATATGTCATTAGCCAATGTTGCCAGACCGTTCTTGATAACAAAAGAGTCACCCAAAGACTTGCCTGTGCTCTCAATCTTTGCAATATTCTCCAAGACTGTAGAATCATTTAGATGCCATCCCTTATGATGGTCTAGTGACGAGTAGAGAATATCATTACTTTTCAGTTTCGCGTTATTGATAATATCCTTAGAAGAAACTTTTGCATAAGATATGTTTTCAGAACGCTCGTTACTTGCAAACACAATACAGGTGTAAGCCAGTTTCTTCTTGAAAACAAGCTCCTGACCGAAATTGAGAATGCGTATGTTTGTATGGTTGTCTGCGAAGTAGCGTCTCAACGCTCTGGCATTGACTGCCTTGAAGAATGTGTTTACTGTTATATAGCCAAGATGCCCTTCCTCGGAAAGAAGACAGAGACCTATCTCAAAGAATGGAATGTACAAATCTGCATTACCACAATTTGAAGTGTTCCATTTCGCAAGATTGGCTTTCGCAGATTCCTCAATATTCTTAGACCTTACATAGGGAGGATTGCCTACAATAATATCTATTCCCTTATTTTCTCTGATTCCAGGCATAGCCTTGAAATCGAAAAGAAGAGAGTCTGCACAATAAAGGTTGAAATCTTTATCCGCAACACATTCCCCATGCAGCAAAGCATTGAGAGCCAACAATATTTTGGCACGTCCAATACTTATTGCACTTATGTCAACTCCATACAAGTGATGATAAATGTCCACAAACGTCATTCCACTTGCAGCGTGTATGTATTCCGCAAGCGTAAAAAGGAAAGCTCCGCAGCCACATGAAATGTCAGCACACAAGCATTCACTCAGAGACTTCTTAGTAGACTTGATTATATTGTCCACAATAAAATCCCTAATATATTGAGGTGTATATACTGCACCATTGGCCGTCTTCTCCTCTTGTGGTATTGCTAGTTCAAATATATTGATTACATCCTCAATACCACAATTATCTGCCAACAACTTCACATCTTCTGACAGTTCGCTGTCTAATGGTAAGCTGTATTGAGCCAACAATCCATCGCTCACCGTCAAGTTATGATGGCGAGCAAATGCGTTGACAACGAGCTGATTTAGTCTAAGCTCATTGTCTGTATATCTCTGTATTATCTGATTAGTTATCTTGTCCATAAGGATTTCTGTCGTTACGTACTACTGCATAAAGTTCCTGTCGCTCCTCGTCTGTGATATTGTACAATCTATCACAGAGTGAGTCAAGCTGGGCCCATGAACTGTTCAGAGAATTAACAAGCCCGCCAATACGCATTCCGTTGCTGTCCTTTATCTGTTGGTTCAACGTCTCAATGCGTCTTGCAATTATTGCCAACTGTTTGATGTCCGCAGTTTCATTCAAGAAAGCATCTTTCGGAACAGGAACAGGGTTAAGAAACTGCTTGTTGAACTTGAAATATCCTCCTTGTTGAGGGTTTGCTATCGAACGAGCCAATGTATTGAAAATCGTAGAGCTGATGATTGCAGACAAGGCGTAGAGTTGGTCTTCTGTTCCGTTTGGAACTTGGATAAAGAACATATTTGCGTTATCGCAATACACATGAGTATCCGTGATTACCGCAGCCTGAGGATATTGCGCAGTCATAGGCACTACAATCTTTTGATAGACAGCACCATGGTTGTTAGCTCTTGTAAACAAATGCCAGTGGTCATTCATATTATAATTGTCATTCTTCTGTGGCAAAGATTCCACAGCATCGAGTATCTGATTCTTGTGGCGGTTCAGATATTCGGTAGCCCTTGGGTATGTTGCTGCCATATCAGACATTGATAATTCCGTAACATCACCATTGTCAGACACCTCATAAGGGAATAGAGCGTATGTTGTATAGTCCCGTTTTGTCAAAGGTGCAAAATGTTCGTTGCAAATTAAAGGCTTACAAGCATCCAGTTCTACACAGATATTTTCGTCTATTGCGGAATGACCATAGATAAGTCCATCTGCAACTGAATCGGCAATTATCTGAAAAGCGTTGTTCCATAACACTTGGAGACCGACCTTTACATTACATACATCTGCCAGTGTGCCAATGCTGTTAGCCAGATGATTACGGATTGCATTTAGTCGTGAGTTCTCAAAGTTCCAAGGTGTGGCAGCCAACACATCACATGGCATATACTCCACATGGTCTGTTGCAGAACTCTCATACTTCACTTGTGCATTGTTGTCTTTGTTGGAATCGCATACCATTATTGCCACATAAGTGATACGTCCTTTAAAGAGGTCTGTCTCCTCAAAGTCATAGATACTGTGAAGCGTTTTATTATCAGTCAGAAGTTTTCTGATACCCTTTCCGTAGTCAGTCTTGAAAAAACGTTTCTGTATGATGTACCCCAATCTGCCAGTCTCGTTAAGCAGTCTCATTCCTTGTTCTATGAATGGGATTGCAAGGTCTATTTTGCCATTTCTACTTGAGACAAATGTGTCTTTGATATACATTGCCATGTGTGGCAAAGACACATTGTAGTTCTTCACCTCTACATACGGCGGATTACCAAGAATTATGTCAAAGCCCCCATTGGCAAATACCTCAGGATAAGAGTTTCGCCAATCAAAAGAGTTTGTTGCTTGTAACTCTATAAAATTCTCACTGAGTGCAGGATACTTTTGCTCAATATCCGAACCTACCAATGAGTTGCCACACTTGATATTGTTTCCGACTCCATGCAGAATTTGTGAGCCCAGCAAACCAACATCCTCGAAGTCAAGAGAATTATAGTCATCTATCATCTTTAGTGATAATGACATTTTTGCAACATCTACAGCTTCTGGGTTGATATCTACACCATAGATACAGCTGTTAATAATGGCTTTGCGTCCTTCAATAGTGAGCATTGGATGGTCTTTGATAATAGCTAACCTATTATCAAACACTTGTCCTTCTGTAATCTTTTTTATAACTTGGGATGCAAGGAAATCATATGCTCCAACCAAGAACACACCACTTCCGCAAGCAATGTCTGCAATTTTCAGATTCAACAATTCTGTTATTGACATAGAGTCAATAACATCTGTAGGCATGGTACATTCAATAACCTTATGTACTAGCATTTCTGGAGTGGTCACTGCGCCATTACTTTTCTTAAACTCCTCTTTTAATTGGTCTGATACTACACCATTATTCAACACCAATCGGTAGCCTAGGAACAAATCATAGATGTCGCTTAATGTCTTGACAGGTATAACATCAAATCGATACGGAGAAGGGTAATAAAGCTTTGATACGAAATCGCCTAATGTGTCGTTGTCAACCACCAGTGATTGTAGAGGGTTGATTCTATTGAACATAGGGCCATCATAGTGTTCATAAAACTCAAAATATGAACTGTTCTTGAAGCGGGTCCAAAAGTCATCGTTCATGTAATCCTGAAGTAATCCCTCTTTCTCCAAGCCTTTTGATTCACAGACTCGGATAAAAAGTATTCTATTGATTATACTCTGAACGAAGGAACTTACTAAATCCAAATCCTCATATCTATTATTACGGATTATAGACTCTGCCAGTTTTATTCTGATTTCTCCAAGAAATCTAGAAAAGTTATAATCAAGAGATTCCTGCTCGCTATGAGAGTATTCTAGTTTTTTCGTAATGATGTTCTCACGGAGTAAGAACATATGTAGAATTTCGTAATTGTCAACGTATTCGGTACTGTCGTAGAAATGAAGTCTTGCCACATTTGCATCATCATCTACACGAGGCATACACTGACAGTCATATATAGCCAGCGTGTCAAAGTTTGTGACAATAGAATACTGCGCTCCAACAGACCATCCGTATGAGCGTATTTGAAATGCTACACTTTTATCATTCTTTATATCCACATCAAGGCTTTTCGCATCAACGAATGCCAATGCTACATTGCCATTGACTAAAGTATAATCAGGACGGGTATTGGTAGAGCCTATATAATGGAGGCGTTGACGCTCATCTTTCCCTAATGTATGTTCAGTAAGGACCTGATGGGTATTTTGTACATCCCATCCAAATATAGCCAACAATTCGTCTATCCAAGCACGCATAGTTGCTTCTGAAGACTTATTCAAGCCCCCATCAGTTTTTAGTTGCTGAAATCTATCAACAAGCTGTATCAAAGAGTCTTTTGTGTTCATAACCTAAACTGTAATAGAACTACTTTTACCTTAATTCCGCAACACTATTATAACTTAAACTTTTTAAATACCTGAGCAACAAAAAGTTGCCAAGGATTTTGCCATGTCGAAGAATTCATTTATCCTAGTGTTTTCTTCACTTTTTCCCACGGCTTCTCCGTCGTCCCCTGCTATAGTGGACGTAACCTGTGGTTGTATATTTGTCTCTTTCATCATGCGAATCAATTTTGTTTTTTGATGTCGGTCATCTGAATCTCTACATAAGAGATACAGAATATCCCTGCAAAAATAAGAAAAATGATTGAAACTAGCAAATTATGCGTGTTAAAAAATTAATAACATTCTACGAAAATCAGCATTTTTCACTATTCTTTAGTAAGCGGCTCCGCATTTTAAGGTTTACTTATCACATAAGCAAAAACCCCATAACGCCTCAGCCACCTTATGGCTCACGTTCCAGTAGGGAGAGGTGAGGAACTTTCTTAAGTTTAGTTTCTTCATTGCCAGCTTGGTTCTATCTTCACCGCCCAGCATGTTCTGGTCTTCGTTGCGGAACTTGAGGTCGAAGATTTCTGAAACTAACAAGTGTTTTATAAGTTTTAAAAAAAAAAGAAAAGAAAAAAGTTTGACAACCCATCATGATCATTTTTCTTGTTTATTTCTTATATATCATATAATCATATTTCTTGTGGCGCTATTTTGCGGTGTAACTATCAGATAATCAGGAAGATAAAAAATGCTGTTGCAACGAGAGGTAACTATCAGAAGGTGATTTCCCACGAGAGGTAACGGTTTTCTCAGATGAGATGTAACCCTTTTGTAAGTTTGCCTACGAGAGGTAACTATCTAGACATTTCTCCCACGAGAGGTAACTATCCAGCCCTTGTTACATCTGAATTGTAAATGTTAAATTTTGTAATCAGGTGAAACACCCTATCTGATTTTTTTGTAATTTTGTAGCAGAAACGATTACTAACTAAAAAATAAAACTAGATGAATGTTACCAAGCAATATTTCGTAGAGCGTAGAGTGATGAGCAAGCAGGAGCTTGCTCATCTCTACTGTCCTCACAGCCGTTCCAAGGGTCATGCTGCGAGAGATGAGTTTATAGATTGGGTGAAGCGACTATCTTGGAGAGTCGGATGGAGTGGGGGTATAGCATGGGTAGTAGTAAATAACTTTACAAGTTAGACGTGGTGAAAAAATCCCTTAAGAGAAGCTCTCATTTTCCTTAAGGAAAAATAATTTTCCCTTAAGGAAAAAAATAAAAACCCTTAAGGAAAAATTTTCCATCTCTTTTTCCCCCATTTTTCGGGCGTTTTAGCCTGTTTTTCTCTTTATTGAATATTATTTACATGGATATGAAGAGAAGATGGGGATGGGATCAAGGTTTAGAAAATAACAGTTTGGAAAAATCAAAAGTAGGAGATAAACACCTATGATTAGTGTTT
>OIYR01001563.1_pt1 | contig 11289 bp, 8 predicted proteins | sample 1588221 | NCBI WGS metagenome assembly OIYR01 (sample SAMN03283292) | human gut metagenome | biome: human-associated habitat; material: feces | host: Homo sapiens | place: Peru | collected 2012 | reverse complement strand
TGTATTTTTACATCAAGGACTATCAGGGCAATGTGCGCGTGGCGCTCAATCAGGCAAACCAACCGGTGGAGGTGAACAGCTACTGGTCATGTTGTAAAGGCCGGAAAGCCACAAAATCAAGTGTTAGAATTTAATAATTTTGCAAGGAAATTAATGGGCTTGCCCAAAAGAAATCCAGACAAAGAGCATAATAAAAAAATATGAGCATCCTAATGAAAAAGATAATCAATGTGATTTTTTTCCTTCTTTTATTTTCATTTGGTTCAGAAGGGCAGTTGGTTGGTCACAAAACGGTTTGTGGCAAGGCCAAATTTAAAGATAATGCTATAACACTCCAATTATGTAACCACAGTGACAAAAGTGTATATTTTTTAGATTGTTATTTTAAGCAAGGATTTTCCAATTCTAAATGGTTTTATAGGTGGGACAGGCATCGTAGTTTATTAAAATTAAGTTTTGTTCCCTTGTATATACATCTGGGGTATACTGCAAGTGATCTAATACGACTGCCATATGTTATCGACAAGGAACTCAATGACAGCTACTTGGTGAGAACAAAGATGCATTTTGACTCTATTCCTCCGAAAAGTACCAAGAAATATAGCTTCATTACCCAAAATTTCAAATTAATATCAAAAGTTATTGAAGATAGGGATTCTATTTCATTGTATGATATAACAGCTTCAAAATTTTTGTATCTATCGCAAGCTAAAAATCAAGTTTGGTATTTAGAGTTAGCAATTTACAGCTCTATAAATTATATAAATCACTTTATAAAGCGCACAGCTAATATCCCTGAAAATTATGCATTATCGCAATTGATTGGATACCAGCCATTACTGATTAAAATAGAAATGGACTAATGACGTGTTTTTTATTTTGTATTACGCTTTTGTGATACATCAAAGGGTTGGTTCTTTTGGCTTGCTTTCAATGCGATGGTACAATTTCCTGACGGGAGAAGTTCAAACAATTAGTACACAGATGCCAAGTGACCGAAACGACCCATTAAGACTCAATAAAGAGTCTCCCTTGATTTCAATATTAATAAGATTTTCAAATATTAAAACTAACAATTAGTTATGCGAGTTAAAATTTTAGTTGTGGCTATATTGATTGCGTTATTTACTCCTGTATTTATAGTTCATAGCACGAATAATGATTCCGAGTCATTCGTTAGTCAAGACAAAAAGGTAGTAGAAATTCCAGAATCTATTGGATATTGCTTTCCGTTTGATGGAATTGATTTGAATTATTTTGATTTGGTGCCAAATCTCAATGTTGCCATTGAAGTAGCGTTGCCTATACTTGAAAACATATACAAAAAATCTTTTAAAGAATATATGCCATTCAAAGGATACCTAAAAAATGATTCCATTTGGGTTTTATATGGATCCACAACACCTCTTGTTGAGGGCGGTTTCCCTTATATTGAAATCAATAAACATACAGGGCAGGTTCTGAAAATAATCCACTCAAAATAATTATGCGAAACCTTCATACATACCAAAGGGACGGTTCTTTCGGTATGTTCGTTGAGAGGGGGAGTGGAGGGAGATTTTTTGTGTGAATGGGGTGGGGGATTTTGATGTGCCGTGGTTTTTCTGTATTTTTGTGATAATTAAATTGTCACAAGCATGAATGAGGCTCTATTAAGTCAACTATTTCTTAAAGACACGGCGTTTCACGACCTGATGCGTCAGCATATCACCAATGTGTTGCTCATCGCTTCCACCTACGATGCGTTTATGATGGAGGAAGATGGGCGCGTGGAGGAACAGATTTTCTTTGAATACATGTCGCTCAACCTGTCGTCGCCCCCTCGTGTGACGCGAGTGTCGAACTACGATGAGGCTTTCGCCGCCATAAGTGTGAAGAAGTTCGACCTGATTATCGCAATGCCTGGTGTGGATGTGAGCGAAACCTTCGTGAAGGCGAAAGACTTCAAGCGACTTTACCCCGATGTGCCGTTTGTGGTGCTCACGCCGTTTTCGCGTGAGGTGTCGCGCCGCTTGCAGAACGAGGATTTCTCGGCTGTGGACTATGTGTTCAGTTGGCTGGGCAACGTGGACTTGCTGGTGGCAATCATCAAACTGATTGAAGACAAAATGAATGCCGACAACGATATTTCGCAGGTGGGCATTCAGATGATACTGCTGGTGGAGGACTCGGTGCGCTTCTATTCGTCGATACTCCCCACGCTCTATAATTTCATTCTGCGGCAGTCGCAACGCTTCTCCACCGAGGCGCTCAACGCCCACGAAACCATGATGCGTATGCGCGGCCGCCCGAAGGTGATGCTTGCCCGAAACTATGGTGAGGCGGTGGCACTCTACGACAAATACCGCGACCACATTTTGGGCGTGATTAGCGACGTGTCGTTTGCCCGCGACGGTGTCAAAGACAAGCAGGCAGGCTTGAAGTTGGCGAGATACCTGCGGAGCCAAGATGCCAATTTGCCCATCATCATCGAGTCGAGCGATGTGGAGAACGCCGCCCACATGCAGGAGTTTGACGGCACATTCCTCGACAAAAATAGCAAAAAGCTGCCTGTGGACTTGGGCAACGCCATAATGAAGAACTTCGGCTTCGGCGACTTCGTAATCATCAACCCCGCCACCGGCGAGGAGATTATGCGCATTCATAATCTGAAGGAGCTGCAAGACAATATTTTCAAGATTCCGGCAGACTCGTTGCTCTACCATGCGCGGCATAACCACATTTCGCGTTGGCTGTATTCGCGCGCCCTGTTTCCGATAGCGCAGGTGGTGAAGATGCACCACTTCCGCGACATCAGCGAGGCACCAGCCGTGCGCCAACTGTTTTTCGACTTGATTGTGAAGTATCGCAAGATGAAAAACCGTGGCGTGGTGGCAGAGTTCCACAAAGACCGCTTCGACCGCTACAGCAATTTCGCACGCATCGGCAAGGGCTCGCTCGGTGGCAAGGGCCGTGGCTTGGCGTTTATCGACTCCATCATCAAAAACAATCCGGTGTGCGACAACTTCGAGGGTGCGGTGATTCGCATTCCCCACACTGTGGTGCTGTGTACCGACATTTTCGATGAGTTTATGGAAATGAACGGGCTGTATCCCACGGCGCTGTCGAATATTCCCGATGCCGAGATTTTGCAGGCGTTTTTGCGCGCCAAGCTCCCCGAATCGGTGCAAAACGACCTCTATTCGCTCTACGATGTGTTTGATGGACCGCTGGCGGTGCGCAGTTCCAGTTTGCTCGAAGATAGCCATTATCAGCCGTTTGCCGGCGTGTATTCCACCTATATGGTGCCGCATTTCACCGACCGCGACCTTACCATCCGTCAACTCTCCGATGCGGTGAAGGGCGTGTATGCCTCGGTGTTTTTCGCCGACAGCAAGGCGTATATGGTGGCAACGAGCAACGTGATCGACCAGGAAAAGATGGCGGTGATTATTCAGGAGGCAGTGGGCGTGCAGCGTGGCGACTACTTCTATCCATCGCTTTCGGGCGTGGGGCGTTCGCTCAACTACTATCCTGTGGGCGACGAGCAGCCAGCCGACGGCATAGCCGAGGTGGCGGTGGGCTTGGGCAAGTATATCGTTGACGGCGGCATGTCGCTGCGGTTCTCGCCTCGCCACCCTGCGCATGTGCTTCAAACCTCCACGCTCGACCTCGCCTTGCGCGACACGCAGCGCTATTTCTACGCCCTTTCCACCACAGCCGGAGAGGGAGAGTTTTCGATTGACGAGGGCTTCGACATCGCGCGCCTGAATGTGGACGACGCAGGCAAACAGGGCTTTTTGAAATATTTGGTATCGACCTACGACTTTCAGAATGAGCGCATTGTGGATTCCGACGAGGGTGGAGGGCGCAAGGTGGTGACCTTTGCCAATGTGCTTCGCCACGATGTGTTCCCCTTGGCGCAGTCGCTCGACTTCATGCTCACCAAAGGTCAGCAGGAAATGGGCCGACCGGTGGAAATTGAGTTTGCTGGTGTGCTTGGCACCACCAAGGAAATACGCGAGGGCAACAAAGGCACGCTCTACTGGCTCCAGATTCGCCCCATGGTCGACCGCCGCGAAATGCTCGACGAGCATGTGCTCAACGCTTCGCCAGACCAACTGCTCATCAGCAGCAACAATGCGCTCGGCCACGGCATGATGGACGGGGTGCAACATGTGGTGATGGTGAAGCCCGAAAAATTTTCTATGGCAAATAATGTGCTGATAGCCGAGGAAATTGCAAAAATAAATCGTAACTTTACAGATTCAGGAGAGGGCTACATACTTGTGGGTATGGGCCGATGGGGTTCGTCCGACACTGCTTTGGGCATTCCCGTGAAATGGCCTCAAATTTCGTCGGCGCGCCTCATTGTGGAGGTGGCTGCTCCTGGCAATACCATCGAGCCAAGCCAAGGCACGCATTTCTTCCAGAATCTCACTTCGTTTGGAGTGGGCTATTTCACGGTGGGAATGAAGCGTGATGCCGGTATGGTCGATTTCGACTACTTGGCAGCCATGCCAGCGGTGTATGAGAGCGAGTTTGTGCGCATTGTGCGCTTCGATTCGCCTCTGCAAGTGGCGATTAATGGTATGAAAGGGCGCGGAGTGGTGATGAAGCCACACGCCAAACAACTTGATAATAATACTTGATAAGATATAAATATGGGATTTTTTAATGGTATTAAGCGAGCGTTCGGATTCTCCGACAATGGGGACGAACACGACGATGAACTCGATGGAATTGATGGTCGTGCGGCTCGCTCACCCTATGTCAATCCGTTTCGAAACGATACATCGCCAGCCGAGCGCCACGACGCTGAACCTGCCGTGGGGCGTGTGGAACCTGCACGCAAGCAGGTGCAGCCTTCGCCTTCTGCCAGCGCAGAGGTGGAAGAGGGCATCGTGCCGCGCAGTAAGCACGAGGCTGTGAAAAAGGCGCAGCAGCAGGCGGCGCAGGAAAAGGTGCAGCAGGCTGTTAGTGAGGCGGCTTCGGCTGGCTCCACCAAGGTGCCCAGCGCACTGATCGACGACATCGCCTCGGTGCTGTCGGCGCACTTGGGCAATATGCCTGCCACAGCAATCGCCAACGATTCGCCGTTGCGTGAACGCCTGAAAGACAGCGAGAACCAGCGCCGTGCGCTCCAAACTCGCTACAACACCCTCACCGAGCGTGTCGCTTCGCTTGAAGGCGACATTGAGCACCTTGAAGTGGAGAAGAAAGCGCTTCAAAACAAGTTGAAGGTGGCGCAAGTGCAGTCGGGTGCTGTTGGCGACTCGTCGGTGGAGGCACAAGTGGAGAACATCGCCACCGAATACAAGGAGAAAATGGAGGTGACCAACGCACTTCTCAACGAAATTCGCTCCGAGGCGTCTCGCAAGACGCAAGAGGTGGAGGAATTGCGCCAAAAGTTGGACGAGGCGCAAACTGCCAGCACTGTGGGCGCGAAAGAATTGGCTGAACTGAAGGAACAGGTGGCGGCACTGGAGAAGCAAACCGCTGAGCAAGAGGCGAAAATCGCTGCCGATGCCAAAGCCCACGCCGATGCCATTGCTGAAAAAGATGCCCTGATAGCGTCGATGAAGGACGAGGCCTCGGCTTCGGCATCTGCCAAAGAAAAGGAGATGATGGCTGAAATGGAGGATATGCTGAAGGATGTGGAAGACTTCAAGCAGAAGAAAATCGACGAAATGGAAGCCCTCAAGCAGAGTGTGGCTGAGGCAAACAAGGCTGCCGACGAGGCGAAGGAGCAACTCCTGCTGGCTCAAAACGAGAAAACCAAACTCACCAAGCAGGTGGCTGACCTCAATCGGCGTATGGCCGACACGGTGGAGCGTCACAACCGCCGCGATGTGAATGTTGCCAACCAAATCGACCATTTGAAGGAAAAACTCAAGGAGTCGGAGAGAAACCTCGCCGAGCGCATCGAGGCTTTGGGCAAATCGGAAGATGTGGTTGCCGCGCTCACCAAGGAACGTGATTCGTTGGCGTTGGAAAGTCAGAACACAGCGAAAGACTACGAACTCCTGCGCAAAGAATACGAGGGAGCGAAACTCGTACACGAGGAAATTCGTGAAGAAAGCGAACTCGCCAAGAAGCAAATCGAGGAATTGAACCAAAATAAAGCATCGCTTGCCACTTCTGTGGAGGAAAAAGATGCAGAAATCGCAAGTTTGCTGCAAAAACTGAAAGATTCAGAGGCGGCGCAAGTTGAGGCGGAGAAAATGGCGCAACTTGAAAAGGATATGTCGGCTCTGGAGAAGGAAATGACGGCATTGAAGGCGGAAAACGCCCAGTTGCACCAGGCCAACAGTGTGCTTGAGCAAACCATCGACACCCTTTCGGCGCAGCAGCAGTCGCTCAACGACTTGGCTAACGAGCTGATTCTCCAAGCCGAGGAGCAGCCTGAAGAGGAGCAGTTGATAGATGATTTAGAGCCTCCTGTCGCCGAGGAACCTTCGGTGGAAATGGAAAAGGCGCAAGACTCAGCCCCTGTTTCTGCCGATGAAGTTGTGGCAGAGGTGGAGGAAGCGGAGAAAACTCCGGTTGAGGAATTGCCCTTGGCTGATGATGAAGCACCGATGGAGGCAGAAACCGAGGCTGCGCCAGAGCCTGCCGAGGCGGAAAACGCTCCAGTCAAGGCTGCAACTTCTGATTATGGTGAGGAAATCGACGATTTTCTCGACGATATCGATTGGCTTGTGCCATCGCCACCGTCGAATAAAAAGCCGCAGCCACCCGAACCGGAACCCGAACCTGTGCCGGAAAGAAAAAAGCCAGATAGCCGCCAAATGTCGCTTTTCTAATTTTTTTCGCAGCACTGTCGTGGAATTGTTTCGGAATTGTCGCAAGACTGTTGCGGAATTGTCGCAAGGCTGAAATTTTTATCAAAAATTCGTTTTCTATATAATATAATGTGTGGGTCGCGGGGCGGCTCGCACATTGCTTTTTTGTGGCGGTAGATAATAGCAGAACCTCTTTACTTCGGTACTCAAAAAACATATTTTAACTAATCGATAAACAATATTATGTATCTTTGTGCTGCCCGATTTTGTGTGACATGATGGCGAAGTCAGGAAAAAAAATAGCAATTACATTTCGTAAATTTTCACTACCTTTGCAGAATAGGTTTTTCCAAGTCGTAAATTATGGAAAAATATCAAATCAGATTACGGATTTACACATGACTAAAATAAAAAAATATACTTTTGACGCAGAGGAGAGTGTTGCGGATATGGTGAACGATTGCCATATCCCGATGTTCTTTAATGATGGCACACAGTTTTGTCAGGACGACTCTATCAATATGCTGTCGTTGTTTTCTGGCGGTGGTGGAATGGATTTGGGATTTGAAGGAAAATTCATTTGTCACAGGAAATCGGTCGGCGACGATAAATGGATTGACCAATCAGTTTCTGATAAATGGGTGCTACTAAAAAAACTGCGCTTTAACACAGTTTTTGCGAATGATATATTTAAAGAGGCAAAACTCTCATGGTTGAAGTATATGCGTAGATTCGGCAAGTCGGAAGAAATATATCATTTTGAGAGCATTGTTGACCTCGTGAAGATGCATAAGCAGGGAACGCAAATCTTTCCTAAAAATATTGATGTGGTAACAGGCGGATTCCCCTGTCAAGATTTCTCTCTTGCAGGGAAAAGACAAGGTTTTGACTCGAAGAAAAACCATGATGGTACAGTTCGTATGTCGGATGAACCTTCAGAGGAAACGCGAGGCAAACTTTACTACTGGATGAAGCAAGTGGTGGACATTACAAAACCAAAAATGTTTATCGCAGAGAATGTGAAGGGATTAGTTTCTCTTGGCGATGTGAAGGAGATTATTCAGAAAGATTTTGCTTCGGCAGACGGTGATGGCTATATCGTGTTAGACCCTCAAGTTCTTCATGCAGGTAATTATGGCGTTCCCGAAACTCGTGAACGCGTGATATTCATTGGCATAAGAAAGTCGGCACTCAACGTAAAAGCAATGCAAATGTTGTCAAAGGAAGTTGTTCCCAGCGAATATAATCCATATCCTATGCCCACTCACAACTTTAATGTGAATGACGAATCCTTATTGCCGCCAGTGGTGTGTAGAGATGTTTTTGAGGGTTTACAAGAGCCTGAGTACACAAAGGACATCTCGCAAATGTACTATTCGCGTGCTAAATATAGGGGTAAACGATTGCAAGGACAAAATGAAATCAATATTGATGGCCTTGGGCCGACTATAAGAAGTGAGCATCACGGAAATATTGAGTATCGTAGATTGAGTACCGAACATGGTGGAGCGAATGTAGAGGAATTATCGCAAGGACTTCCTGAACGCCGACTTACACCGAGAGAATGTGCCCTCATTCAAACTTTCCCACCCGATTATCCGTGTGTGTTCAATAAAGAAAGTGGTAAAGGCTTTGCCGTGTCGTCTTCAGGTGCATATAAGGTAATTGGAAATGCTGTTCCTCCGATGTTGGCATATAATATCGCTTATAGGATTCAAAAAATTTGGGATTTATATTTTGGTCATGATGGAAACTAATATTATTGCAATTCGCAAGCAAGACGTACAGCGAGCAAATGAGGCATTCTCGTCATTGATGCAGAAAACCGAAAACTGCTTGAACGAAAGGTCGCTCGAAAATCCAGACTGGTATAAGAATTTAACGGCAAAAGGTCTTGAAAAAGAATCTCATGACGTGATAAAGTTGTCGTGTGTTGATACGCCGTTTAACCCTGATGAAGTCATTTTAGTGTCGGGACAAAAGTTCCCTGACATTATAGCCGATAAGTACTATGGAGTAGAGGTTAAATCTACCAACAAAGACCATTGGAAAAGTACAGGTAGCAGCATTGTGGAGTCCACTCGTGATGAATATGTGGAAAATATCTATATGCTGTTTGGAAAGTTAGGAGGAAATCCCCCGCAATTTAAATGCCGTCCATACGAGGATGTGCTGTATGATATTGCTGTGACACACTCTCCGCGGTATTTGATAGATATGGAGTTGGATAAGGGGAACACGATTTTTTCTAAAATGAATACAAGTTATAATGAGTTTCGAACATCAACCGAAACGATTGATATAGCTCGTAGATATTATCAGGAGAAAGCAAAGCGAGAAAAGAAGCAAGAAATGCCATGGTGGCTAACATCGACCAATGCTGATGCTCCACGCCCAATGAATATACGAATGTGGAATGCGTTGAGTGCAGAGGAAAGACAAAGGTTGCTGGCGATGTGTCTTATTCTTTTCCCTGAAACATTGTCGCCTCGTCAAAGCCCAACTAAATTCAATCAGTCTGCGATGTGGCTATGTTCCTACTATCAAGTAGTGGTGCCCAACATTCGAGACTTGTTTACAGCAGGAGGTAAGATTACAACAGTGAACGGCAAAAAATGGGGTGGTAGAGCTTCACAGATATTTAAGACAATAGTTGATTATTCAAGTGTGGTTAAACAGTTGTTGCAATATCCTACGGAGGAAACATTGGCACTTATAGAGGAATTTAATCCTTCTCTATTTGGCGTGGGATGTATGGCGAATGCTGATTTGTATGGTAGGTGGTTGGAACTGTGTGACCAAATAGGCAGAGAATTTAATGTTCCGATTCTTGAATGGATTAAAAATGAATCAAAATTAAAATAGGCTACAAATGTCGCTTTTCTGATTTTTTTTTCGCAGAAAAGAAGTGGAACTTAATTGAATCTGAAATTTTTATCAAAAATTCGTTTTCTATATAATATAATGTGTGGGTCGCGGTGCGGCTCGCACATTGCTTTTTTGGGGCGGTTTTGGTGTGTGAAAAAGTTTTTGGTGTAAGTGGTTGGTTGTCAGCGGTGTGTGAAAATCTGTGAAAATTTGTTTGAATTTTTCCTGTGAAATATTTTGTCAGTTCGGCAAATAGCAGTACCTTTGCAACCGCAAAAGGGAAAACGACCCTGGCCGGCGCTCCGACGGAGCCGACCGCTGAAAAAAGTTTTCAAAAAAATGCTTGAAAATTTGCACAGTTCAAAAAATGGTCGTAACTTTGCATCGCTTTTGGCTCAAAAACAAAACGGGTCTGAAAGCAAGACTGAAACGGCCGCGAGTGAGCGGCGTGAGATCTTTGAAATATTTGCGAAAAGGAAGATTTTGACAAATGCAAATGCATTAGAGAAGCAAGGTAACAAGGAACCGAGCCTCTCGTCAAGATTCCGAATGACAGGTTAAAGACGAAACAGTAAATCAGCGATTCAAATACCGGAGAGACGGGTTTCAGCTAATCGGTTGTGTCCGACACCTTATATAATAGGTGCGCGGTCGTATTCAAAACATTATTTCCGAGAAGAAGTAAAAATAAGATACAATCAACAACGAAGAGTTTGATCCTGGCTCAGGATGAACGCTAGCGACAGGCTTAACACATGCAAGTCGAGGGGCAGCGAGGGCGTAGCAATACGCCTGTCGGCGACCGGCGCACTGGTGAGTAACACGTATGCGACCTGCCCCCTACAGGGGTATAACCCGTAGAAATGCGGACTAATCCCCCATAGTCCTGGAGGCTGCATGGCTTTCAGGGGAAAGGCCAGCCGGTAGGGGATGGGCATGCGGCGCATTAGCTAGTTGGCGGGGCAACGGCCCACCAAGGCGACGATGCGTAGGGGTTCTGAGAGGAAGGTCCCCCACACTGGTACTGAGACACGGACCAGACTCCTACGGGAGGCAGCAGTGAGGAATATTGGTCAATGGGCGCAGGCCTGAACCAGCCAAGTCGCGTGAGGGAGGACGGTCCTACGGATTGTAAACCTCTTTTGTCGGGGAGTAACGTGCGGGACGCGTCCCGTATTGAGAGTACCCGAAGAAAAAGCATCGGCTAACTCCGTGCCAGCAGCCGCGGTAATACGGAGGATGCGAGCGTTATCCGGATTTATTGGGTTTAAAGGGTGCGCAGGCGGCGCGCCAAGTCAGCGGTCAAAGTTCCGGGCTCAACCCGGTGTCGCCGTTGAAACTGGCGTGCTCGAGTGCGTGCGAGGAAGGCGGAATGCGTTGTGTAGCGGTGAAATGCATAGATATGACGCAGAACTCCGATTGCGAAGGCAGCTTTCCAGCGCGCTACTGACGCTGAGGCACGAAAGCGTGGGGATCGAACAGGATTAGATACCCTGGTAGTCCACGCAGTAAACGATGACTACTAGCTTTCCGGGGCGACTGGGTCCTGGGAGGCACAGCGAAAGCGTTAAGTAGTCCACCTGGGGAGTACGCCGGCAACGGTGAAACTCAAAGGAATTGACGGGGGCCCGCACAAGCGGAGGAACATGTGGTTTAA
>OIYR01001562.1_pt1 | contig 11292 bp, 9 predicted proteins | sample 1588221 | NCBI WGS metagenome assembly OIYR01 (sample SAMN03283292) | human gut metagenome | biome: human-associated habitat; material: feces | host: Homo sapiens | place: Peru | collected 2012 | reverse complement strand
TTACGTTTGCCTTCGGCAATTTCAAATTCTTTTCCTTGTCGAAAAGTATTGTTTTTCGTATGGTTTTCGGCTGACATTCCGCAACGTTTTGCGGATTCTCGCACGTTAAAGTCGCAACGAACACCGCGTTTTTCAGCACTTTTTTGCCGCCGAATTTGCGCGCGTCGTACTGCTTTGCGACAACCGTCGAACAGCCATCGACTTCGACGGGAATTTGCTCGGAAAACAATTCTTTGCCGTCGAAAGTTTCGACTTTCACGTCCAAAACGCCTTTTTGCACGGCTATATTATCGTTGAAAACGACCACGTTTACGCCGTTCTTTTTCCTTTCGATTGCAAGCGAGAACGGCGCAAAGAACTTCTTTGCCTCGTACTGAACGGCTTTGTAGTTTTTGTAATAATCGAGTCCCGACCACGAGCAAGTCGGCCAACAATCGTTGAATTGCCAGTACAGCGAGCCGTTGCAACGCTCGGTTGCGCGCCAGTGTTCCGTCGCTTCGCCCACGCACAGCGACTGACATAGTTGCGAAAGATAAACGTAGTCCTCGAAACGCTTGGGAAGTCTGTATCTTTCGGCAATGTAAAACTTCATTTTTTCGTTGCCGCCCCTGCACTTTTGGTGCGAGGAAAACACCTTGCTCGACAAATCGAAGTCTTCTTTCGTCGCGAATTTTTCAACGGTTTTCAAATCGGGCATAGACTCGAACCCGAATTCCGAACAGAATCGCGGGTTGCGAGTTTTGTAATACGCGAGCGGTTGAAAGCCGTGCCACACCGCCCAAAGATGAACGTCGCCGACGTTGTCCGAGCCGACGTTTTTCAAGAACTTCGTTCCTATGGGCGAGCCTTCGACATACGGCGTTATATCGTCGTATTTTTTGAGTTCGCTCGGCAAAATATCGTAGAAAAAGATCTTCGTCCATTTGACGAATTTGCGCCTCGTCGCCCAGCCTGCCGTCATTGCCTCTATCTCGTTGTTGCCGCACCACAGCGCAAGTGACGGATGAGAAGAAATGCGTTTTACATTGTATTCAACTTCCCTCCTTACATTTGCAAGGAAATCGTCATTAAAGAACGGATAAGCCTGGCACGCAAACATAAAGTCCTGCCAAACAAGAATACCTCTTTTGTCGCATTCACCATAAAGAGCATCGCTGCCGTAATATCCGCCGCCCCAAATACGAAGCATATTCATATTTGAAAACTGAAACGCATCGAGCAAATAGTTAAGTTCCTTGTCACCAAATCGGGTAATAAAGCTGTCGGGCGGAATATAGTTTGCGCCTTTGGCAAAAATCGGCACATCATTAATCTTGAATTGGAAGTTTTTACCGTAGCCGTCAAGTTCTCGGTTAAGTTCAATTTTACGGATACCGATTTTCTTTGAGCACTCATCAACAACCGAACCGTCACACAAAAGAGTTGCCGTCACCGTATAAAGCGGCTGTTCCTTTTTGTCAGACAAATCGTAGGTCCACCAAAGTTCGGGCTTTTCAATATCAAAATGAGCGGTATCACCGTTTGCCGACATAACTTCTCCGCTCGGAGATGTAAGAGTAATTTTACACTCACAATCTTTGTATGCGGTATATTCGATTTTTGCATCAACAGTTGCGTCGGTAATATTGCAAACCTGAGAAACGGCGAAATCATTGATTCTGCCCTCGTTTACAAATTCAAGATAAATATCCTCGGTAATGCCGCTGCAAGGAAGCACCGGACCCCAATCCCAACCGAAGTGGCATTGCGGCTTGCGAATATGAACAATGCCGTTTTGACCGTTTGAATTTATAGGAGTCATACAATTTTTGTACTTATCTTTGACCCAATTAACGGGAGAATGAAAATATATTGCAATCTCATTTTCACCTTTTTTAAGAAATTTCTTAATTTCAAACTCGTATTTAATAAAACAGTTATCGGCGGAAAACATAAAACTGTCATTGATAAACACATCGCAAACTGTATCGAGCATATCGGCACAAAGCAAAACACTGTTTGAAGCCAGTTCTTCCTCTGTAACTTCAAATGTACGCTTATATTCAAAATCGGTTTTGCCGACCCACTCTGCATCTTTTTCATTAAGTTTCAAAAACGGGTCGTCAATAACACCGTTAGCCATCAAATCAAGGAAATTATAACCCGGGACGGTTGCATTCATCCACTTGTTGTCCGTATTCTGTTTAAAGAGCCACGCTCCGTTTAATGTTTTTTTCATAGCATTATCCTTTTAGTTATCTACAGTATTTTTTAATAAGTATCTTAATGCCTGTAAAGTAATATGTGTTTTGCATTATTTTTGCTTGCAACTTCCTCTGTGGTTTTTGCAATATGAAAAGCAATACCGAGTTTATGCATAATAATCACTTTTTCTAAAATAAATATCATATAGATTATATATTACCAAAATGTTTTTGTCAATCAAAGCAAAATTTAAAAAGCACCAAATCATATTGACAAAATCACTTATTAATTTATAATAAAACTAAAGAGAGGTGAGGCTTGTGAATGACAGAGAATGCGAATTGTTCCTTGAAAATTTGCTTGAATTCGGAAGCAAATATGTATCATCGGGTACGCAGGTAAAAAGGGTTGAGGATTCGCTCATAAAAATATGCAAAATATACGGTTTTGAGCATATAGAAATATACGCCGTAACAAGTCTTATAGTTGCCACAATCAAAACAAAAGAGGGCAAACATTATACTCAAAGCGTCCGTGTAACAAAAGGCGGCACCGACCTCGGAAGCAGCGAAGAGCTTAACAATATTTTTAAATACATTTGTGAAAACAAGCCGAGCATTGAAGAACTTGACCGACTGATAAATCATCCGAAAAAGTCAAAGCCGAAACCGTTTATAAAATGCATAGGTTATATGCTTGCGGCAGGAAGTTTTGCCTTATTTTTCGGCGGTAACATACACGACGGACTTGCAGCGGGACTTATCGGAATATTTATATATTTTATGGATTATCACTTTAGGTTGAGGAACATCAACAACATTGTTTACACTTTTACGGCAAGTTTTTTGGCAGGTGTGCTTGCAATACTTTGTATGTATATTGGAATAGGAAGCAACATTGACAAGGTGATGATAGGCGACATAATGCTGTTTATACCCGGACTTTTGCTTGTTAATTCCATTCAGGAAATGTTCAACAAAGACATTGTGGCAGGACTTTACAAATTTATTGAAGCCTTGCTGACGGCTGTTGCAATAGCCGGCGGATATGCAATGTCTATGCTTATGCTCGGAGGGTTGATATGAAAGAGGCTGTTATTCAAATCATAACCGCAACAACGGGTGCACTCGGTTTTTCAATTTTTTTCAGGGTAAGCGAGAGAAACGTGCTTGCTTCAACAATCGGCGGCGGACTTGGCTGGGCACTTTTTTTACTGATAGACCACTTAACCGGCAATATGTTTTTATCCAACTTTGCGGCGGCGTTATTCGTTTATCTTTACAGTCAGATTATGTCGGGAATACTCAAGGCTCCGTCAAATGTTTATCTTGTACCGGGAACAATTCCGCTTATTCCCGGAGGTGCTCTTTATTACACAATGAGAGGACTTTTGGACGGTGATAAGGTGCTGTTTTGGAACAATCTTAAAACAACGGCAATAGTCACCTTTGGTCTTGCGGCAGGTATCGTGATAGGCACGGTAATGATAACCTATGCAAAAAGTATGATAAAAAAGAAAAAAGTTTAACTAAAAATGAGACTGCATAATATGCAGTCTCATTTTTTGACATTATTAAACATTTAGTTATTGAAAAAGATGGTGAAAGAATATATAATACTTAATTGACTTACAAAGTAGGAGTTATAACCATGAGCAAAAAAAATATGATAATCGGACAGTCGGGCGGACCGACTGCCGTAATAAATTCCTCGCTTGCAGGGGCAATAGACTGTGCCTTTAAGCAGGACAAAATTGAAAGAGTGTACGGAATGATTAACGGAATTGAGGGATTTTTAAACGAAAATCTCCTTGACCTCAATGCAACATTTGAGAACAAACCGTATATGATGAACTGTCTTAAGCACTCACCAGCCATGTACCTCGGCTCTTGCAGATACAAGCTTGGCGGAACAGAAGATGAATACAAGCAAATCTTTACACTTCTTGAAAAATACAACATCGGCTACTTTTTTTATATCGGCGGCAACGATTCTATGGACACGGTTAAACAGCTCAGCGACTATGCCTCAAAAATTGAAAGTGATATAAAATTTGTAGGTATACCTAAAACCATAGATAACGACCTTGTGGGAATTGACCACTCACCGGGATTTGGAAGTGCGGCAAAATACATTGCTTCGTGTGTAAGAGAAGTTGCATATGATACTTCCATTTACAACATCAAGAGTATTCACATCATAGAAACCATGGGCAGAGATGCCGGATGGATTGCCGGCTCTGCCGCTCTTGCCAAAGAGGGCACGGCACTTGCTCCGCACCTTATCTATTTGCCTGAAGTTGCATTTTCCACCGAACAATTCATCAAAGATGTTAATAAAATGCTTGACAAATACAATTCCGTTATCATCGTTGTAAGCGAGGGAATCCGTGACAAAGACGGCAACTACATCAGTGCCGAGGGATCAAAAACAGACAAATTCGGACACATTATGCTAAGCGGTGCAGGTGAGTATCTCAAAAGCGTTATTGAAGAAAAAATCGGCTGTAAGGTAAGAGCACTTGAGCCGGGAGTTTTGCAAAGAAGCACTGCTCACATTGCATCGCTCACTGATGTTAACGAAGCATTTAATCTTGGTGAAGTTGCAGTAAAAGCCGCAGTTAACGGAGAGACAGGAGTGTTCTCCACAATCAAGAGAACAAACGATTCGCCGTACTGTGTGGAATACGGCACAGAAGATGTCAGAGTTGTTGCAAACGCCGTAAAAACCGTTCCGAGAGAATGGATTAACGATGAAGGCAACTATGTAACAGAAGAATTTTTAAACTATGTAAGACCGCTTGTAGTGGGTATTGCACAGATACCATACAGAAACGGACTTCCGGATTACATTGATGTTCGTCATCTCAACTCGAAAGTTCAAAAATACACGGAATAAAAGAAAACCGACGGTTCTTGAAACATCAAGCCGTCGGCATTTTTATTTGTTTTCGTTTGATTTGAGATTGTCAACCAAGGCTTCAATATCGCCTTTAAGCGTTTGAAGAACATCAATATTCTTTTCAAGTTCCCTGTTTGACTCTTTAAGCTGAGCTTCTAAATTAGAATTAATAATGGTAAGGCGCTGACATTCGTATTCAGCCTCACCGAGTGCCGCTCTTAATCGGGCGTTTTCTTTTTTCAGTTGTTCAACTTCTTTATTTGTCGGTATCAACGGCATAAGCAAATCCTTTATCTAAACAAGTAATGGCGAGAATAAATCCCGCCATTATTTATTGCTGTTAAGCATCAATATCTGTATCAATTTCGAAATAGCGTGAACCAAGCCAATTCTTCTTGATAGTAACCGAATCTTCCTCTTTTTCGCTATCTTCTGAAGCAAGAGCCTGCTGTGCAATATATTGCCATACAGTTTGGTCATTTTTACCTTCAAAGTACATTACATGATAACCATACTCTGTCTTAACGATACCTACATCACCTGTTTTACGGGATGAATCAAAGCACCAAGCGTTGAAAGTAGGAACCATTTGGTTTGTAGTTACATTTTCGTATAAACCACCGTCGCTTGCGTTACTGTCGGATGAATTAGCCTTTGCAAGACTTGCAAAAGCCTTTGATGTTTTCTTGCCCTTATTATATTCGGCAAGAATGCTTTCTGCCTTTTCCTTTGCGGCAGCCCATTCCTTATCTGTGCATTCCTTTGCAGAGTTTGAAGATGAGCTGTCATCACTTGACTTTGATGATTCAGGTGCAATAAGAATATGGCGAACATTTACTGTTTTTGCATCAGACATATATACAGGCTTTACAACATAAACAACCGTTGTTGAATCCTGTCTTACATCTCCTGCCTTACGGTCGGAAGAATAAAGCCAATCAAGACCCGGATACTTATCCTTATCATCATCGTCAGCTGTTGCAATAGCTACAGAAAGTTTTTCCATAGTTGTACGATTCATATCGGTGTATGTAGTTTCCTCAGCGTCTTTGTAAGCCTTTTTGTCAAACTTATCGGACGAATACTTTGAAGCAAGAGCGGCAAAGTTTGAGCCATCTGCCTTAAGTGCTTTCTTAAATGCTTTTGCATCATCTTCGCTGTCACATTCAAACATCTTAATATCTACAGACTGAAGCTTTGACTTATTTTCCTTCTTATACTTATTGAGATCTTCTTTTGTATAAGTCTTGTTTGAAAGTTCTTTTTCGTGATCGGATTCATAATTCTCTGCGATGTAAGAAATAGTTGCTTCTCGCTCAAAAACTTCCTTAGTTACGCCGTGACCCATTGCAGCCTCAATATAGCCTGAAACGGTATAGCCGTACTTATGAGCAGACTCTTTATAATCCTTGAGAGCGTCTTTAAGTTCTTTCTTCTGAGCGTCTGTAATTTCAGGCTCTTTACCCTTATTTGCTTTAACAGCCTGATAATAGTGCATATATGTATGCTTGATATTATCTTCAACCTGCTTCTGAACATATTCAAGCCATGTTGTTGTTTTGCCATCCTCGGTTCTTGTCTGCTCCGAGAGCTTTTTGTCAAAGTCAACATTGAGGTTTGCTTGATCAAGGTCAATGCCGTACTGCTTGTACTGGCTGACTGTTGACTGAAGGTTGTTGTAATACATAGCAAAATAATAATTGTATGTATTTACCTTAATATCATGCTTTTCGCCGTCTGCATCGGTAAGTGTGTAAGCGGTAAAAGATTTTTGCGGCCAACCGAGAGTTGCTGCCATACCCTTACGGACAAAGCCCGTTGCAACATATGTAAAGAGAAGTGCAATTACAACAATAAGTGCAACAACAGCCGTTACAATTTTCTTTGTCTTTGGTGCCATAGGAATTTTAACGGTATCCTCGGTAATAATTATGCTGTCACGCTCCTTAATAAGAGCATCTCTCTTTGAACGCAATTTGTTCTTTTTCTTTTGATCGGGCTCATTAAGAATATCCTTTCTGAGTGATTCGATTTGCTCAGCAAGCGCATCCTTTTTGTCATAAGCCTTATCATACTTTGCTTCCAGCTTAGCAAGCTTGTCTTTATTTTCTGCCATCTGTTTTCATCCTTTTTGGTTTTTTATCAATAGTATTCTACACTATTGTGCACATTTTTACAAGTGTTAATTTTTATTCTGCCGAAACAGTATTGTCTGCATTTGATGAAGAAGCACTGCTGTCGGTAGATTGGTTAGGCTGTGCAACCTTCAATTTCTTAACTGCACCGTTATATTTTTTAACGGTTGAAGAAGATGTAAATTCTTTTTCTTTTTTGCTTTTAAGGTCGGTTTCGCAATTATAAAGATACTTTGGCTGTTTGCTGATAAAGAACATAATATGGCAACCGTATTTTGAATCTACAATACCGGTGTCACCGTATTTTCTTGAATCATCCATAGACCAATCATTGAAGTTTTCTACCATAGTACCCTGAGTAACACCGCCGTAATAACCGCCGTAAGTACCCGATGAACCGCTTGAAAGCGAAGCTGTATCCTTTGAATATTTTTCTGCAAGTTTGGCAAACTCATATTCTGTTTTGCCGCTTTCGTTAAATTTATCAAGAATCTTTTGTGCTTTTTTCCTTGCTTCGGCAATTTGTTCGTCTGTAAGTTTAACATCCGATGTTGAAGTATTTACTCCGTCAGGCATAACAAGAATTTGACGAACGGAATATACTTCTTCTTTGTCAGGCTCAGGCTGAGAAACCTTATAAAGAATATAGACGGTCTTATTTTCGGAGTCGTCAAAAGCCTTAACTTCACCGATTTTTGTGTTTTCGTCAAAAAGCCAATTAATGCCTTCTTCAACCAAAGCATCCTCTTTTGCGGTAATTGAAACTTCAATATTAGAGGTTAAAACATCTACACACGAATCTGCGTCTTCAACATAGCCCTGTTGAACATAGCTGTCAATCAACGACTTACAAGCCTTTGGAAGAATTTTTTTCATATCATCTTCCGATTTAATTTGTTTTACATACTTATTACACTTTTCAAATGTTGACTTGCCGTCATCATTGTCGTAAGGAACCTGGAGATATGCAAATGTTACATTTTCATAATCTTCCTTGTTTTCTTTGTAATATTTTTTTACTTCCTTATCCGAAACTTTTCGGTTAACGGAAAGCTCTTGATAATAATTTTGAGCGATATAGCTTTGTACAAGCATTTTTTTGATAGTTGCGTAACCGCAATAATCACCATAGGTATCGGAAAGGAATTGGTCAACCGAAACATTTTCGCTTGCAGCATTATCTTTAACCGAAGAAAGATTTTCCTTAATTTGTTTTTTCTGTGCGGAAGTCAATGTAATGCCTTCATCAACTGCCTTTTCGTAATAAGTGGTGATATATTGAATTTGGTTAACGGTTTCATCCTTGAAAAACTGTGCCCATGTAACCTCTTTACCATCACTGTTTGTTGTTGTTTGCTTATTATAGTCTGCGGTAGTGTCAAGGTCATAATAACCGTAATTTGCATAAGTAATATAGTTTTGAGTAACGCAGGTATAATAATAATTATACATACCGATTGATACCGGTGTATCGTCGACCTTAAGTGCAATGTTACCCGGATTCATTTTTTCGTTTGAATTCGGTCTTGTATAATAAAATGTACCGAAAACGGCAAGAACCGCAATAACGGCTGCCAAAATAATCGAAATAAGAATAAATTGAACCTTGTCACCCTTAATTCCGGTTGCCTTTGCAGGTGATTCCTGCGGATTAGTAAAAGCTGCCTTTTTCGGTCTTTCGGCAGTTTCATACTTAGTCGACTCCGGAATATGAATTTCAAACACATCGTTTTCTATAACATTGCTGTTGAGTGTTTGAGCTTCACCATCAAACTTCCAATTATCGCTTTTTTCATAAGTCGGGGTTGCCTCGGCAGTTTCCGGCTGTTGTACCTTTTCTGCAGGTTGCTCAACTTTTTCATCGTGTCCATCAGATGAATTAAGATTTTCGTTTTTAAGATTCAAATCTTTTTCGTCCACAAAATCACTCCTAAAATATAATAAATACTCATAAATTATACAACACTTTGCTGTCATTTGCAATAGTTATATTATATATTAATTATAAATATAATGTAAAATGAATGTGAATAAATATTTCTTGCATTAATAAATACAATATGTTATTATCATTGCATAAATAAAACATTACAAAATCAGACAAAATTTTTAAGGTGACAATATGACTGTTACAGTTGCTAAAGATGACAAAAAGTTGTTTGGATGGTTGCTTGTAATCATCGGAACATCTTTTATATTGCCTGAATATATTGCTCCGCTTTTTGTTTTTTTCTTTTACATTCCGTTTTTGATTCATTTTAAAAAAACGGGCAGAAATGCAAAAATCGGCAATTTAGGCAAAACATTTATGGCATATATGTGCTATATGCTTATATCGGGAATATGGAGCAACACACATATTCTTTCTTCCCTGATAGGACTTTTGTGGATGGGATGCTTTTTGTTTTACATAGAAATTGCAAATACGATAAACACAAAAGACAAACTGAAAAACGCAATATCTGCACTCAACATATCCTCCGGGATTATCGGGCTTATTGCCGTGCTTGAATTTGCGACATACAATCTTACAAAATATTTTGACGGATTTAATTTTACAATTTCAAACCCGCTTTACTACAGCATAAACGATTGGATTTTCGGTCTTTTCCCGTTTGAAATCATTAACAGTCCGTATCTGTCAAGAGCATCGGCAACATTTGACAATCCGCTTATTTTGGCAACATTTCTCATTATAACCACTCCGTTTTGTGCATTTTCATCGGTATATTTTAAGCAATCGAAGCACAGAAAACTCAGCAGAATTTGCTTTGCATTTTCACTTCTCGGCATATTATGCACGGAATCGAGAGGTGCATATATTGCAATTGCATTGTCGCTGATAACATTGCTTATCAGCAACAAAAAGATATTTAAAAAACTCTTGCCGTTTATGTTTGTACTTGCGGTTGGTATTCCTCTGACCATTGCATTAAGATACAAAAACAACTCGTCGGGCAATGAATTTTTGGCATCAAACAACAACAGATTTGCAATTTGGCAGATATGCACAGACCTGTTCAAGGAGCATTGGTTTGTGGGTATGGGAGCCGGAACGGAAAACATTCATCAGGAAATCATTGCACGAATCGGCATCAACCGCACACATGCACACAATCTGTTTCTCGAAATTGCCACAGAGGGCGGCATTGTGGGAATTGCACTTGCGATTTTCATTGTTGTTGTTTTTGCAAAAAATCTGTTTAAGCTTTTCTATTTGAAAAACAACGCATACAGACCTTATGCAGTGCTTTACACTTCATCAATAATCGGATTTATAACAATGTCGCTGTACGAGCACACATTGCAATCCCCAAAAGAGATGATGGTATTTTTCATCCTGTTAGGGTTTGCAGAAGCAACACTTCGCATGGCAGAGGGCAACATTCAATTATCACCTGAAGAAAAAAACATCTTTGAGGATTTCACCGAGCAAGATTACATCACCGATGAAGATGAAGAAAAAGAACCTGTAACAAAATAAACGAATAAAAAATGCAGAGCCGTCAAGAGGCTCTGCATTTTTAACTATTTTATTTATCTTATGCCTGACTAGGAGCGCCTACAGGGCAAACACCTGCACATGCACCGCATTCGATACAAGCATCAGCATCGATTACATACTTGCTGTCACCCTCTGAAATAGCAGAAACAGGACATTCAGCTGCACATGCACCGCATGAAATGCATTCGTCTGAAATTGCGTAAGCCATTATACAATACCTCCTAATTAGATTAATAGCAATTTTCCAAATTCTATTGACTTAAATATAACATTGAACAATCAAAAATGCAATAGTTTTTTAGCAAAAATTAATCAATTGTTCAAAATTATATATATAATTATTATTTATTTTTTACAATTTTTACCTCATCACGGCTGACTGTTATAGGTGCCGAACCTTCCACAGCATCACTAGGTAAAACCTTGAGTTTGCCCGTAAGCAATGCAACTTCAACAACCTTACCTCTGTTGCGACCCCATTCAACGGTTGAACCTACGCGAGGAGTAATTTTTTCAAGATACTCATACGAATTTTGCTCATATTTAAGGCAGCACATCAGGCGGCCG
>OIYR01001558.1_pt1 | contig 11332 bp, 10 predicted proteins | sample 1588221 | NCBI WGS metagenome assembly OIYR01 (sample SAMN03283292) | human gut metagenome | biome: human-associated habitat; material: feces | host: Homo sapiens | place: Peru | collected 2012 | reverse complement strand
GATTGTATGAACGAGGACCGATCAACTTTGCGATGACATAAGCAGCCACCACCAAGGTTACAGCCGTCAGCAAAACGGTGATAAATAGTGTAAAGTTCATAAAAATTTTTATAACGTTATTTTTGTTTAAATGCTTCTAAGCGGCTGCAAAGGTAGCAATTATTTCTGAAAGATGATAATTTTTAATGTTAAATGTTAAATAATGGGCAAAAAAAGGGGGAAAAAACACATTCGCCAGTGACGGACAGGCATCCGACACTGGCGAATATACGATTATACTGTTATTTTAATAAGCCAAACTATTATTTGAATAAGCCAAACAATTCGGCGTCGATGAGATCGGTAACCTTGCGGAAATCCTCAGGATTATCAGCAAACTCCAGGGTATCGCCATCGATGATGATGAGTCGGCCCTTGTAATCCTTGATCCATTCCTCGTAACGGTTGTTCAAGCCCTGGAGATAGTCGATGCGGATGCTCTTCTCGAAATCTCTGCCTCGCTTCTCGATGTGCTTCACGAGGGTCGGGATACTGCTCTTGATGTAAATCATCAGGTCTGGAAGCTTCACCAGACTGATCATCAGATCGAAGAGATCGGTATAGTTCTTGAAATCCCTGTCGCTCATCATACCGATATCGTGAAGATTTGGGGCAAAGATGCGTGCATCCTCGAAGATGGTTCTATCCTGCACGATGGTCTGCTCCGAACGGGAAATCTCCACCACATCGTGGAATCGCTTGTTCAGAAAGTAAATCTGAAGATTGAACGACCATCGCTCCATATCCTTGTAATAATCGGCAAGGTATGGATTGTTATCTACTGGCTCGAAGTTTGCCTTCCAGCCATATCTCTTGGCAAGCATCTTGGTCAAGGTAGTCTTGCCGCTTCCTATATTTCCAGCTATTGCTATGTGCATTGTCTTAACTTTGAACTTTGAATTTTGAACTTTGAACTTTATGATTAGCTCATGAGACTGATGGACATACTAATCTTCCTCAGAGAAGAAGCCGAAGAGCTTGGCATCAATCTTGTCGATGATATCTCCAAACTGCTTGGGATTATGCTCGAAGTCGAGGTTATCCACCTCTACTACCAGCACCCTACCCTTATACTTGTTCATGATGAAATCATCGTAGAGAAGATTGATTCCCTCGAGATAATCGATAGGCATCTTCTGCTCATAGTCACGGCCTCGTTTCTGAATATTCTTCACAAGATGTGGTACAGAAGAACGGAGATAAATCATCAGTTCCGGCATCTCCACCACTTCCATCATTGACTCGAAGAGTTCCATATAGGTATCGAAGTCGCGCTGGTCCATATTACCCATCTTTCTATTATTGGCTGCAAAGACATACACGCCCTCAAAGATGGTACGATCCTGAATGACAGTCTCCTTACAATGCTGAATCTCAAGCAGATTCTTGAATCGCTGCTTCAGATAGAAGACCTCCATATTGAGAGCCCATCGGGGGATGTCCTTGTAATAGTCATCGATGTAGGGATTCTCTGCCACTGGCTCCAAGTACTGCTTCCAGCCGTAATGCTTGGAGAGCATCTTGGTAAGCGTGGTCTTTCCACTACCGATATTTCCTGCTACTGCTATGTACATTTTTTCTTATATTGAGTATTGAATCTTGAACATAGAATGAGACTGGCTCCAGGCAAGTCTCGATTCTACAGACTGCAAATATACAATATTTATTCGGAATAAACAAAAAAAGTCTCACAGTTTTCACAAATTACGCAAATTATTCTCCGGAAAGAAGAAAAACCGCGTAAGCAGTGAAAGCTGCAAGACTCCATCTAACAATTAACTATACCTATGAATATTCTAATATTCACGCTCTATCAGTTCGAGACACATTCTAGAGTTGTGATAAGGGCACTTCCAGAAGCCCGCCTTATCATCTTCCTTATTCACCGTACCATCTTCAAGGATAGCCCAGTGCCACTCACCGTTCTGCTGATCCATCAGATGCTTTGCCACATAGTTCCAGCAACGGATGGCAACTTCGAGATTCTCATCCGTACGGAAATACTGATAGAGATCGATATGGCCGATGATATTCTCGCACTGTACCCACCACTGGCGCTGGAGATCATACTTATCACCATCCTTCCAGTGTTCATATACCATACTGCCATCAGGACGCAAGCCCTCATCAGCAGCATCAGCAATACGGCGGATGATACGCTCTATCCTATGGAGTACTTCCTTATCGCCCAAGACGAGCGCTGTTTCGTGGAGCAGCCAGGATGCCTCGATATCGTGACCGTAACTCTCTATGTTTCTCTTACCTTCCCACTCATCATTGAAGAAGAGGTCGAGATGACAAGTCTCCTTATTGAGCAACTTGCCGGTAAAGATATCCAGGAGATTGCGGATGCTCTTTTCCAGCTCTTCGGTCTTCCACACACGGTATAGATTGGTATAAGGCTCAATGATATGCAGATGGGTATTCATGGTACGGGAACCATTCTCATCCTTATCAGAGAGTCGCATGTCAGCGATAGGCTGCCATTCACGGGTCAGCGCCTCAATATATCCATTGTTCTTGGCATCAAAGGCATGCTTTTCGATGTCGTGATAAAGCGAGATGGCAATATCCAGCGCTTCCTTGTCACCTGTGGCACGCGCATACTCGGAAAATCCGTAGATGGCAAAGCCGATGGCATAGGTCTGCTTCTTGGTATCAAGCGGATTGCCCTTGTAATCCACGCTCCAGTAGATGCCGCCATATTCCTTGTCCAGGAAATGATCACGCACATACTCCTTGGCACGGGTTGCTGCCTCCAGATACTCTGGTTTCTTCAATACCCGGTAGGCTGCAGAAAAAGCCCACAGAATACGGGCATTCATTACTGCACCTTTCTCGGCTTCAGGATGTACCTGGTCGTTGCCATCGACACGTCCATAGAAACCACCATTCTCTTCATCCTTTACCTTGTGAATCCAATAGTTGAGGATATTGTTTTCCAATACATCCTTCATTGTTTTTTTCAGATTTTCCATATCTTTACTTTTTTATAGGGAACTTCCAAGCAAGAACCATCAGCAGGAATGCGATGAATGCTGGGAAAAGACTGAACAAAGACCATACCATGGTGAGCACAGAATCGGTGACACTGGCTGGATCTATCATGGTATTACCCATCTTGTCGGTAATCATGTTGGCACCAGCCCAACCCAGGAAAAGGGCGATGAGCGAACCGGAAATGGCGGTACCAAACTTCTGACTCATCGTACCTGAGGAGAAGATGAGACCGGTAGCTGAGGTTCCGAAATGATCGGTATGATAATCGGCTACATCGGCATACATAGACCACAACAGTGGTGAATAGATACCGATACCTACAGAGGTCAACACCACGAGGGCTATCATCACCCAAATATATGCAGGATCCATCGGGATAAAGAAGAATGCCAATGAAAGTATCAGACAGAGGACTGCTGCCCAAAAGAATGCCATCCGCTTGCTGCCTACCATACGGGTGAACCAAGGTGAAACGCCTCCGAAAATCATACAGGTTACCTCACCGAACGCCATGAACACCGTGTAGTTGATGATCAATCCCTCGATGGTGACATTGCCATGCAGACAGTAGTCGAACATATAACCCGCTACTGCGTAGCGGAAACCATTGAAGAAGTTGGTACATACGGCTATGGCGGTCATATAGAGCCAAGCCTTGTTGTGTACCAGGTCGGCAAACTGGTGGAAGGAGAACTTCTCTGCTCTCTTCGGCTTCAGCCGCTCCTTGGTAAGAAGACCGCAAGCCAGGGTCATCACGGCTGCAACAACACCCAGGATGGCACCGATAACGGCATACTGATGGGTAGCAGTACCGCCCACCATCTCCTGAAGATATGGGAAAGAGAGCAAGGTGGCGAATCCCATCGCATAGGCACCCACCATACGGAAGGATGAGAACTGGTTCTTCTCGTCATCATCCTCGGTCATCACACCGAGCAGGGAACCATAAGGTACATTCACCATCGTATATATCGCCATCATCAGAAGATAGAGGGCATAGGCATAGATACGCTTGCCCACCGGACCGAAATCTGGCGTATAGAGCAGAAGCGCGAAAACCAATCCGAAAGGAACGGCTCCATAAATCAACCAGGGACGATAGGTACCGAAGCGGCTCTGTGTACGGTCGGCAAGACTACCCATCAGAGGGTCGGTCACCACATCAAACATACGAGCCACCAACATCAGCACGGCAGCATCGGCAAAAGAGAGTCCGAAGACATTGGTAAAAAACAGAGGGAAAGCGATAGACATCACCTTCCAAACGATACCACCGGCAGCGGCATCGCCCAAAGCATAAGCAACTTTTTCCTTTAAACTAACCATTTTTACTTTGAACTTTACGAAAAAAGGATTCTTCCCTCGTCCGTACTAAGAATACGGACGAAGGTTGAGAATCCCTACAATCTTAATACCTTTATATTAATTTACCTAATGTCTTTTTATTCTTAGCCACCAAGTCCTTGATCTTCTCTACAGAGAACTGAGTGCGATAGTCATCCTTTGGAGTATTCATGCAGTAATCTACCAAACGGTCGATGGTTGAGGTAGCTACATGCATACGTGTATCAGAAGAAGCATAGTAGATAAATACCTTGCCATCCTCATCAGCAATCCAACCGTTGGTGAACACTACGTTCATCACATCACCAATATATTCAGGACCTTCCGGTACGAGCAGGTATCCGCCTGGCTCTGCAATCACCTTTGTAGGATCCTCAAGTGAAGTCATATACATATAGAGTACATAACGGAGACCGCTGGCACAGCCACGAACACCGTGAGCGAGATGCAACCAACCCTTGTCGGTCTTGATAGGATGAGGACCCTCACCGTTCTTCACCTCCTGAATGGTGTGATAATGACGGGCATTGATGATCTTCTCTTCCTTGATTTCTGCATGGGTGATGTCATCTACCAAAGCCCAACCGATACCGCCACCAGAACCTGTATCGATGAATCCATCCTGTGGACGGGTATAGAAAGCATACTTGCCATCTACAAACTCTGGATGAAGAACCACATTACGCTGCTGACTCTTGGTCTTCAGGTCTGGAAGACGCTCCCAGTTAACCAAATCCTTGGTACGAGCGATAGCAGCAGTAGCAGTAGCAGCACTCAGGTCGCCTGGCTGGTCATCATCGTGGCGCTCTGCACAGAACACACCATAGATATAGCCATCCTCATGAGCGGTGAGTCGCATATCATAGATGTTGGTAGCAGGAATCACATCCTCCGGCATGGTGATAGGTTCATCCCAGAAACGGAAATTATCTATACCGTTAGGACTCTCGGCTACAGCGAAGAAGCTCTTGCGGTCGGCACCCTCCACGCGTACAACGAGGAGATACTTGCCGTTCCACTTGATGGCACCAGAGTTCAGCGTAGCATTCATCATGATACGCTGCATGAGATATGGGTTGCTCTTCTCATCGAAGTCGTAACGCCACTCCAGTGGAGTATGTTCTGCGGTGAGGATAGGATTCTTATATTTCTCGTAGATACCGTTACCCCACTCTACCGGTTCATTCTTGCGGCTCAACAAATCCTCGTGATGAGCACGGAGAGCCTTCACTTTGTCTTGAAATGTAGTCATAATATTTTTTACTTTGAACTTTAAACTTTGAACTTTGAACTTTATGATTAGTAAAGACTATTGAATTCTTCACTCTTCGTTCTTCACTCTTCACTTAACTTTTTTGATGTCTTTGACAAAAAGGACTTTCTTTTCGTTCTTGAATGCCTTGAAGTCATTGACGATGGCTCCATCACCTACTCCAGGGAGATAAGCCTCCTCCTGAGGTTTGTCCCAAGCATTGCGCCAGAAGAGAACGTAGCTCAACTGATACTTCTGAAGTACTGGCCAAAGAGTCTGGGTGAACCAGTTCTGCTTCTGCGAAATGCCTCGGCATCCTGTCTCGGAGAGCGCAGGAATCTTGTTGATTTTCTTGGCAGCCAGCATCATCACATCCAATGTCTCGGTAAGATTCTTCTGATAGGTGGCATCATTGTTGTCAAACTCATAGATGTCAACGCCTACCAGATCAACGAACTCATTACCCGGATAACGCTCCAAGAAAGCTTCGACGGTCTTCTCGCTTCCGAGATTTGGCGACCACGCCCAAACGATGTTGCTGCACCCTGCTTTAGTAAGTCTGTGATAGGTATTTGCATAAAGTTGGTTGTATTGTGCAGGTGTGCAACTGTTGGCGCCCCACCAGAACCATCCACCATTCATTTCATGCCATGGTCGGAAGATTACAGGAACGAGTTTGCCGTCATTAGTCTTGAGAGAAAGGATGAAGTCTGATACTTTTTTGAGCCAGCTGTCAAATTTCTGCTGCTGTGCACCTCCATCCAGGACGGCAGCCACAGCATCTCCCTTTGGATCCCAGGCATTCTCGCCTGTTGCCGGATTCCAAGGATGCCAACTCAAGGTAACGATTCCACCTCTTTTATACTGAGCGATGATTTCCTGGCGCATTCTGTCGAACGGAACACCGTCCAGGTTCTCCTTGCTGTCGAGTTCTATCTTACCCAGATCAAATCCCATTACTGCGGGATAATCCCCGGTAGTAAGAAGCACATCGCTCTTTCCAAGGTCCCATTTCCAAGTGGTACCATACACAGGGTCATCCTGATGACCCAACATGATACCCTTATCCATGATTTTCTGCAGACGAATTTTCAGTTGTTCAGCAGGTGTTTTGCAGCAAACCTTTTTGTCTTTGCTGCAAGATGTACCTGCAGTCTGAACAGAAGCACCAGTGACACCATCCACCTGTGCCATAGCTCCCTGCATAGCCAGCAGACAAACAGCACTGATCAATATTCTTTTTCCTAACATAAATTTATTTAGTTAATTGTTGAATAATCCAAGCCTGCCATTCATCCCACTGCTCCTGATACCAGTAATGACCGGTCATCTGATAGAGGCTCAAGGTCTTTGGCGCTTTCACACTATTATATAATCCGTATGAAGAAGTTGGTGGAACTACCTCATCATTATATCCGAAACTATACCATCCAGGAACGGTGATGCGACGGGCAAAGTTGACACCATCGTAATAGCGGGCGCCTTCCAATCTAGCCTTTTCCAGTTCGGTGAGCTTAGTCTCCTTCCAGGCAGCGCCCTGAGCTTTGTTCTCCTTATAGAAGTAATGAGGCCAACCGCCTGCAACTCCATGAATTTCAGCTTCATAGTCACACATAGCATCATGCACAGGAGCCAGGAACGTGATACGCTTATCGAGTGCAGCCACAGCTATAGAGAGGAATCCTCCCTGCGAAGAACCCGTTACGCCGATGGTCTTGCCATCCCATTCAGGAAGCGCTGCGATGAAATCCACTCCACGCACAGCTCCGGTAACGACTCTCTTATACGAGTTACGGTCAGGATTTTCGAGATTGGTATCCCAATAGCCGTTCAGTTCACCGTTCTGGAGATCATCATACACCTTCTGCTCCATCGTAACAGGTATGCCATGAATACCGATTTCCAATACGATACACTTAGATGGCGCGGTATAGGTATCACCTGCATAAGGACGCACACCCGCACCCGGAACCCGGAGCAGGGCTGGATATTTGCCTTCCTTTACCGGAACACTCAGGATACCATACATCTTAGAGCCCCATCGGTTGTTATTGTAACTGATCTCATATACATTTTTATCTTGAGTGCAGCGCTCTGGAAGCAACACCTTGGTGATATTCAGATTAGTCTGGCGAGCCTCATCCAACGCTTTCTTCCAAAAAGCATCAAAATCCTTCGGTTCCTGGGCATAAGGCTGAATCTTTTCGGGAGAGAAGCCTGCGGTGCAGAGTCCTTCGTAATCCTTTCCATCCACATGAGCAATGACCTTGAATCGGTAGAAGCCCGGTCTGTTCAGACTTCCGCTCCATTTCATCATACCATCCTTGAGGGTGGTACTTTTCTTCACATCCGGAAACATGGCAGGACCAGCCTCATAATCTACCTTCACATTGTTCAAAAGAGTACCACTCTTTCTAACATTCACTGTAAAGTTGGCCTTCTCACCCACCTTGTAGTTCCAGTCCTGATGATCAGGAGTCACACTCACTACGATGTTGTAGCCTTTGATTTGCGCGCTCAGCCCGAGAGAGCCGAGCGCACTCATCAGAACACCTATAATTATTAACCTATAAACCTTCTGCATTTCGTTTTAATTGTTTTTATCGTTTATAAATGTTAGTTATTGCTTATTCGTAACTGTTATCGTTCACCCAAAATCCTCTCAATAGGATTATTAAGTTTTACGGTTGCAAAGTTAGCACTATTTTCTGAATAACCCTTGTACTTTTTTGCTCAATAAACGTACTATCACGGAAAAACGAAAAAAAATCAATTCCTTCAATCCGTACTTTACATACTTTCCACTCAATAAAAACACAAAAAAGCAATAAAGTATCAACAACAAGTAAAACAAATACCGAGTCTCTCAAAAAAGAGGCTCGGTACTTCATCATTTATTTCGCATGAAAGGCTATCAGACCTTCCATCGGAGCCCGCATAATCTTGGCGATATGAAGATGATGCTCATCCTCCATCACGTTCCTCAGCGGTGCTTCAAAATAATGAGCGATGCTTCCCACGAATCCTATCATCGGAATTTCCTCTCCCAAAGAAGAATCCCAGGCCTTCACACCCGGTTCCAACTGAGAGATGTCTTCTGCACTAGCCTTTACATATTTGATATAAGGCAGGAGATTCTTCTCATAGAAATCATTGAAGTTGCCAAGCACCACCCGATACAGGGCCATCGCATCATTCAGTTCGTCGGTTCCATTCTCATGCATCTCGCCCTCGGCTATCTGCTGCGAGATGAAAGGACAGAGGGATGCCAGGAACCGGTTGGCAAGGGGTTCGCGATACACCTTATTTATAATAGCAGGATAATCCAAGCCCGACCAATCCAAAAACTTCTTCTGGATGGCAGAAGATATGGTACCCTTAAAGATGCCGTTCAGGAACAACTTGCCCAGTACGGCACCACTACCCTCGTCGCCCAGGATGTAACCCAACGGTGGCGTGTTCATCACCATGCGCTGACCATCATAGAGACAACTGTTGGCTCCCGTGCCCAGGATACAGGCGATACCAGGCTTGTTGCCGAAGAGCGCTCTTGCCGCTCCTATCATATCCCCCTCAGCTTCTACCTTGGCACCAGGAAAAGCCTGCTGCAAGAGGGAGTTCATCCGGGACTTCATCGCCTCGGTCACACCGCTGCCATAGAAATACACTTCCTGGGGTGATTCCGGCAAGATGAGTTCCGACTTCAGAATCTGAAGCACTTCAGCATCCTGCATGTGAATCGGATTGATGCCCTGCGTCTTGCAGGTCATCACTACTTGACCCTGTCCGTCTATCAACGACCAGTCGGTCTTGGTACTGCCACTGTCTGCTATGAGTATGTTCATTGTCGTATCTTTTTAAATGCACTGCAAATGTAATGATTTTCGTTGAAATATCGCAAAGAAAAGGAAAAAAAGATACTTCATCAAGCTGATAATCTTAAAAAACGCACATTATTCTTGGGTTTTTCACGATTTATTAATAACTTTGCACGCAAATAGAGATATAATTAAGGAAGAAATAACAATAAAATAATATAATTATGGCAACATTCATTGCAGGACCATGCGTCATCGAGTCGATGGAACTACTGGATACAGTAGCTCAGGAACTCGTTCGTATCAACCAGGACTTAGGAACCGACATCATATTCAAGGCATCCTTCGATAAGGCCAACCGAACCAGCATCCACTCTTTCCGTGGTCCTGGTCTAGAGAAAGGTCTGCAGATGCTCAGCGACATCAAGTCGAAATACGGACTTCGCATCACCACCGATATCCACGAGAGCTATCAGGCTGAAGCTGCGGGCAAGGTATGCGATATCCTCCAGATACCAGCCTTTCTCTGCCGCCAGACCGACCTGCTCGTATCGGCTGCCAAGACCGGCAAGATTGTCAACATCAAGAAGGCTCAGTTCCTCAGCGGAAGAGATATGAAGTATCCGGTTGAGAAAGCTTTGGATAGCGGAGCCAGCGAAGTATGGCTCACCGAGCGTGGCAACTGCTTCGGCTACAACAATCTCGTGGTAGATTTCCGCAACATTCCGGATATGAAGGAGATTGTACCTAATGTCATCATGGACTGCACCCACAGCGTACAGCGACCAAGCGCAGGCGATGGCAAGACCGTGGGTGACCGCAAGTTTGTACCAGCTATGGCAAAGGCTGCCAAGGCATTCGGTGCCACAGGCTACTTCTTCGAGGTGCATCCCGACCCAGACCAGGGCAAGAGCGATGCAGCCAACATGTTAGAATTAGCCAAGTTAGAATCTCTCATCCAGGAACTCCTGTAAGAGAATCTAATCATAAAGTTCAATGTTAAAAATTCAAAGTTCAAAGTAAATCATGGACGATAAGACAATAAGAAGTTATGGCGAACAGGCTCTGAGAGACGAGGCACAGGCCATCCTCGACCAGATCGCCTTATTGGACGATAATTTTGAGAAAGCCGTAGATATGATGTATCATTGCCAGGGCAAGATCATCGTTACGGGTGTGGGCAAGAGCGGACACGTGGGTGCCAAGATTGCAGCAACCCTCGCCTCTACAGGTACACCGGCATTCTATATCAACCCGCTGGACGTATATCACGGCGACCTCGGTGTGATGACCGACAAGGACGTGGTGCTGGCACTGAGCAACAGTGGTCAGACCGACGAGCTGCTCCGCTTCATCCCGATGGTGCTCCACATGAACGTGCCTATCATCTCCATAACGGGCAATCCGAATTCACTGCTGGCAAAATACTCCAACCATCACATTACCGTCAAGGTGAAGAAGGAGGCTTGTCCGCTCAACCTTGCTCCTACCAGCAGTACCACTGCTGCCCTCGCCATGGGCGATGCTCTGGCAATAGCCCTGATGCAGGTGCGCCACTTCAAGCCACGCGACTTTGCCCAGTTCCATCCGGGCGGCGAATTGGGCAAGCGTCTCCTCACCACAGCCGAAGACGTGATGCGCAGCGAAGACATGCCTATCATCCCTAAGGAGATGCATCTGGGCGAGGCCATCATCCATGTGAGCAAGGGTAAGCTCGGACTGGGAATCTCGCTCGATGAAGACCAGCGTGTCATCGGTCTGATTACAGATGGAGATATCCGCCGTGCCATGGAGAAGTGGCAGGCTGAATTCTTCAACAAGACCGTGAGCGACATCATGACCACCACTCCGAAGATGGTGACTCCGAAGACCAAGATTT
>OIYR01001555.1_pt1 | contig 11351 bp, 19 predicted proteins | sample 1588221 | NCBI WGS metagenome assembly OIYR01 (sample SAMN03283292) | human gut metagenome | biome: human-associated habitat; material: feces | host: Homo sapiens | place: Peru | collected 2012 | reverse complement strand
CTCTTTCGTCATGTCTTGCATGAGCAAAATCAAATTCTTTCATACTATTATAATCCCAACCTTTTCATCATTTCCGCAAGATTGTCTAATTCCTCTTGCGGGATTTCGTCCTTTTTCTTCTGTACTTCTGGAGGGTTAGAAGGTTCCATACTCCAGTCATTTGCAATTTCTGTTGCTGGAGTAACCGCAAACTCATTTTTAGGACAAGTCATAGATATGGCGACCTGTTTTTTCTGACCTTTCTCTTCACTCCAAAAATAATATTTATTACTCTGCTCTCCTATATACTCTTCTCCAAGAACAGAAATGATTTTCTGTATAATTTTCTGTTTTGCTTCAGTTCCTACTGCCATAATTAATATATATCCCTTTCTTCTATAAAATTACTTTCTTCCGCACAAGCTATACAATAATAATTTCCATCTTCTGGACAATAAATTGCTTGGTCTTCAAGAATATAATCTCCACAATTTGAACATTGTTTATAAAAAGTTTTTTCACAATCACAACAAATAAATTCTTCTGTAAAAGTATTTATTTCTGTTGCATTATTTATAAATACACGTCTTCCGCAACACGAACAATAAACAAAATCATCATTTTCTTCATAACCAAATTCTTCCTCGCAAGGAATACATCTCATTGTACTACCTAATGTAATATTGTCTTCTTCACACTCTAAGCATGGAATTTTTGAAAATCCAATAGTAAAAGTAGTTGCGGCTGTTGCTCTTGTTTTTTTACTAAAACAATAATATGGTTTATTATAAATATTTGAATATAATAAATCATTGTAATGTAAAAAACTTTTATCTTTTACTAAATCTGTTATTCTTTTTATTGTAGGATAAGGAACTCTTTCCTGATCAGTTAATAAATAATATCTTTCATTAGATACATCAATAATTCTATTATCTACTTTAACATTCTCTATTACGCTATCTTTCCAGTGATTTTTGAAATTTTTTAAAAATAATTCATTTATTAACTGAAGTCCGCATGAAGAAGGAAATGGATATTGCCTTCCCGAAAACACCATTGAAAAATCATCTGAAAAGTGTAATAATACTCTCCATTTTTTTGAGTTCCATTTCACTTCTGGAGAAAATTCGAATTTATCATTATTATCATCACTGCTTTTTAAATAACAAACAACCGTCGAAGAATCGCACATATAAGAAAGATTTCCGGCACGATGTTCATCATCCAAAGAATGACAAGAACCCCACCCTAAAGCATTATCACTAATTGTTAAATAGTCTAAAGGATGAATAGAAATACAAAGTTTTCCAATAAATTTTCCATGCTTTTGCAGAAGACTTGAAGCATAATCTTGTACCTCTAAAAGCTTATCTTTATCCTCTATAAAAAATTTAAAAGATTTTATAAATTTCATTCCTTTTGGAACTGTTATATTTTTTTCATTAACGATTGGATAACAAGTTTCCTTAATTTCATTATCAAAAAGCCAACTTTCATCCTTATCTATTAAAAAATTAAATAAGTCTATATGATTTACAGAAAACATTTTCAATCTTTCAAAACTGTTTTTCTTTTCCTTTTCTCCAAGAGAGAAAGTAATTTCTTGCGGCGACTCAATAATCAACTTATCTCTTTTAAATCCTAATTCTTCTCTTAAAATCTTTTTTTGAAAATCATAAATATTGAAAAGTTTTTCTACTTTTGGCTCTTTTATTCCTTGTGTCTCTCTGATAACATTTTTAAACTCTTCTTTAATTTTTTCATACATATAAAATAAAAACCTCTTTTTCTTTATTATATATATATTATATTATTTTTTTTATAAAAAATCAATAAATTAAACTTTTCTATGAACATAATTATCCATTATGTTTCCAAAATTTACAGCAGTATAACAAAATTTACAAGTTCCTGTTCTCATGCAATTCTGTCTACAATTCATGCGGGCTTCGGCAAATTCATTCGGAATACCCCGGTTGTCAACATCGTACATAAAGTTCGTGAGTAAAAGCCGCAGATTACCGGGCCATGTGCGGTCTTCCGCATAAACCCTAAATAGCACTTCCTCTTGGTCTTTAGTTACTCTTGCAAATTCTAAACTGTCTACATATTTTTCATATTTTATTACATCTTCTGGTCTTACATAACTTCCGCATATTCCATCCTTTTGGTTGATATAACTATCAAAACAAACATTTGCTATAAGACGAATAGGTCTACCAAATCTTTCTTTAATTAACTGTAAGTCAAAAGATAAAGGCGGACCTAATAAAAATTGAGAAACTCCTATATAATTTAGACCTTTTAATTCATAATAAGAGGTTATAGGAAACGCCCAATAGAAAGGAATGTTGTTTATTTTACATTTTTTATCTATTGTTATATCCTCTGTACAAAAAATAATTGGAAGTTCTCGACTTAATTTTTTAAATTTATCCCAATCTATTTCATCTACGTCATCTGCGGAAATCCGCAAAATTATATCTGCTTTTGGATTTTTTAAAGCCAAGTCTGGGATAGTATCTTGGTCTTTAAAAGGAACAGATATTTCATTGGCTTTTTTTAAAATTGTATCACTTTGTCTATTGGATACACAAAATTTCATATAATATATTCCTCCTCTTTTTCCTCTATACAATTTTCACAAAGAATATCGCCAGTTGTTTGATCAACTTCATATCTTCCATCTCTCATATCTATAATATCTCCGCATTTATAACAAATTAAATAATTCATATTAAGACAATCTTCACATATATATGCATTTGTCTTTTCATTGTAGACGTAATCATCTTCTCTATCAAAAAGATAATTTCCACACTCTTCACATTCAATTATATTTTCACAATCTGGACACAGTAAACATGTCTCGTCACCTGAATCATTATTACCCATTATTACATAATTTTCATACGGTCTTCCGCATACTAAACAGGTATTCTCACCTCCGACTACAATTGATGGTAGTATATACTGCATATAAAAAGATTTTTCTACTCCATCTGAATCAAAAGGCGAATAGTTTTTTGCATATCTCATAGGATAATCTTCAAAGCAATCAAAATCCCCATCATATAAATCATTAAATTCTAATCTAAAATGTTTCTCTATATCAGGAGTATACAGCGTTCCTTTAGAATAAGAAAAACCATTTGATTCAGCTATTTCAGATATAAAATCCATTGCTTTTTTTTCTAATTCTTTATTGTGGTACGGATAACCTTTTACTCCAATTAAAGCCCATGGAGAAACTATAAAGAGTTCTCTCCATTTTTTATTATATGGAGTAGGCTTATTTTTTCCTTTTAAATATGCTACCACTACATGCGGAGAGTTCATTATTTCAACTGTTGAACATCTATAAGCACCATAATCTTTTATACTATAACATGAACTCCAGTCATAATTATTATCACTCAATGTTAAAAAATCAATAGGGTGAATAGAAATACATAAAGTTCCAGAGATTTTTTTCTCATTGTTAATTAAAGAATGTTTTAATCTAAAATCTTCAAATTCTTTTTCTAATCCAAAAGCAGAAGCTAATTTACCTAAAGTTTTTATAGTTTTACAGCCTTTACGGATTACAAAAACTTTTTCTTGCGGAAGGTTTAAATAAATATCTTCATCTCTATATATATTTTCAATAAGAGAATCTCTTCCTAAAAAAGAATGAATTATTTTCATTAAAAAATCAACTTGTTTAGAATTATAAAGCAAAGAATTCTTGTGTGTATATATATAATTTCTAAATTTTGAAAGAAAATCATGATTAATTATTTCACTTCTTTCAAATTTTTCTTCTACTGGCATATCTATCTCAATTTCTTTTTCATATATCAGTTTGTTTTTAAATATGCAAGGAAATAAAAAATTAGATTTCTGTCTATTCCATTCAAAAAACCTTTCTTCAAATGGTCTTAAATTTGCTGAAAATATTATTTTATCATTCATATCCTGGCTTGCATATAAACAAGTATAATCATCTATAAACTTTCTCTCTTTTTTAGAAATTAAATTAAACATATTTTACCACCATATATCATCTATATATTCTTTTAACCAATCAAACAAAGTATCTATATCTATTCTTCTGTCTAATAAATTTTCATAATCGTCTTCCGCAAGTTTTTTGGCTAAATCCCGCATTTCAAATATAATATTTTTCCATGTTTCAAATTCCATTCCTACTGGATAGGCAATAGTATCTTTGCCATACATATCTAACATATTATTTAGATATCTATAAATATAGGTAAAGCTTTCATAAGTTTCTTGTCTTGAAACAGAATATAATCTTTTCTCTTTCTTAAAAGAAAGATATTCTTTTACAATTCTTGGAAAATCTTTCCAGTTACTCCAATAGAGAAACCAATTTTTATTAGGATGCAAATACTTCCAATATGTGCGGAAACTACTTGTTTCACTTTTAATTAACATAAATTATTTTTCTCCTCTTAGTTCTTTATATATATCTTCATTAAAAAAGATAGCTATATCAGTATCTTCTTCTCCCATCATTTCAAGTTTTACAGACATTATATCTTCTATCTCTGGGTAGTGATCATCTTCAATTCTCTTCATAGCATCGGCATGAGACTGCGCAGCTATTATTATATAATATTTATAAGATTCTTCTGCTTTTGAATCATAGGCTTCTACAGCTGCTAAAAATAATTTATTTTTTATCATAATTCTTATCCCTTTCTTATCTTTCTATAAATATTATATAATATTTTTAATAAAAAATCATTTAATTATTCTTCGATTTCCGCACTCCAATAATTTCTTCTACATTCCGCACATACAAATAAGTCACATTTTTCTTTCTTTTGGATAAAATCATTTCCCTCTATTTGACAAGGTTTAATATCTATACATCCATCGACCATATTTATCATTGTTTTAGGATATTTTTTAAGAAAGATTTCTTGTCTGGTGTGAATTGGATTTGTTAAAGAATATTGTTTTACTTCGGATAATAAATTTCTTATTGTTTCTTCTTTTTTAAAAATATCGTTTTCATCTTCTCTTGCGGCTTCAAGTAAACGCATTAATGTTGAATCCCTTAATGGACAATAAAGTGAAGGCTCTTTAAAATAATCACCCATCATACAAATATTACATTTTCCTTTATTATTATTACATATAGCATTTAAATATTTCATAAAATATTTATTTTCCATTTTTTACATACCCTTTCTCATCTCCAATAGAGGACCAATATAATTCTTTTGCTCCAACAGGAGGGTTGTTTAAAGGAGTTGGTATATACCAACCCCACCATTTAGCATATCGGCAATCATACCCTTCTATTGGTTCTTTAATTAAATATATTTTATCTTCTACGAAACCAAGCACTTTCTTTTGCGGACCGTGCGGTTTTCCAGGTGTTTTTTTCTTTTCGCCTGGATACATTCTCTGATATTCCTTCTCGGTATACCACCGCACTTTCTTCTCTTTACCAGATTTCAGCTGGACCATGATATACATTCTACCGGATTCCGCAAATGGCTCAGATAATTTTTTAAGTGCTTGATAAGATTTAGCCACCATATTTAAAGTCTCCTTTTTCAAAAAAATCTTCAACTTTTCTTCCAGAAGAAACATGTCTTGTATCTAAATATTCGCTTTTTCCTTCAGAAGCGACAGAAGTATAAAGATATTCTGTAATAAAATGATTCATAGCTCTCCAAGCGTTACTAATGAAGAACTGTGATTCTTCGACCAAATAAAGACAACTTTTCTTTGTTTTTTTATCATAGCATTCTAAGAATACCAAAAGATAGAAACCTGAGTGGTCATCAAAACGAATCATGCGAGATTCAAGTTGATTCATTCTAAATCTACCTTTCCAGTATTCATCCGATTCTATACCTTTATTCAAATCCCGCACAACTTTATTAATTTTTCTTTGATGTTTTCTACGGGTTCCTGTATAACTCATATTGTACATAATTAATATATCCTTTCATTCACAAAAATATTCTTTTATTGATGATAGTGTTATTACATTGTTCATATGCGGTACATATGCATTAGTCCAAGGGGCTTGTTTATGCGTCAACTCTACAAGGTTTGTTGCAGAATAATCAGCAAATAAATCAACAACAGCATTTATTCGCTTTTTATCATCCTTTTCTATAACACTATCATCATATAAGATTCTTTTAGAATCCCATATATTATTTTCATCAATCTGGATGAATGATTTTATTGATGGAATATCTCCACATCCAAATTGTTTATATTCACAATATGCTTTTGGAATAACTGGTCCAAAGTCCCATGCTTCTATATCATCATAAAAACAAGGTTCTCCTTTTGTTATTAAGAAATATGCTTGTATGAAATATAATAATTTTTGTAGCTTTAGATTTGAAACTCCATCACTATAATTAATTATATAACGACAAATATTTAATACATCATAAACCATTATATAATTAATATCCTTTCATTACTTTTTGGTTTATATATTTTCTAAATTTTTCTCCATCTTCCAAATCATAAGTTATATACCACTTACCTTCTTCTTTATATACGAATGAACCAAATTTATATTTATTATTGAGTTTATTCCAATCGACTTCTTTTTCTGTTTTCATTTTCTCCAAAAGAGAGGAAGTTTTTATGTTTTTTAATTCTTTATGCGAATAAAGAGACTGCGCAAGCAGGTTAATTGAGTTGCGTTTTGCATCTAAAAGACGCCAGTAAAAACAGTTAGCAACTTCCTCTTTTGGAATATTAAAACATCTTGAGTCAAATAGTGCGGTTTTAGGTAGATTTCGCACATATTTATTGAAACTTGTTGCGGCTATTGCCGCTGACACTGAGCAAAGTTTTTGTACTCGATAGTCAAAATATGCGGATGTTTCTGGTCTGGCGTAATCAGACAGCACGAGGGTTACTTCATCGCTTTGCGTGTATCCGCATATTACTCCTTGTATATTTTTACATAAATCTATGAGAGTTAGTTGCATAGCTGTAGTGATTTCTTCATCGAAAGGTTTATTCCTATATTTGCACAATGAGTGAAAACTCTTTCCATCTAAACGCAGTATTATGGGAACCTTTTTAGTTAGCCTGTAGTTTGCAACTTTCTCGTAATCCTTCATTCTGATTGCTATATCAAGTTCTTTCATTTTTATTTACTTATTCCTTTTCTTTAATTCTTCTTCTATATCTTCTTTATTAAATATTGGATGTTTAGTTGCCAAAAGCTCAATGAGCATTTCCTTTGAATAAGATTTAAGTATAGGCAAGTATGGAGTTTTATCGAAATTAAAATATTTACTCATGCGGTTTCTCCTTTTTTAATTATCTGAAAAGATGTTTAAATAAGTTATCAAAGTCAAATTTTTCTTTGTTGACACTTTTTGCGAGTTCGCAAACCTGAACAATCATATCTGCATCATATCTAACATCTATTTCTGGATAATATGAATCTATGAATGAATTAAATACTTCTGATACTGATTTTGCATCTTTTTCAAATTTTTCAAGATGTTTACATTCATCCTCTCTTTTGGAGATAGCTGAATTCAGACATTTCTGTATCTCTTTAGCGAGATCGTTTGGGTTTTTACCCTCTTCAAGCTCTTTATAAAACTGTTTAATATAATCCATAACTGATTTTTTCCTTTCTTTTTTAATTTATAATTTATTATATAATATTTTTTATAAAATATCAATATTCTTTTTTTTATACTGAGAACAATCACCGATTTCTTTTTGACAACAAACTTCATGTTCTTCGCTCCAACAGCAACAAGATTTACATTCCTGCTCTATTAGTGCGGGATTCGGTATCCGGGTTATCATGGTCATTGCACCCTGTTGTGTTTGCTGCTGAATATAGCGGGGAAGTTCTGTGTTTGCATCAAAACCGCACTTATAGTTTTCGCATGTTCCACATCCAAAGATTTTATGATTTGCGAAGCATGACGGACAGATTAGCTGGTTTTCATAAGTGATAAGGCTGGGTGACGGGTTCCCGCACATATCGCATTTCTCTTGGATTTTCATTGAGAAGTCCTTTCTTTTTTTCTTTTTTTTACAGGTACTTCTTAAATGAGGTCTCTTATGGAATTAATCTTTAATGAGTGAACGTAGTTCACGAATTAAAAGATAATGGAATACGAGACAGAAATTTAAGAAGTACCTTATTTTTTTTTCTTTTATTTCTTTTTATATTATATATATTAAAGGTAAGAATTATAATATTTATATATTTTTTATTATATATATAAAAGGTAAGAATTTGTTTAATTATTTTTTCTCTTAGCTTATATATAGATTATATCAAAAAATTTTTTTATTGTCAAGTGAAATCTTTATATTTCTGGGCAAAAACTTACATTTGAAAAAAGAAAAAAAATTTGTTATAATATTAATATATTAAGGATTAAGAAAGGTAAGAAATTAATATGAAAGAGATTTATATAGCTAAAGATGGAAAGGAATTTGGAACCAAAACTGCTTGTCAAGAATATGAGTATTATGAATTGGAAATACCTCTGGTTAAAGAGGTAGGATTTATAGATGAAAATAATTGTTATTTATTTTTTAATATTGAAAGACAAAGATTGGAATATTTTTATGGAGCAGTATGTAAAATTATTATACATAATGAAGAAGAATTAAAACAGTTTAATAAGTATGCAGTAGATTGTGGTTTTATTAGTTGGGGAGAAATAGATAAAATTGGAATATGGTTTTGGGATGATGAAGAATTGAAGTTTATTCATTATAACTCTAATGTAAATTGCGCGGATATATATTTAGAAGATTTATATCACAGAATTAGATTATTTAAAAGAGAATATGATAATATTGAAGATTATGACGGAAAATTTTGGACTATAGTTGGAGATAAAGAACATAACTTGCGGATTGAGGGTTTTCCTTATAGGGAGAATCTTATGGGAGTATATTTCTACTCTTATAAAGTTGCGGAAGCTGCTTTAGAGAGGTTTAAAGATGAATTAATTATAATAGATCAGGAAGGATATTGTTAAAATGGACGATTTTAAAAGTTTTACAATGAATAAAGATAATGATAAAGCTATATTATCATTTAATGATGGAAGAGAATATGAATTAACCGCAGATAATATGCTTAGTATAATAAAGTTTTATAAAGATTTTGAAATAGAATCAGAAATAAAATTATTAAAAAGAAAATTGGAATATTTTGCGAAAACGCATACTATTTATCCAAACGAAGAAGTAAAAAAAGCTTTTATTAAACTTACTGATAATCCAGAAGTAGTAGAAGTTTATTCTAAATATGCTTATTGTTTTAAAGATATAGAGTTTAAGAGTAAAGAAATTGCGGAAGCCGCAATTGAAAAATATAAACTGGAATTTTCGCATCTATTGGAGGGTATAAAATGAAAGAAGTCTATATAGCTGATGATGGTAAAATGTTCGAAGATAAAAAACAGTGTGAAAGCTATGAATATTGTGAGTTAAAATTTCCTTTATTAAATAATATAAAATTTATAGATAAAAATAATAAGATATTATCTTTTAAAGAAAAAAGAGTAGATGAAGAAGCGTTTTATATAGATGTTGAAAAAATTATTATTAATAATAAAGAAGAATTAAATCAACTTCGCGCTTACGCAGAAGATTGCGGTTTTGTTAGCTGGCAGAAAATAGATGCTATTGGTGCTTGGGAATGGAATGAGAAAGAGTGGGACTTTGTTCCTTGTGTGTCTAAATGTATTTATGCGACAAAGTTTGATGATGAAGTTTATTATATTGGCTATAATAGTGAAGTACGTTGCTTTGATGTAAAAGGATCAACTGGAAAAATAGGAAGGCAATCACTTAGAGAAGCTGGTAATTGTTTTAAAGAGAGAAAAGATGCGGAAGCGCAAGCAAGAGCTGAAAGATTGATACGGCAGTTGAAAATGTTTGCTAACTGGCATGATACGGGAAAATTATGCGGCGGATGTTATATTAAATATGTAAAAAAAAGAGATGAGCTTATTCCAGAAATAATTGATGCCAAAGGTTTTGTTCCTTTTGGAAGTGTAGTATTTTGTTCTTTAACCGTAGCTTTTAAAGCTATTGATGAATTTAGAGATGAACTACTCTGGTATTTTAAAGATTATATGAAAATAGAGGAGTAAAAAGAATGAAAAAATCAAATTTAATTATTGGAGATATTGTAAAAATTAGACATGGTAATTGTTTTATTTATACTGGTGAAAAATTTTCTTTTGGAGATTGCTATATAAATGCTAACTATTATGATGAAAATTTAAAAGCTATAAGTGGTAATAAAGAATTAGATATAATAGAGATTAAAAGACCAAACAAAAAAGAGATTAAAGAATTTGAAGAAAAAATTGAAAGAATTATTTCGAAAGAAGAAACTCCAAATATGTGGGGTAATATAACTTATGCGGAAGCGCATAAGAAAATGTATATGGCTATAGCTAACAATGAAGTTACTTCTAAAGGAGAGTGGCTTGAGAAGACAAATCCTTATCCTGCTCCTTATTATCATAAATTAACAAATAATTGTTTTGCATGTGATGAAGCCAAAAGAAGAAGAGAAAAGAAAGAAATAAAGCTCCAAGCTGTAAAAAATGATTCTAATATGTTAGTTTATCACCCCCCTGAAAGTATTTGTAAATATTGCCCCTTATTGGGTAAAGATGATGAATTTGGAAGATGCTTAAATGGATTATATAATAATTTTTGCTGTTCGGAAGGATTTGATAAATTTAAATTAGCTTATGAAATAGCTAATTTGGAATGGAGATAAGTGAATGTTATGGATATTAATAGATAAAGAGATAGTGCGGAGAACGCATTATGATGATCGAGTTTATAGTTTTCTTTTAACCCAGGCTAAATTGGACTCCAAAAGAAAGAAGATTATAATCAATAAACAAGATATAACTTTGCGGGGGATCGCTAAATATTTTAGACTGAGTTTACCTGATGCGGAACGCAGGATAAAGGAGTTGCTTAAGCTGGAGTTAATATTCGATGATTCGGAAGCTGAAGAGTTTATTGTGCGGTTTCCCGGTAAAGAGAATGTAATAGGTCTAGATGATGAAGAGCTTAGAAGTTGGGTGCGGAAAACGCACGGTGAATATGATGGAATTATTACTGCTTTTGGAGAGATGAAAAGATTGAAGAGAGAGTTGAATGTAAGTGAAATTTCTAGGTTATTAGGAATAGATATAGTCAAAGCTGAATATATACAGACTAGATTAAGAGATGCAGAAGTTTAAATATACTTCTGCATTTTATTTATTTTTTATAAAAAATATTATATAATATTAATATAAAGAAAAGAAAAAGAAAGGTGATTTCCGAATGAGTGATATTAATTTAAAAAAGAC
>OIYR01001553.1_pt1 | contig 11363 bp, 9 predicted proteins | sample 1588221 | NCBI WGS metagenome assembly OIYR01 (sample SAMN03283292) | human gut metagenome | biome: human-associated habitat; material: feces | host: Homo sapiens | place: Peru | collected 2012 | reverse complement strand
AGTGTCCCCACGCCAACTGTCCCTTTACCACATACAATGTATTTCCCTGTTCGTCGTAAATATCATAGCTGTCGAACCATGAAAACATTCGCTGCTTGAAGTACATTCTCATATTGTTGTCCTCCTTATAAACACGTCCAATCCATCATAATTTCCGATATACTCAAATCCTTTTTTCAGTGCTACATGTCTTGTATTTTTCTTATAATCAGATTCATATCCCCCTCTTTTCACACCTTAATATATCTTTGATTTCTGCAGTTAAGCTTATCAGGGATTGTCATTCGAATTAATTTCAATCTAAAGTAATGGCAGTTTCGGATAACTCAAACTAATAAAATAGCTTTCCGGCACTTTTTTCGTCGCTTTTTTCGTCGCTTTTTCAACGAAAAAAGCGACGAATTATTTTAATCTATACAACTTGCCTTTTGTTTTCCCATTATCAATGAGTTTATCAAGTGCAATTAATTCCTTTAACAATTCCTTTGTCCTAGTATCCTTTAATCCCAGATTATCAGCTATTTCAGCTGTTTTGTGCCATTCACCATCATTTAATAATTTTAAGATTTTTTCATATTGTTCTATCTTTTTCTTTGATGATTTTTTCGTCGCTTTCTCATAGCTATCTGGCAACAAAACTTCACCATCCGCTTCCAAAAATGCCGGGTGGATTGGAATTCTTATTCTCATAGCTCGTCTATCTTCATCGGTAAAGAATTCCGCTCTAGGGGAACCATTCTTTTCAAGTTCTTCTTGTATAGTTGGGATACCAGAAGAATGACCTTCTGATAAATCAAGTTCTTTTAAAAATTCTCCAAGTCTCCTATTTCGATAATATCTTGAGACAAATCTCTTTCCTTCAGCTATTGTCTTTTCTGAAATAGATCTGTCTATCCCCGGAAAATTCATGATATTTATGCAATCCGGCTCTATCTCTATAGTTACTGGTTCAAAAGACATATAATCTCTGTGATAAAACGCATTTACCACAGCCTCCTCTATTGCCTGATATGGATAATTGAATATCCTTAACGCCTCCATCTGATTTGGTACTTTAATTACCTTCTCTCGAATAATCAAATTACGAAATCTTTCCATTGTTGCCTGAATCATCTGAGGCACCGAACCTGTAATATTAGGGAAATCTTCACTAATACTTGGATTCTCAATGCTTCCTTTAGGAAAAGAGGTCATCTGCACATAAGTATATCCAAAGAATTTTTCCGGATGCTCACAGAACATCATAATTGCCACATTCTGAATATATCTGAGTTCTGGCGGACCAACCAATAGCTGCATATCATTAAGTATTTCCTCTACACCACGTTCCCTTACCTGTTTAGCAAGCTTACTACCGGTTTTTCTCAAATGATCTTCTAACAGCACCGGTGAAATATCCTCAAATGTTGCCTTATGGTTTGCTCTGCAATCAAACGGAGTTTGATCTGACATATTAATCAGTTCTCGCTCCTGTTCACTATTTGCCTTAACTGAACTTGTTTGATAACGAATATAGTAATTGTACTTTTTCTCTTTCTTACTTGTTACATGCTCTGGTGATTTATAAGGTCGCTGCTGTCCTGTTCTAACTACAATTACAAAAATCCATTTTCCATCCACTTCTGCTGGTATACCCTGAGGAAAGTAGGGTGGAGAAATCAAATTATTGTACCCCAACATATCTTTCTGTATTGAATCCAGCATATATTCAGGTAAGCCTTTTACCGGACGCTTGGCAACACCATTTTCTTCCTCAACACCTACAACAATATAACCGCCGCCATCATTATTATAATCATTTGCAAATGCACAGACACTATGATAGATATCATCAGGATTCCACCCTGTCTTAAACTCTATTCGGTCTGATTCTAATTTTCTTTTGTTTAATAAATCCTCTACATCCATTTCAAGTTCCATAGCGTCATCTCCATTCCTACATAGCTATATTCTAAACATAATTATCATTTCTAATTTTCTTAATATCTTATTTAATTCACTCAATCAATATTTCTAAAGATTCTGATTTAACAATGTTTTCAAATTCAATGCTTCTTCCTCAGTAAGTGTAACACCTTTTCCCATCTTTTCATGGTTCGGAGCCCAGTCCCGTAAATCATACTTAGCAATTCCGCCATGCCATGATATCTTGTTCAATTCTTTTCTTCAACTTTTAGAGTTTCCTGATAGTACACCAATTTCCTGCTTTATTACAAATTTGATATCTGCTATATCTTTATTTCTCCACTATTAATCAGCATAATATTCTGCCATAAATTGCATACCATTTCCTTCATTATCCTGAATATACTGTAATAGTTTCTTATCAAACCTGTCATTCATATATTCAACAATTATCGGACATACCCAATATTGACTTCCCTCCTGAGGTTCCATATCCATTTCTAAAGCATCAAGATAATCCGAAGAATGAAATTTTATACTATCTATAACTGACAACAAGCTCAAAAATATATCTGTAATATTTTGAAGTGTCTCTATAAGCTCTTTATCTTTATCTTCCTTTTTGTTCTGATATACATAATTATCCATTACAAATCTAATGCCATTCGCATGGACATAATTATTTAACTTTCTGTCCTCTCTCAACCACTTATCTACAAGAAAATTTTCAAAAATATATTTGACCTTTTCATTATTACTTACCAAATATGATTTGTATTTTGATGTATCAAAAAATTGTTTTCTATCCTTATTATTTTCAGAACTTTCCAATACATTATAAATCCATTTTTCCATAGCTAGTTCTGCATCTGTTTTTCTTTCACCTGAAACCAATATAGACACATCTAACTCTATCATTTTCATCATAGATTCCGAGTTTATGGTGAATTTTTCTGCTTCTTCATCCGTTAAACCATGTTTGTTCTGTATAACATTCAATACAAATAAATACTGCATTAAATCATCTCTACACTTCCGTAATAAAGTATACGCATCCGAGTAGGCATCTCTATTACAACAAAAATCAATAGTCTCTAGAGTTTTACATATTGACATCATTGTCTCTCCAGATAACATATATGGTCCTTTTTTTCCATAAGATACATCTACAGACGAAAATGTTGAATCTGCCAAACAAAAGAATATATACCATATATTTTCAATATCTTGGGAATTAAACTTATAATTAGTGTCTTCTATATCATCCATACATTCTCCTTGTTTTTAGTCAGCCTTATGTATTATAAATAAAAATATTTCTTTTCAATTCAATTCTAATTTTGTTACATTGTTTGCTTCAAGCAAATCTTTTGTCTCAGCATCTTTAAATACTTTAAAGCACAAATATCTCAACAATAATGAAACTTCTTCTTCATTCTTAAAAACAAACTTACCATTATCGCTTATTTCAATATTCAACATACTTGCAACTGCTTTTCTCTTTGTCTTATTTTTTATCCGATTGACGCGTTCACTTTTTAATGTAATAAAAGTTCTAGGTGCCTTATACGCCCTTGCCATTTGTTCAAACTCGTCTTTATTTTCAAATGCATCAAGTTCAAAAATCTTCTCAAGCGCTTTAGTTTTCACTTTTTGCATTGTCTTATCCATATTTAATAAATCTTCAAATTTATAGTTGAATGAATATATTACTTCATCAATCACTATACAGTCTGCATCCATACGTAACTTGCATACCTCATCTGTCATTTCAGCCAATTCATTATCCGCATCAAATGTAAATACAACATTCCGTTTATTTTTCAAATTAATTATAGGATTAGCCATTTTCAGAAACACCAATGATTTTCCATCATTGTTAGAGGGGGTTCCTTCTAGTACATATCCATTATATTTTCCTTCAATTTTTTCATCCGAAGCACATGCTATATCTTCAACAAAATAATCCCATTGCTCTTTAACAAGTACATTATTCGTTTCAATCCTATCGCAAGAAACCTTTGTGTTTTCACCTGTATAATCTTTAATCTCTGTAATTTTATCAAGCTGATACTTTACAACCATATCAATTAATATTCTTGCATATTCTGGAAGGTATTCATTATTCTTGAACCTTATTTTATATGCAGTAAAGGGATTATTATTTCTTCTATCTATCTTAAAAAAATATAAGCTCCAGCTATATATGTTTTCTCTTGCGTTGTTCATAATTTCAATGAGTAAATCTTTATCCATTGTATGCCTCCTATCCCTATCTTAAATCAATATAAATATAATTATCAAAATCCCAACATTCTATATCATTCTCAATTTTAATAGTAAGATTATTTTTGCTAATTACTAAACACTCTTCATAAATATGTGGTCTATCCATTATATTAGCCTCTAAATCACATAAATACATGCGATACCCTTTTATTTCAAGCCATATATTAGTATATACATTACTATTTCTAATGCATAAAAAAGCAAGCATTCCAAAATAAATTATAAATAAAACCACACTTTTGAACTCTGCAAAATCAAAAGCTATCATAGGTAAAATATACGCCAACAGGAATTCTGAAGATAATTTATTAGCCCTTAAAGCTTTTTTTATCTTAACCTTATGTGGAGTGTTATTTCTTTTTTTATCCCTCAAAAATCTATTTATAGAGATAATACTAGTCAGCATTAATATTCCAATTACTAACACAACAAATACACAAACCCAATTTTCTCTACATATATTAAAAACATTCATACATATAGAATCACAACGTCTCCAAGTTTTAATTCCACTTTCAACTATATTCCAAATATCTGATACCATTATTGATAACCATAATGGTATAAATGACGTAATAAACATATTCCATTTAAATTTTTTGTCCATATATGGCTCACTCCCATTCTAATAACTTCTCATCACAAATACACTTCCATAATCAATTCCATAACTTTTTCAACCAACAACTCCAAGTTATCTCCTTCTGTCATAGATACTATATCTACTTTATCCCCAAAACACTTCCTGAGAATATCTATAATTACCTTTTCATTCTGAAGTTCCTTTTCCGACAACTCTTTTATCTTTTTTTCTATTTCAATAGATGCATCTGCAATCTGATTGCATCTTCCATAAGAGTTGCCTATATCCTCTGCTACCATATTGCCATAGTTTTCTTTTTCATATGGATTAAATCCATAAAAAGCTTTGCTTGCAACCGGGCAGATAGCATCATAGATAATCTTTGCTCCAAGTTCTCTTTTTATCTGTCTAGGATATATCAATTTACCTTGATCTGCTTTCATCTCAAGCTTTTCCTCAGCCATTTTACTAGCGTTTGTAATACGCATAAGATATGCCAGCATTCGATTAGCAAAATTCTGCTCTGATATTTCTTGTCTACCTATATCTGGTATATATTGATTAATCTCATGCTCACTAATTGTCTGATTATCAAGATACAATTGATACATTTTTGATGCACATAATTTTACAACCGCTATGTTTTCCAATCTTTTATTCCCAATATGATTTAGAATTTCCATCTGTACCCAACCATACTGCTTATCTCCAACCTCGTCAGGACAGAAAAACATATTTTGCACATATCTGTATCCCTGTTTCATAATAAAATCATCAAACGCTAATTGATATAAATATTGCTTTGTGACATCTCCTACGCCCGGTTGTCCACTAATGATAGCTTTATCTCCATGTATTTGATAATCTATACAATAATATTTTGCATCATATATTCCAAAACAATAATCTTTTTTCTGTTCATCAACAGGATATATGCATACCAAATCAGGTTTTAATGTTTCCACCTTCGGATCTTCTACATCCGGAAACTCTGTTTTTCTCCATCTTGGTGATTTAATCACTTTTCTTAATGTTTTATCTTTATATTCAACTTTATTCCATTCCTGATTACTTAATGGAAGATCTACTATTTTCTTATCTAGAACACTTCCAAAATTATCAACACATACTTTTTCCCAAACCATGTTAAAACTATTAGTTCCATATAAACTATAGCTCACATCATTTTTGTCTGTTTTCTCGTTAGCAATATATGTATATATTGTTTTTAGAAGATTCTGTTTCCTTGTAATATATTGAGTTTGTATCTCAGACTGCAATCTATATAATACATAACTCGCATCGCCAAAATCAGACAGTTCTTCTTGTGTCAGTTCAACTTCTGTCAATTCAAATAATTCTAAAAGTCCTGCATCCGATAATTCTCTACTACATTGTGTAAGAACACATTCATGTAGCCGCCGAAAATAATCATAGTCATTGTCAATCGTATTCTTGGTTTGTAATTCAACATAATATGGTTTGTTATTCTGTATAATTGCAAATGTTTCATTTATAGTCTTATCCCATAAAATCTCACCTTCTCCATTTGTTTCAATTATTTCTTTCTGATTTGTATACAAACCATCAGCATAATATGTCTCTAACAAATGAATAGATACAGCCAATCTATTAAAAATTTTACTATCATCTTCTCCATTAAACAGATAAATCAATTGTTCCGATGCATTATATTTTTTTATAACCTTTAAAACCTGCTTTAGATTTTCAAATAAATGTTCTGTTGATTTGATATATTTAGGATAACATTTAAAAACTTGTCCCTCGATTACAACAACTCCAACATAATCAAATATATATTCTATATCGCTTGAACTGTCTACCACATCAGTCAAGACGATATCTTCATTTGATAAATCATCAAAATCTGGCTTATTCTTTTTTACAGCTTTAACTACTCCATATTTTTTAAGAATCCCGACAATGCGTCTGGTTTCTTCCATATTTATGTTAATTAAATTGTCTGTTATTTCCTGTAAAGAATAATGCTTTCTCTCACGAAAGAAACCTTTCGTCATTGTCTATCATCCCCTTTTTATATATTTTCCAAATCTTCAATTCCAAATATGCCTTCACCATCCTGTTCAAAGGCTTTACATATTTCTGAAAAAATCATCTTTCCATTCCTTTTATGATGACCTATAAATATGTTCTCCGGACGCATCTTCATAACATCTTCAAACAAATACATGATTACTTTACTTTCAAATGCTTTTATATAACTATTCTCTTTTTGATGCATATCTTTAAGTGCTTCGTTATCTCTCTCAGTCAGAGAAGCTTCATCTTTTGCTTCTAATTCGTCTATTTGCTCTTTATTGTTCTTTATCTCGTCTAACATATTTTTAGATATAAAAAATGGTCCTAAAAGCTTGTCTTCATTAACCTTACACTTTTCAGATGTCAAAATATTATTTATCCTTGTTCTTAAACTATCCCAGCCAATATAATGATCCGCTTTATTGTCCTTAAAACACATTGGTATGACATAATCTTTTATTGCTGCAACCTGCTCATCATCATTAACACTTAAATATTCGAATTCCCATCTACGCTTAAATGCTGTGTCCATTGGAAATACGCCCTGATCTGCGCTGTTCATTGTTGCCCATATGTACATATTTGCCGGAATTTTCATTTCAAAATACTTTTCTCTTTCTTCTTCTGTTAAATCGTCAATATTTTTTCCTTTTAGGCAATCCAAGTTTTCTAATAAATAAGTCTTTATATCCTCGCTTGTAGCAATTGGATATTCACTTACCCCATTCTTTCTATCAAGTAATTGAAATACATCTCCAAACACTGCTGCAACATTTGCTCTATTAATTTCCTCTATTAACAATAAGTAGTCTTCTTCCGGATGGTTTATTGCTTGCACATAAATTCTCATAAATGGACCCGGAACGAACTCATACGAGATTTCTTTATTTTTATTCTGTGGATTTAAACTTAAATATGGTCTAATAGCCCTTCCATGATTTCTCTCCACACTATTATCACTGGCAGCATCACTACCATCCACTTTTCTAGTTTTAAAATTCTCATCCGTATATATACCTAGTAATAATGGTAGACGAGTTAAACCTTCATCCTTGAATTTATCGTACAATTCATCATATTTTTCTTGTGCTGACATTGATTTGTCTTGCAGAACTGCAAGCACTCTTCTCTTTTCAGTATCAAGATTGTCATATACGTCTGACTTTGACATAATAGGTTTATATGCGCCTACAAAATTTGCATACGAATAGTTTGGATGGAATGTTACTCTTTCCATATTATCAGCAAAATATTTTCTATTTTCCTCTAGTTTATGGCTCTTACCAGTTCCCGGAGCACCAAATATTATCCTATTTTTTGAACACGAAATGTCCGTTGTATTTTCATCATCATTTTCCGCAGCGTGGAGCAATATATTCACATTACTTATTTTCTGTCGCTCTCTTACTCTTTGTTCATAATATACAAATTCATCATAATCTACATTATCCGACATTGTAACAATGTTCTTATTATATGCCAAATAGTAATTTAGTCCTTCTCCTAAAGCACCTTTTACAATTCTTAATGCACCCTTTGCTTCTCCATCTCCATTGATATCAATTTCATCTGTTTTTTGTGTCATAGCTTCATACACAGATGTCATATTAAAATATACATTCTGATTATTGTCTAACATTTTCAACACAACATCATCTGAAAGATAATTTATAACTCTAACCAATTGTTTTTCTAAATGTGTATCTTCTACATTCTTCTTTCCTTGTAGCCATTCATATAATACTTGGCAATATTTTTTATTGCTTTCAATCAAAGTGTCAAATAAATCAATATTATTTGTATAAGATAATATTTTCTCAAATCTTTTCTTCCCAGTTCTTTCTGCACTATCCGCTTTATTACTATCCTTAAATTTAATAGATGCAATTCTCCACACTAATTCAAGTGCAACAATAAGCGACTCTAACTGTGAATGAAATAATTGGTTTTCATTTACATAATTCATGATATCCTCTTCAGAATCACCTTTAATATCTATATTATTTCTCAAATATTGTATCAATTTATCATAACAGTTCTCAGATATCGTTATTTTATCGCCATCTGTCTCAGAATACTCAATTTCATACTTTTTGTCATTTGACAACCATAGCAAAATTACAAGAGCAATTGTAGACTTTGATTTAGGCAAAGATGATTTAATTCCCAATTTAGGATCAACAGGTTTAAATTTCTGTATATTACTTGGTCTTTTCATTTAAACATTCCTCCTATGTTATGTCATTTAATATTGAATCGGCAATCTTATTAGCCAATAGCGGAGGTACCGCATTTCCTACCTGTTTCATCTGTGAAACCTTTGGTCCAACAAACTCAAAAGTATCAGGAAATGACTGTATTCTTGCTGCTTCGCGCACTGTAATTGCCCTGTTCAAATATGGATGCGTAAATCTACCTGATGACGGAGTATCAAATCTTGTTGTAATTGTTACAGAAACATCATCTTTTTGCATTCTGCACCAAGTACCACTATATATTGATTTTGTTAAATGTTCCTCTGGTAAACATTCCTTTCCCTGTTCTGGTGGAACAAGGGCTAAGCGTTCTAATGCAAGCTTCGAATGATTAGTTGCTTTATGATTAAGCAATTTATTTGAATTCATTCTCATCTTCTTTTGATATTCACTTCTGGCTTCGAATTTATAATCCTGAATTTCATCACCCTCACCAGAATTAAGATATGCTAAATCACTTATTGCATCCCATACTAAAACTTTTTTATTAACCGGTTTAGGCAGCAAGTTTACCCTTTCTTCATTTGTCTTTTTTCCAATAATGACGGCACGTCTTCGATTTTGCGGAACTCCATAATCCGCTGCATTTAATACACCAGCATCTAGAATATACCCCATTTTTGAAAATAATTCTTCTATTTCTCGCTTAAAATATCCTTTTTCAGCAGTTAACAAATTAGGCACATTTTCCATTACAAAATATTGAGGTTTCACTAAATCCACCACTTTGACGTAATATTTAAACAAGAAATTACGTTCATCATGTATTGTTTTTCTCTTTCCTTTCTGCGAAAAACCCTGACATGGCGGACCGCCTATTATAACGTCAATATTACCTTTATATTGTTCAAATACTGATTGCAAATCAAGTTTGGTTATATCTTCATTTATCATTTTAGTAGAACTATGATTCTTTTTATATGCAGTTGCAATATCTTTATCGTATTCATTGGCAAGAACCACATCAAACCCTACCATTTCAAAACCTAATGACATTCCACCAACTCCAGCAAATAAATCTATAACCTTATATTTCATCTTTCTTTACCTCTTTAATCCTAGATGTAGCTATATTAAAGTAATTTTCATCTAACTCGATTCCTACGAAATTCCTATTGTTTTTTACAGCTGACACACCAACACTTCCACTTCCCATAAAAGGATCCAGAATTGTATCATTTTCATTTGACAACACCTTAACAAAATGTTCCATTAAAGCTTCCGGTTTCTGCGTTGGATGTTTTCCATATTTTTTTTCGCTGTTTGATGTAACAGATGTTTCAATAAAGTCATGCAATACTTTTCCGTTGTTGTTAAATGTCCCTGTCTTTGTTTTATAAGTAAAATATATCCACGATTCTGTCGAATTAACAAAATGCAAATTCATATTCCTTGGCATTGGATTAGACTTATGCCATATACCAGTTGTCTTATAATACAGTCCGTGTTTTTGTGCTAATTGTATTATTGTCTCAACCTTTATTATCGCCATAAATACAATTATTGAACCACCATCTTTCAAAACTCTTGATGCTTGATGAAAAAATTTATTCATAGATTTTTTCCATTCTTTATAATCTAAATCATCCCATCCTGCAGCCCCAAAAAAATTATCCCGCATTTTAACTAAATTAGTATCTCTCTCCTCCATAAACTTTCCTAAATTATATGGTGGATCTGTTATTATCAAATCAATCGAAGATGTTGGTATTTTTTTCATATACTCAAGACAATCTCCATTATATAATTCTGTATTTATCATTTTCTTTTCTACTTTCTATTCTATAATGCACTTTTTCCGCTTTTCACCCACTCATCCACTTCTGAAAATTTGAATTTCCAAAGTCTGCCTATCTTATGAGCAGGAATATCTGTTTTTTTAATCCAACTTCTTATGGTATCTTTCGTTACACCTAGATATTCTGCGGTTTCTTCTAAATTAGACCATTTTTCATTAGTCTCAGACATATTCTCCCTCCGATTCTAAAATGTATAAAATAACAAAGTAATTATATCACGAACAGCTGTTTCCCTCAACTGATATTTCACTGTTTAAATATGATTTATTAGTATTTAATATATCTTTAGTGTTCAATTATACATCCATTCTTAATTTAATATTGGGCAGAGGATTCACCTCCCTCTGCCCCTATTCCACATCTTATCTTCTGCTTTATCTTTACCGACATCTCTATCAACACTCTCATCATAAATTCTCTGGAACTCCTCATAAAGCTCATCCCCATCCAGCTTTATTCCAAGTTTTTTCA
>OIYR01001552.1_pt1 | contig 11365 bp, 10 predicted proteins | sample 1588221 | NCBI WGS metagenome assembly OIYR01 (sample SAMN03283292) | human gut metagenome | biome: human-associated habitat; material: feces | host: Homo sapiens | place: Peru | collected 2012 | reverse complement strand
GAAGAAGTAGTAGTAAAAGATATATTAAATAAATATAAATATGTTGATTTTGTATGTGGAACTCACAATTTAGATAATTTAATATCTCTTGTTAAAAATAAAATTGATACTAAAAAACAACAAATAGAGGTACTTAGCTATGAAGGTGATGTTGTTGAAAATGTCCCTGTGTTAAGAGAGAGTAAATATAGTGCATGGGTTGACATAATATATGGTTGTGATAAATTTTGTACTTATTGTATAGTTCCTTATACTCGTGGTACTCAAAGAAGTAGAAAACATGAAGCTATAGTTGATGAAGTAAAGGAATTAGTTAAGAATGGTTATAAAGAAGTGACTCTTTTAGGACAAAATGTTAACGCTTATGGTAAAGATTTGTATGAAGACTATAATCTTGCAAATTTACTTAGTGATGTAAGTGATACTGGAATAGAAAGAATAAGATTTGTTACTAGTCATCCATGGGATTTTACTGATGAGATGGTTGATATAATAGCTAGTCGTGATAATATAATGCCTTATATACATTTGCCACTTCAATCTGGTGGCGATAAAATACTTAAACTTATGAATAGAAAATATACTAGTAGTGAATACTTAAAACTTTATAATAGTATTCGTACTAAAGTTAAAAATTCTAGTATTACAACAGATATAATAGTAGGATTTCCAGGTGAAACTGAAGAAGATTTTGAAGATACATTAAAATTGGTAAATGAATGTAAATTTGACGGAGCTTTTACGTTTGCATTTAGTCCTCGTGAAAACACTCCTGCTGCTTTAATGAAAAATGTAGTACCAGAAGATGTTAAGATGGATAGATTACATAGACTTAACGAAGTAATAAATAAATACAGTAATGAAGCTAATGCTAGAATGAATGGTACTATTGTTAAATGTTTAGTAACAGGACTTAGTGATAAAGATAAAACTAAAGTATGTGGATATACTGAGAATATGAAACTTGTTAATATAGAAGGACCTAAAGAATTAATTGGAAATATAGTAAATGTTAAGATAACTGATACTAAAAGTTTTTCAATGGATGGAGTATATATTAAAGATTAAATATGATATAATTTTTATAGGTAGGTGAAATGTATGAATATTAAGAAAATATTAATTGTTATTCTATTATGCTTATTAGTTGTTGGTGGAGTATATTATTATAATCAACAATATAAAGATATAGCTGATAAAACTAATGAAAAAAACAAGAATGATAATAATGGTGATGAAGATCTTGAAGATGTTAATTTGAGCTGTGATAATGGATATGAATGTTTTAAAATGGGAGATTTAGAATATAAATTTTCTATTAAAAAATCTATTAAAGTAGATAGTATGTTTAATTTTGATACTAGTGAAAATGAAGCTGGTACTTTAAAAATTAATGATGAAGGAGTACTTGTGTTCGAAGACTTGAATGGTAAAGTAATTAAGACTTATGATAGTATTTCATCTAAAGTAATAAGTGTTGATTCTACTAATAGTGATTGTGATTTAATATATGTTGCTCTTACAGAAGATGGGAAAGTTTATAAAACTGAAGAAATGGATGGACTTTTTAGTGGTGAATCGTTTTTAGAACTTCCACTTGATGAAGAATATACTAAGATTTCTTTATATAGTGATACATGTGATGTTAAACTTATTGGATTAAATAAGAATAATGAAGTAAAAGATTTATTAGCAAATGAATAAATCTTTTTTAATATTCAAATAACAAACAAATTTTCGTATTAAATTTATTGACATTTTTGGATCAAAATATTATATTGTTTATAGAGGTAATATTATGAAGAGATTATATATAGATTTCGATGGGGTAGTTATGGATACGATACCGCCATTATATGAGGCTTTACAAAAGAGTGGAGCTGATGTAACAAATGAGAGTGAGATAAGAGTATTTTTTGCAAGTTATGATTTTTCTAAAATAATTAATGATGAAAACGTTCTTAATGATTCTATCAATTGTATTAATAAATTAATTGATAGTAAGATGTTTGAAATATCATTTTTAACTCATGTAAATTCTTTAACTGAAGGTTGTGTAAAAGTTGATTATTTAAGAAAGCATTTTAAAGATATAACTATTATTATGGTTCCTAAGGAGATATCTAAAACTAAGGTAGTTCATAGTGAAGGAGCAATACTTGTAGATGATTATTCAGGCAATTTAAAAGAATGGGAAGAAAATGGTGGAATAGCTGTAAGATTTTCAAAAGAACTTGAATCACATGGATATAAAGTTTTGAATCATTTGGATGAATTAATAGATATGTTTAAAAAAGAAGAGGAGGAAACATGTTAGAAGTTGTTAGAGTAGTAACTGGATTCTTAAAAGAAAATTGTTATATTCTTCATAATGGGATAGATTGTTTAGTAGTAGATCCAGGTGATGATCAAAAGAAAATATTGACTGAAATAAATAGTAGAGGATTACATGTTAAGGGAATATTAATAACACATTATCATTTTGATCATATTGGGTGTTTAGAAACATTTAAAGAAATATATCCTACTGCTAGAATAGTTGATTATAAAACTAAAGGAGACGTTAAAATAGATACTTTTGAATTTAAAGTGATTGAGACATATGGTCATACTATGGATAGTGTTTCATTTTATTTCGATAAAAATGATATATTATTTACTGGAGATTTCTTGTTTAAAGAAACAATTGGTAATTTTGAAGAAGATAATGAACAAGCTATGATTAATAGTCTTAAAGTATTTAAATATATGTCAACTAATGTTAAAGTATATCCTGGCCATGATGAAGAAACTACTGTAGAACATGAACTTAAATATAATCCATTCTTAAGAGGAATTTAATGCTTGCTAGTGTAATAATTGAATATTCAGTAAAATCATTAAATAAAGTATTTGATTATATAATACCAGAAGATATAAAAGATACTATAAAAGTTGGACATAAAGTAATAGTACCTTTTGGTAAAGTAGAAGTAGAAGGTTTTGTACTTAAGATTCACAATAATAAAGATGAAAACTTAGAATATAGAAGTATTATTAGAATACAAGAAAGTGATTTTTATTTAAATGAAGAATTACTCAAATTGGGAAAATATATGAGTGATTTTTTGTTATGTAATTTAATATCTTGTTATCAGGTAATGTTACCTAAGGCTTTGAAGGCATCATTAAAGACTAATATAAATAGAAAATATATAACTAAAGTATCATTAAATAAAGAAGTTGATATAGATAAATATATTCTTGAACATAAAAGAAATAAAGTAGAAATAAGTATAATAGAATGTTTAAGAAGTGGAGAAAAAGAAAGAAAAGAATTTAGTAGTTCGATAAAGAAATTAATAGAAAAGGGAATAGTAATTGAAAATAAGTATGAAGTTAATAGAGAAGTAGAAGTAGATGAAGAAAAGAAAATTATTAATTTAACAGATGGACAGTTAAAAGCAGTAGATGAGATATTAAATTCTAATGATGACAAGTTTTTATTATATGGTGTTACTGGTAGTGGTAAGACTGAAGTATATATAGAGCTTTTAAGACGCATTTTAAAGAAAAATAAGACTGGTATAGTATTAGTGCCAGAGATATCTTTAACTCCTCAAATTGTAGCTCGTTTTAAGGGTGTATTTGGTGATAATGTAGCTGTGTTTCATAGTTCTTTAAGTGAAGGGGAAAAGTATGATGAGTATAGAAGAATTATGAATGGTGAAGTTTCTTTGGTAGTGGGCGCTAGAAGTGCTGTATTTGCACCACTTAAAAATGTAGGATTAATAATTATAGATGAATGTCAAAGTCAAACATATAAGCAAGATAATACTCCTAAATATAATGCAATAGATATAGCTTTTAAAAGAGGAGAATATAATAATGCTAAAGTAATTATGGGAAGTGCAACACCTTCTTTAGAACAATATGCTAGAGGTAAAAAAGGAGTTTTTCATTTAATAAGTCTTTCTTCTAGAATAAGTGGTAGACTTCCATCATTTGAAATAGTTGATATGGATAAGGAAGCTAAGAAACATAATTACATCATTAGTGATAAACTTGATAAAGAAATAAAGAATGCACTTGAAAGAAAAGAACAAGTAATATTATTATTAAATAGACGTGGCTATTCTACATTTTTAAGCTGTACTAATTGTGGTTTTGTATATAAGTGTCCTAACTGTGATATATCGTTAATTTATCATAAGAGCAGTAATAGTTATAGCTGTCATTATTGTGGATATAGATGTCAGAAGAGTGAAGTGTGCCCTAGTTGTCATGAAGAAGCTATTAAAGATCTAGGGCTTGGTACTGAAAAGTTGGAAAGTATGATAGCTAAAAAATATAATGTAGAAGTACTTAGAATGGATGCTGATACTACTAGTACTAAAAATGCTCATCAAAAACTAATCAAAGAGTTTTCAAGTGGTAAATATAGCATACTTGTTGGAACTCAAATGATATCTAAAGGACTTAATTTTGAAAATGTTAGTTTAGTTGGAACTATAAATAGCGATGCTAGTTTATCTATACCAGACTTTAGAAGTGCTGAGAGAACATATGAATTATTAAGTCAAACGGCTGGAAGAGTAGGAAGATTCAATTTGCCTGGTAAAGTTATAATACAAACATATAATCCAACTAATTATGTATATAAAAGTGTAGTTAAAAATGATTTTGATGCATTCTTTAATTATGAAATGAATATTCGTAAGAAATTAATGTATCCACCTTATTATTACATTTGCAATATTTTAATAACAAGTACAACATTTAATGAAGCAGGGGATGCTGCGAATAAAGTTAAAAAATTTATAGATAGTAAGCTTAATGAAAATGAATTTATAGTACTAGGTCCTTCTGTGTCAAGTATAGTAAGACTTAATAATAAATATAGATTTAATATAATGATAAAATATAAAAAGATAGATAATTTATTACCGGTAATGAGAGAAGTAAATAATATTAATATAAAGAATGTGTCTATTGATATAAATATGAATATTTAATATAATTTGTGTAGGTGATTTTATGAAAGATAAAAAAGTTGTATTTATGGGTACTCCTGAGTTTAGTGTACCTGTTTTAGAGATGTTAATAGATAATACTAATGTAGTTTTAGTAGTTACTCAGCCTGATAAAGAAGTTGGAAGACATCATGAACTTAAGGTTACACCAGTAAAAGAATGTGCATTAAAACATAATATTGAAGTATATCAACCAATTAAAATAAGAAATGAATATGAATATATATTAGAGAAAAATCCTGATGTTATAATAACTTGTGCTTATGGTCAAATAATACCTAGTATATTACTTGATACTCCAAAGTATAATGCTATAAATGTTCATGCGTCATTACTTCCTAAATTGAGAGGTGGAAGTCCACTACATAAATGTATAATAGATGGATATAAAGAAACAGGTGTTACTATTATGTATATGGCTCCTGGTATGGATGATGGGGATATTATTACACAAAGAAGTATTGAAATAAAAGATACTGATAATGTCGGAATAATTCATGATGAACTTAGTATTATGGGACGTGATTTATTATTAGAAACACTTCCTAATATATTTAGTGGTAATATTACTAGAACAAAACAAAATCCCGATGAAGTAACATATGCATATAATATAAAACGTGAAGAAGAAAAAGTAGATTTTAATAAAACTGCTCGTGAAGTATTTAACCAAATAAGAGGGATGTATCCTTTTCCAATAGCATATACTACACTTAATGGAGAAGTTATCAAGATATGCGAATCTGTTATAGGAAATAGTTTCAAAGGAAAACCTGGTGAAATAATAGAAACTTCTAAAGATGGTATAAGTGTAATGTGTAAAGATAAAAATATAATAATAACAAGACTTAAACCAAGTGGTAAAAAAGAAATGTCTGCTAAAGATTATCTGAATGGAAAAAATAAAACATTAGTTGGAGAAATATTATGTTAAAAGATTTATTTGAAGAAAAAAAACCTAAAGAAGAGGAAAATGATGAAGTTAGAAGAAAAGCTTTAATTTATTTGTGTATTATTATTGTGGGCTTTGCATTATTATTTGTAGGTGGTAAAGTTGGTAAAACAAATAACACAAAAAAAGATGATATTAAAGTAGATGAAATAACTATAAAAAAAGAAGAATTAATTAGTAGATTAGATTTAATAAAAGATAATTATGAAATACTAATATATAAAGTCACTAATGAAGATGAAAAAAAATTAGAAATAAAAAGAGATAAAGATTTAACAATATATTATGGAACTGCGCTTAATATAGAGGGATATATAGAGTATAAGAATAATATTTATATACCAGGTAGTGAAACATTTAAACTTGCTAAAAAGGGAGAAGTAATAAATGATATACCAAATTATATTTATAATTTTGATTTAATAAAAAAAGTAACAAATTATTGTACATTTAAAGATAATAATACTTGCGAAATAAATGTTAGTGAATATTTAAATGAATATAATAATATTTATAAAACATCATATAAAATAGATGAAGATAAAAAAATGTCTATAGTATTTGAATATGGTACTAATATTAATAGCATAAAATTTAGTACTAATGATTTTGAAAAAATAATAAAAAATTCTAATGAAAACACTGAATATTCAATTTATATAAATAATATAAATTCTAATAATTTTGAAAGTGAAATTAAATATTTTGAGGATTTGACTAAAAAAAATAACTAATTTTGTCGAATTTAATGAAATTTTTCTTTAAAAAATGTAATATAAACTTATGAAAAATATTAATGAGTATTTTAAAGAGATGGATTTATTAGTTAATAGTTGTATTTTAGATTTTGTGAGCAAACTATAGTGTTTGCTCTTTTATATTGCAAAAGTTGTTTTTTTGAGGTAAAATTATTGTGGAAGAGAGGCTAAAAGGTATGTATGATGAAAAGAGATTTCTAACTGCTAAAGAAATACTTGATAAAGATTTTAAAATAGATGCTAGAGGATATAGACCTCAAGAAGTAGATCAATTTCTTGATTTAATTATTAAAGATTATGTAGATTTTGAGACTACTACTAAGAGATTAGTAACTGAAATCAAAGTTTTAGAGTCAGATAATGCTAAATTAAAAGCAGAAATTAGAAATATGAAGTCAGCACTTGAAATAGCTAACTCTAACAAAGGTGTTACTAATGTAGATTTATTAAAGAGAATTAGTGACCTTGAAAAAGTAGTTTATGGAGAAGAATAAGAAAAAATAATTTTTTAGGTAAACGCTGCATATTAATTATGTAGAGGAAAGTCCATACTCACTCATTCTGAAATGAACGAAAGTGTTCGTGCCAAGGGAAAAAATAACCTTGGGTAGTACATAAGTACTAACGGCGATGAAGTAATCAAGAACTGATTATGGTAGTCATAAAGTGCCATAGAGACGAAGATAGTTAGGAATAACTATTGTGGAACGAGGTAAACCCCACGAGTGAGAAACCCAAAATTGGTAGGGGAGTCCTTACAAATGAATAACAAAGGAGTAAGGGAGAGAGAAATCTTTAGATAAATGTTTACCACCTATTTATAGGTACAGAAAATGGCTTATTAAAAATTATTTTTTTATTTTTTTAGGAGATTAAATAGTGAAAGAAATAGGAGAAAGCTTCAAAGAGGCTAGAGAAACTATTGGTATTTCGAAAGAAGAAGTTATAAAAGATCTTGGTATTACTGAAAGTCAACTTGATAACTTAGAGGATGGAAATGCTAATGCGTTTAAAGATGTGTTTTTCTTAAAAGAAACTATTAAGAAATATTCTAAATATCTTAATCTAGATGAAGATGAAATATTAGATAAATTTAATGATTTTATATTTGGTTATACCTCTAGAATTCCAGTTAGTGATATATTAGAACAAACTAGAGAAATAAATATATTAGAAAAACAAAAAGAAGAAAATAAGATTGCTTCACCTTATACTATAAAAAGGAAAAACAATAATGTTAAATATTTAATTCTTTATATAGTTGCTGTTATTATATTAGTTATTCTAGTATTATTTATAGTTAAGTATGTTACTGATACGCAACTTCAAAATGTTAATATAGATTTTTATAATATTGAAAGGAGAGGTTAGATATGAATGTTCCAAATAAGATTACTATATGTAGGATAATGTTATCTGTATTACTATTAATAATTATGATTTTTCCAGTTGATAAAGTAGGTATTAGTTTTCCAGAGTTTCAACTAGCAGGTAAACTTGTTATTGATAGTAAGTATATTATATGTGGAATTATATTCTTAATTGCATCTCTTACAGATTTTCTTGATGGATATTTAGCAAGAAAGTATAATTTAGTGACTGATATTGGTAAAGTTATGGATGCTATTGCTGATAAAATATTAGTAAATGGTGTACTTATATTATTAGCTACTGAAGGTTATATTAGTCCGATTATACCTGTTGTTATTGTATCAAGAGATATTGTAGTAGATTCAATTAAAATGGTTGCTGGGCAAAAATCAGGAGCTGTTGGTGCTTCAATGGCTGGTAAAATTAAGACTGCATGTATGTTAGTTGGAATTACATTATTATTCTTCTATGATTTACCATTTTCATTAATAAATGTATATCCTGCTAAAGCAATTATTATGATAGCTACAGTGTTATCTGTAATAAGTGGAATACAATATTATGTAAAAAATAAAAAGTATTTATTTGATACTAAATAGAAGCAAAATATGCTTCTATTTTTTTATTTAAAAAAGTTAAAATTACATTTTATACTACAAAAAATATATAAAATTTATGTTTGTATATTGTTATTTTTGATATAATTTAATTATAGAAAAGCCATCAAATCGATAATTAAATTATTAACAAACAAGTGTTTGTAAAAAAGTGTTGACAAAGGTATTCTTTTAGTTTACAATTAAATTATCGAAGGAGAAAACTTATGAAAAAAGAGAAAGACAAAACATTAGAACAAGTATTAGCTGATATCGAAAAACAATTTGGTAAAGGCGCAATTATGAAATTAGGAGAAAAAGGTGTTAGAAATATAGATGTTGTATCAAGTGGTTCTTTAGCATTAGATCAAGCATTAGGTGTTGGTGGTTATCCAAAGGGAAGAATTATTGAAATATTTGGTCCTGAATCAAGTGGTAAAACTACTATTGCTTTGCATGCTATTGCTGAAGTTCAAAAGACTGGTGGAAGGGCTGCTTTTATAGATGCTGAGCATGCATTAGATCCTGTATATGCAAAGAAGTTAGGTGTAGATACTGATGAGCTTTTATTAAGTCAACCTGATACTGGAGAACAAGCTTTAGAAATAGTAGAAGCATTAGTTAGAAGTGAAGCTATGAGTATTATAGTAATTGATTCAGTTGCTGCACTTGTTCCTCAAGCTGAAATAGAAGGAGAAATGGGAGACTCTCATGTTGGACTTCAAGCTAGACTTATGTCACAAGCATTAAGAAAACTTGGTGGTATTGTTAATAAAACAAATACTATATGTATATTTATAAATCAATTAAGAGAAAAAGTTGGAGTTATGTTTGGTAATCCTGAAACTACACCAGGAGGAAGAGCTCTTAAATTCTATTCTACAGTTAGATTAGATGTTAGACGTGCTGAACAAATTAAAGTAGGTAGTGATGTACTTGGAAATAAAACAGTTATTAAAGTTGTTAAAAATAAAGTTGCTCCTCCATTTAAAACTGCTGAAGTAGAAATTATGTATGGTGAAGGTATTTCTAAAACTGGTGAAATTATTGATATAGCTTCTAATTTAGGTATCCTTGATAAGAGTGGTGCTTGGTATAGTTATAAAGGTGAGAAGATTGGTCAAGGAAAAGAAAATGCTAAATTAGTTCTTAAAAATAATCCAGCTCTTTATAAAGAAATAGAAGATAAAGTTAGAAACCATTTATTTAGTAATAATGAAGAAAAAGAACAAAAGAAATAAAAATTGAAATAAAGATTGAATATTCAATCTTTTTTCTTTTAATAATGCATAAAATGTGATAGAATTTATTTTAAAGAAAGAGGTGTAATAGCATATGTCATTAAAGATTTACAATACTTTAAGTCATAGTGAAGAGGAATTTATTCCTTGGAATAATGATGTTGTTAATATGTATACATGTGGACCAACAGTTTATCATTATGCACATATTGGCAACTTAAGAACTTATATAATGGAAGATATCTTAGAACGTACATTAAGATATTTAGGGTATAATGTTAAACGATGTATGAATATTACAGATGTAGGGCATTTATCAAGTGATTCAGATACTGGAAATGATAAAATGGTAACTGCTGCTCAAAAAGAACATAAAACGGTACTTGAAATAGCTAAATATTATACAAATATATTTTTTGAAGATTTCAAAAAACTTAATATAATTAAACCAGAAATAGTTAGTCCTGCTACTGAAAATATTGATGAATATATAAAGATTATTCAAAAATTATTAGATACAGGATATGCTTATGAAGCTGGAGGAAATGTATATTTTGATACAAGTAAATTAAAACAATATTATGTTTTAACTAATCATATAGAAGAAGAACTATTAGATGGAGTAAGAGATACAGTTGAAGTTGATGATAATAAGAAAAATAAGGCTGATTTTGTACTTTGGTTTACTAAATCTAAATTTGATAGTCAAGATTTAAAATGGGAAAGCCCATTTGGTCTTGGATATCCAGGCTGGCATATTGAATGTTCTGGTATTAGTATTAAATATTTAGGAGAACATTTAGATATACATTGTGGTGGTGTAGATAATATTTTTCCACATCATACTAATGAGATTGCTCAATCTGAGAGCTTTTTAGGACATCCTTGGTGTAAATATTGGTTCCATGTTGAACATTTAAATGACGAAAGCGGAAAGATGAGTAAAAGTAAGGGTAAAACTTTAACAGTAGATACATTAATCGAAAATGGTTATGATCCACTTAGTTATCGTTTCTTATGCTTACAAAGTCATTATAGAAAGCAATTAACATTTAGTTATAGTTCTTTAGACGGAGCTGAAAATGCTTATAAAAAACTTAAAAATAAAGTATTAAGCCTTTCTAAAGATGGAGAGGTTGATAATAAAGTATTCAATGAATACAAAGATAAATTTGTTTCTTATTTAGAAGATGATATTAATACTGCGAATGCTATATCTGTAATTTATGATGTATTAAAGGTTGAAACAAATGATTTAACAAAATATGAGTTGATTAAAGATTTTGATAAAGTTTTAGGACTTGAACTTACTGTTGAAGCTATTAATAATAGTGAGATAGATGAAGAATATATTAAGTCTAAAATAGAAGAAAGAAATGAAGCAAAAAAGAATAAGAATTATGAACTTGCTGATAGTATTCGTAATGAATTATTA
>OIYR01001550.1_pt1 | contig 11384 bp, 9 predicted proteins | sample 1588221 | NCBI WGS metagenome assembly OIYR01 (sample SAMN03283292) | human gut metagenome | biome: human-associated habitat; material: feces | host: Homo sapiens | place: Peru | collected 2012 | reverse complement strand
TGATCTTGTCGCCTTCCTTGATGCCAGCCTCTTCAACTGTCTCAAGACGCTTCCAGTCGATCTCTGAGATGTGGAGGAGTCCGTCCTTGCCCGGCATAATCTCTACGAAGCAGCCGTAAGGCATGATTGAGCGTACTGTACCCTCGTAAACCTCGCCAACCTCAGGGATAGCAACGATAGACTTGATCTTGCCAAGGGCAGCATCGATAGCGTCCTTGTTAGGAGCAGAAATCTGAACCTTGCCTACACCGTCAACCTCGTCGATTGTGATAGTAGCACCAGTATCCTCCTGCATCTGCTGGATGATCTTGCCACCAGGGCCAATAACAGCACCGATGAACTCCTTAGGAATCTCGATCTGGATGATGCGTGGAACCTGTGGCTTCATCTCGGCACGTGGCTCAGAGATAGTCTCCATCATGCATTTGAGGATGTGCTCACGGCCAGCCTTAGCCTGCATAAGAGCCTTCTCAAGAATCTCGAAGCTCAAACCGTCGCACTTGATATCCATCTGTGTTGCGGTCAAGCCCTTGGGTGTACCGGTGGTCTTGAAGTCCATGTCGCCAAGGTGGTCCTCGTCGCCAAGGATATCGCTAAGCACTGCGTACTTCTCCTCGCCCGGGTTCTTGATCAGACCCATAGCGATACCTGATACAGGAGCCTTCATAGGAACACCAGCGTCCATGAGGGCGAGGGTGCCGGCACATACTGTAGCCATTGAAGAAGAACCGTTAGACTCAAGGATCTGGCTAACGAGACGAACTGTGTAGGGGAAGTCTTCGGGAATCTGACCCTTCAAACCGCGCCATGCCAGGTGGCCATGACCAATCTCGCGACGGCCAACACCGCGCTGAGCCTTAGCCTCACCGGTACAGAACGGAGGGAAGTTATAGTGAAGGAGGAAGCGCTGGTAGCCCTTCTCCAGTACGTCGTCAACGAGTTTCTCGTCCATCTTTGTACCGAGTGTACATGTAGAGAGGCTCTGTGTCTCGCCACGTGTGAAGATTGCGCTTCCGTGAGGCATAGGCAGCGGAGACACCTCGCACCAGATAGGACGGATGTCGGTGGTCTTACGACCGTCGAGACGCTTGCCCTCGTCGAGGATGCAACGGCGCATTGAGTCGCGCATAACGTCGGCATAGTAGCGCACCATTTCAGCGTGCTTCTCGTCGAGCTCCTCGGGTGTCAGCTCTGTGTGAGCGGCATCGTAAGCCTCCTGGAAGTCAGCAAGAATCTTGTCGAAAGCCTCCTCGCGCGACTTCTTGTCGTGGTCGCCAGCCTCAGCGATAGCGTAGCACTTGTCGTAGGTCTCCTTGCGGATCTGCTCGCGCAGCTCCTCGTCGTTAACCTCGTGGCAATACTCGCGCTTAACGTCGGTGCCAAGTTCCTTAGAGAGTTCTGTCTGCAGTTCGCACATCGGCTTGATAGCTGCCATAGCAGCCTTCAATGCGCCAATCATGTCCTGCTCCGAAACTTCCTTCATCTCGCCCTCTACCATCATGATGTTCTCGGCAGAAGCGCCTACCATGATGTCCATGTCGGCATCCTTCATCTGCTCGAAGGTAGGGTTGATAACGTACTCGCCGTTGATGCGTGCTACACGCACCTCTGAAATCGGGCACTCGAAAGGTATATCTGAACAAGCCATAGCGGCTGAAGCTGCAAATCCTGCGAGAGCATCAGGCTGGTCAACGCCGTCGGCGCTGAGAAGCATAATCTGCACATATACCTCTGCGTGGTAGTTAGACGGGAAGAGCGGACGGAGCACACGGTCTACGAGACGCGATGTGAGGATCTCGTTGTCGCCCGACTTGCCTTCACGCTTTGTGAAGCCGCCAGGGAAACGGCCTGCTGCTGAGTACTGCTCTTTGTAGTCTACCTGCAAAGGCATGAAATCTGTTCCGGGAACTGCATCTTTTGCGGCACAAACAGTGGCGAGAAGTACGGTGTTGCCCATACGCAGTACAACACTTCCGTCGGTCTGCTTTGCCACTTTCCCGGTCTCAATGCTGATGGTTCTGCCATCAGGCAATGATACTGTCTTTGTAATTACGTTCATCTAAATCTTAATTTACATCAAAAAAAATTGTAATATGTGAGCAAAGTTAGTCAATTTCAATGGGATAAACGAACAATCGCCGATTATTTTTGTTTTTTTGTATAATTTTCCACTGCAGCATCTGCAATCATAGAAGATACGTTCCTCAGAGCCACGCAAGCAGCATTGCAACCAAGCCCTACTTGCGATGCAACCAAGCTCTGTTTGTTATTCAGAACTTGAAACTTAGCCCTACACCCAATGTTTTTCTGTTTGTCAGATCATCATTGAGCATACTGACATTGGCAGAAAGCGCCAATTTCTTTTGATGATGGGCTGCTATAAGGAATGACGTGGTCCATATTGCGCTTACTCCGAATGCGGCGACTGCTCCGATGGCAAATGGATTATCTCCGGGGCCGTTTTCAGAAAAATATGCAACGAATGCCGCTCCATATAAGCAATATACGCTGGCTAAAAAGAAGACGCTGCCACCCACCCAAGCTGTCCACTTAAATATTCTTGCCTTCTTCAATCGCTTGGCGGAAGTGTCTTTAGCGATACTTTTAAGCAATTCGGCGTCCGACACAAGACTGTCGTTGTGTTGCAATAAAGTGAAGTTCTCTGACTTAACATCTGTGCCATAATTTTCCAATACCGTCGAAGTAGCGGTTGAGCTGTCGTCATTGGCGATAGCGTCTTGAGCGTTGACGGCAAGTGAGCATATCACGACTGCCATCAACATAAAGAATCGTAGACTTCTCATCATTTCTTATGTTATTATGCCAGCATATAATCTGGCATAGGGTTAGATATAAGCAAATTTAGCGAATTATCTCGAATTGACAAACAATAAAAGAAGAAACAATTGTGGTTATTCGTTTATTATGTGTACATTTGCATAAACGGGAGCCGCCGCGTGTGCGGCTTCAATACATGCGGCGTGTGCGCTGTGTTGGTGCATCCTTGCTGTGTTGGTGCATCCTTGCTGTGTTGGTGCATCCTTGCTGTGTTGGTGCACTTGAGACAAGTGCACCCCCTATAAATAGCATATAACCCTATAACCTTAAAGAAAAATAAAGATATGGACAAGAAAAACGAATTCATGCGCCGTGCAATAGAGCTCTCCGAGGAGAGTGTGCGCACTGGCGGCGGACCGTTTGGAGCGGTCATCGTGCGTGGCGACGAAATCATCGCCGAGGCGTCTAACAGCGTTACTATCGACAACGACCCTACAGCGCACGCCGAGGTGAACTGCATACGCAAGGCTACGCGCCGCTTAGGCACGTTCGACCTCGCCGGATGCGACATCTATACCTCCTGCGAGCCGTGCCCTATGTGCTTGGGCGCCATCTACTGGGCGCATCTCGACCGCATCTTCTACGGCAACGACCGCAAGGATGCTGCCGCCATCGGCTTCGACGACGACTTCATTTACCAGGAGATACCGCTCAAGCCCGAACAGCGCCACAAGACGATGCAGCGTCTGATGGGTATGGAAGCACTCAAGGCGTTCCGCATGTGGGAAGAGAGCGCCGACAAGACCGAATATTGATAGGACGGTTAGGTACAACAAATAAATTTCGGGCATGTCTTGCGGAGGTCAACCTGCGCAAGACATGCTTTTTATTTTCTCCGCAAGATACGCCTTGAACTCCTCGCAGCCAATCACTTTTATATCCTCGTAGAGTCCGAGCACAAAGCGGCCTATGCCGAGGAACGACACCACTTCGCCTTCGAATATCCAGGCGGTGTCGCCATCGGCTGTGAAGCTTTTCGCCGACTGCGGATACTCCTCCACCATTAGATTGTAGGAGAGTAGCCCCATGCGCATCTTCACCGTGTAGCGTTGCTCGCCAGTGAACATGAACATGTCGGTGTACATCTGCTTGTGGCGGTCGTCGAAGGTCCAGGGCACGTCGATGATCTCCACCGACTCCATACGCGAGAGGCGGAACGTCTTGTTCTCATGCGAACGTATTTCGTGGCAGCGCACGTCGCGCTCGTCGTTCATCAACTGATAGGGTTCGACGATACGGTCGGTGACGGTGTTGCTGTGTGGCGAGGCGTACTTGTGCAGCACCACCATCTTGCGCGTAGCCATCGCCTCACGCAGCTTCGCCACACAGTCGTTCATGCGACGCTGCAGTTCGGGATTGACGGCATCGGGCAGGTTGAACGAGCGTGCGAGTTTCTGACGTATGTTCACAGCGGTGTGGTCGCGTGTGTCGTCGGAGTCGAGGCGACGGCAAATATACGCTGCTTCGTATTCGGAGAGCGAGATCTGCTCGTGCAGACGACGGAAGAACGACGACGAACGGTCGAGACGGTATGTGGTGCCGGTCTTCTGCAGATTGAAGCCACAATCGCGCAGATAGTCGAAATAATAGTAGAGATTGCGGCGCGTGATGCCGAGACGGTCGGCTATCTGCTGTGCCGTATAACTTGCATTCTCTGTAAGTATGAGTATTAGGTCGAGTTCACGACCGTATTTATCCATTCGCATTGTTGCTGATTTTTAGTAGATTTGGGTTTTAGGTTTGTTTTTATCGGCTTGCTTTCTCTATAGGTTAGTAGTTTTACTTTTAAAAATATGCTTTTGTGGGTGCGTGGTATGGGCAAGATGCCCATACCTCCTACTTTTTACCTTTTTACTCTTTTACTTTTTTACTTTTAATCCTCTTCCTCAAACTTCAGTTCGAGTTGTCCTCCGCCAAGCAGGTTGTAGCTCATGCGGTGGTATGGCGTGGTACCGTGCAGGCGTATGCCCTCGCGGTGCGCCTTCGTGGGATAGCCCTTGTTCTTCTGCCAATCGTAGTAGGGATACTCCTCGGCGAGACAGTCCATATATTCGTCGCGAAATGTCTTGGCGAGGATGCTCGCTGCGGCTATCGACTGATACTTACCGTCGCCCTTCACTATCGTTGTGTAGGGCAGGTCGCGGTAGGGTGTGAAGCGATTGCCGTCGACGATGACCGCCTCGGGGCGCACGGTGAGCTGGTCGAGCGCGCGGTGCATGGCGAGGAAGCTGGCGTTGAGGATGTTTATGCGGTCAATCTCCTCGGGTGTAACCACGCCCACTGCCCACGCCACGGCGTCGCGCACTATCTGGTCGCGCAGCGTGCGGCGTGCCTTCTCGCTGAGTTTCTTCGAGTCATTGAGCAGAGCGTTGTCGTAGTCGGGCGGCAGAATGACTGCGGCGGCGTACACGCTTCCAGCAAGACAACCGCGACCGGCTTCGTCGCAGCCAGCCTCAACGAGGTCGGTATAATAATGGGGCAGCAAACGGGTATTGCTTTCTTGTTTTTTCATCTGTTGTTCATTTTAATATGCATAGAAAACAAGCGCAACTGTAGGCTGCTTATTTTCCATATGCAAAGTTAGCTTTTATAATACAAGCCACAAAGCATTCGTAAGAATTCTTTAACAAAGAAATACTTAAAGTGAAGTATTATTTCCATAAAGCCAACTAATTTTGCAAGCGAAGATAAGAAACAACATGTATCACCTTATATAATATATAGATTATGGAGAAGAACATCACCCTTCAGCAGAACAACATCCGAGTGTTTAACACTAAGCTGATGCAGTCCACACCAATGCTTGACACAATAAAAAAAGCCGCAACCAACCCTATAGAGTGGTTACGGCAGTATTATTCGAGCGTGCTTGAGCGTGAGGTGACCACTGGTCAGACTCTGCGCTACGTCCACGCACAATTGGCTTTCTTGATGGGCGTATTCCCTACATACGACTCGCTGCTGGTGCATCTCGGCGTATGTGCATGGGCGTTGTGGGCGATGCTGCGCTGCATCAGAACATCTGACTCACGCGCTTCACGCCAGCCACAAGAGCGTCCACTTCTTCCTTAGTGTTGTAGAGACCGAACGACGCACGCACCATACCCTGGATGCCGAAGCGGTCCATCACGGGCTGCGCACAGTGGTGACCGGTGCGTACGGCGATGCCGAGGCGGTCGAGCAGTGTGCCCATGTCCAAGTGGTGTATGTCGCCCACGAGGAACGACACCACGGCATCCTTTCCCTCGGTGGTGCCGAAGAGGCGCATACCGTCAATCTCCGCAAGGCGCGTCATGCAGTAGTCGGTGAGCTCGCGCTCGTGTGCGGCGATGTTGTCCATGCCAAGTGCCGACACGTAGTTGAGCGCCGTAGCCAGTCCGTGCGTAGCCACATAGTCGGGCGTTCCGGCTTCGAACTTGAACGGCAGCTTCTCGAAGGTGGTCTTCTCGAAGCTCACGCTCTCTATCATCTCGCCGCCACCCTGATAGGGCGGCATACGGTCGAGCCATTCTTCCTTGCCGTAGAGCACACCGATGCCCGTCGGTCCGTATATCTTATGTCCGCTGAAGGCGAAGAAGTCGCAGTCGATTGACTGCACGTCTACAGCGAAGTGGGGTGTCGACTGTGCTCCGTCTACGAGCACCGGCACACCGTGCTCATGCGCTATGCGCACAATCTCCTTCACTGGGTTCACTGTTCCGAGCGTATTGCTCACGTGAGCCACACTTACTATCTTCGTTCGCTCAGAGAACAGCTGCTCGTATGCCTTCATGTCGAGCTTTCCGCTGTCGTCCATCGGTATCACCTTCAGTGCGATGCCGCGCTTAGCTGCCTGCAACTGCCACGGAACGATGTTCGAGTGGTGCTCCATTACGGACACTATCACCTCGTCGCCTTCCGCCATGAACGCTTCGCAGAACGATGCAGCCACGAGGTTGATGCTCTCCGTCGTGCCGCGTGTGAAGATTATATCTTCTGTCTTCGGCGCGTTGATGAACTGGCGCACGGTCTCGCGTGCCGCTTCGTGCAGGTCGGTGGCGCGCTGCGACAGATAGTGTACGCCACGATGCACATTGGCGTTGGCGTTAAGATACTCTTCGCGCATGGCGTCGAGCACGCACAACGGCTTCTGCGTGGTAGCTCCGTTGTCGAGATAGACGAGCGGACGGTCGTAGACGGTGCGCGAAAGGATTGGGAAATCGGCGCGAACCTTGTTTATATCGTACATGATGTTGTTAAGTTGAGATGGTGAAGTGGTGATGTGGTGAAGTGGTGAAGTGGTGAGAATTCTCTACTAATTACTTGCAGAGCTTGCAGCCCTCACACTTGCTCAGTTCGCCGCGGAAGCGCTTCTCCACGAGATAGTGAAGGCGGTCGCGCAGCGGTTCGAGTTGTATCTTGTCTATCACCTCGTTGATGAACGCGAACTCGAGGAGCAGCTTTGCCTCCTTCTCGCTGATGCCGCGCTGACGCATGTAGAACAGAGCCGCATCGTTGAGCTGACCCACGGTCGATCCGTGCGAGCACTTCACGTCGTCGGCGTATATCTCGAGCATCGGCTGCGTGTACATTCGTGCTGTTTTCGTGGCGCAAAGGTTCTGGTTCACCTCCTCCGACACGGTTTGCTGTGCGCCATGGCGTACAAGCACTCTGCCTGCGAAGGCTCCAGTCGCCTTGTCGTTGAGCACGTACTTGTAGAGCTCGTGACTCGTGCAATGCGACACCTGGTGGTCTATCAGCGTGTTGTTGTCCACGTGTTGAGTCTTGTCGGCTATCACACATCCGTTGCACCAGCACTCTGCGCCCTCGCCCTTGAGTTGCACGTCGAGGCGGTTGCGCGTCACGCCGTTGTGCAGCGTGATGACGTTATGATTAAATCGCGAGTCGCGCTGCTGCTCCACGTACACGTTCGAGATGCGTGTGTTCTTGTAGTGGGTTTCCTCCATGCAGTAGAGGTCGAGCGATGCGTTGGCTCCGACGTAAGCCTCAATCACCTGCGTAGTGAGGAACTGCTGGTCGTCGGCAGCGTGGTCGCAGAAGAGGAACTTGGCGTTGGCACCCTCCTCCATCACGATGAGCACGCGGCGGTTCACCATCATAGCCACGTCCGAGCGCAAGATATTTATCACCTGTACGGTTTTGTCCACCACTACGTTGCGCTTCACGTGCACGAGCAGTCCGTCCTGCGCCAGCATAGTGTTGAGTGCGGTGATGCCGTCCTCGTCGCTCTTCGCCAGGCGTGCGTAGTGCTGAGCCACGAACTCGGGGTGCGCCTTCGCATATTCGGCAAGCGATGTCACCTCGATGCCTTCGGGCAGGTTCTCCTTGGGCTGCAGCGACTGGCGGAACTGGTCGTTGACGATGAAGTAGAGCGACGTGCTGAGGTTGGGCACATCGCAGCGGAACGCCTTGTACGGGTCGACCGGCACTTCAAGACGGTTGATGTTCAGTCCGTAGTTGGGCTCGAAGAGCTTGTCTATCGTTGTGTATTTGTATCGCTCAACCTTTCGCGAAGGGAAGCCGAGACGCTCGAAGCTGTTGAAGGCTTCGTCGCGCACAGCGTTCAGCACGTCGGTGCTGTGGGCGCAGATCTGCTCACGACATTCGCGGTAGAGGTCGATGTATTGTTGTTCTGAAGTCATTGTTCTGAATTTTATTCTTCTTCAAGCTCTGCTTTAATCCAATCGTATCCTCGCTGTTCAATCTCCTTTGCGAGTTCCGGTCCGGCGGTCTTCACGATGCGTCCCTTGTAGAGCACGTGTACGACATCGGGCTTTATCATGTCGAGGAGTCGCTCGTAGTGGGTGATGACGATGGCTGATGTCTCCGGCGTGTGCATCTTGTTGACACCGTCGGCTACGATGCGCATTGCGTCCACGTCGAGTCCGGAGTCGGTCTCGTCGAGAATGGCGAGCTTCGGTTCGAGCATTGCCATCTGGAATATCTCGTTGCGCTTCTTCTCGCCACCCGAGAATCCTTCGTTGACAGAGCGACGTGTGAACTTGGAGTCGAGTTCCACGACCTTGCGCTTCTCGTTCATCAGCTTGAGGAAGTCGCCCGCCTTCAGTTCGGGCTGTCCCTGATACTTGCGTTTCTCGTTGACAGCTGCCTTGAGGAAGTTGGTCATCGACACGCCCGGTATCTCCACTGGATACTGGAACGAGAGGAACAGACCTTCGTGCGCACGGTCTTCGGGCTTCATCTCAAGGATGTTCTTGCCGTTGAACCATGCCTCGCCTGCTGTCACCTCATAGAGCGGATTGCCTGTGAGTACGGCGCTGAGCGTTGACTTTCCTGAACCGTTCGGTCCCATGATGGCGTGTATCTCGCCGTCGTTTATAGTGAGGTTGATGCCTCTTAGTATTTCCTTGCCAGCGATAGTGGCATGGAGGTTTTTTACTTCTAACATATCGAGTTTTGAATTTTTATATTAATACGAATCGAGCACGCGTCCGAGTTTCATACGGCGTCGTTCCTTCTTCGTTTCTCGTTTCGGTTCGTCGTTGGGGTCGTATATGCCGAGTGCCACTTCGATGAGCGAGAAGAGGCTGTTGCCGTCGGCTGCGGTGAAGCGGAACGGGAACGTCGCCTTCAAGCCTATCTGTATGTTGTGGCGGTGCATGTTGGAGCGCAGCCGATATACGTCGGGGCTGCCATTGCAGACCGTAGCCACGTGCGCCTTGCCGTCGATGGCGAGGGGGAAGCCGTACTGGAACTCGAGCGCGAGCGACGAGAAGATGTAGCAGTCTACTCCCACCGTTGGTGCTATGCTCACACGCGGAAGTCGCAGCGTGCAGTCGCGCCCGTAGCCACCGCCAGCGTTCCATACGCTCATGCTGCTCCACACGTGCCGACCGGCTACGTTGATGTTGGCCATGAGCGAGGCGTAGGGCTGCAGAGCGAAGCGCTTGCTCAGTGGATAGTAGCGTGCGCCGACCACTATGTTCTGCATTGTGGCATCCACGTTGCTTTCGAACCATTGTACGGTCTCGGCGTTGTAGCCGCCTACGAGCGAGAAGTGCTGCTTTGGCAGGTAGTATTCTACCAGCACGTTGCATTGGGGCGAGGCGAACGTTGCGATGTTGCCTGCGTCGCGCGGCGAGCGTTCTACGCTTGCCGTTGTGGGGCACGAGAGGTTCATGCCTGCTATCACCGCCCAACGGCACTGAAACTCGTCGGTATCGTTGCCTGCTGCGGCAGTCGCCGCATACGCTATGAGCGCAAACGCGGTTATTAGTTTTCTTACAAACATAACATTCTATCCCACTGTTCCCTCAAGCGACACGCTGAGCAGTTTCTGCGCCTCTACGGCGAACTCCATAGGCAGCTTGTTGAGCACGTCCTTGGCGTATCCGTTCACGATGAGACCCACGGCTTGCTCGGTGGGTATACCGCGCTGGTTGCAGTAGAAGAGCTGGTCTTCCGAAATCTTCGATGTCGTAGCCTCGTGCTCCACTATCGCCGTGTCGTTGTGTATGTCCATGTAGGGGAAGGTGTGCGCTCCGCAGTCGGAACCGAGCAGCAGCGAGTCGCACGACGAGTAGTTGCGTGCGTTGTCGGCGTTGCTTGTGGCGCGCACCAGTCCGCGGTACGAGTTCTGGCTGTGTCCGGCTGAGATGCCCTTCGATATGATTGTCGACTTGGTGTTCTTGCCCATGTGTATCATCTTCGTGCCGGTGTCTGCCTCCTGGTAGTTGTTGGTGACGGCTACGGAGTAGAACTCCGCCTGCGAACCGTCGCCGCGCAGCACGCACGAGGGGTACTTCCATGTGATGGCAGAGCCGGTCTCCACCTGTGTCCACGAGAGTTTGGAGTTGACACCGCGCAGGTCGCCGCGCTTTGTCACGAGGTTGAGCACGCCACCCTTTCCGTTCTCGTCGCCCGGGTACCAGTTCTGCACGGTTGAGTATTTCACTTCGGCGTTGTCCTTCACGACGATCTCCACGATGGCGGCGTGCAGCTGGTTCTCGTCGCGCATCGGTGCGGTGCAGCCTTCGAGGTAGCTGACGTATGCGTCGTCGTCGGCAATGATGAGTGTGCGCTCAAACTGACCCGTATTGCGTGCGTTGATGCGGAAGTAAGAGCTTAGCTCCATCGGGCAGCGCACGCCCTTGGGTATGTAGACGAACGAGCCGTCGGAGAAGACGGCACTGTTGAGTGCTGCGAAGAAGTTGTCGCGGTAGGGCACCACGCTTCCCAAGTACTCGCGCACAAGGTCGGGATGGTTCTTTATGGCGTCGCCTATTGAGCAGAAGATGATGCCTTTCTCAGCAAGGTGCTGCGAGAAGGTGGTCTTCACGCTGACGGAGTCCATGATGGCGTCTACCGCCACACCGCTCAGCGCAAGGCGTTCTTCGAGCGGTATGCCGAGCTTGTCGAATGTCTTCATCAGCTCGGGGTCTATCTCCTTATTCTCGTTCTCCTTCTTCTTGGCGAGTGGGTCGGCGTAGTACGAAATCGCCTGATAGTCGATCTCGGGCACGTGCACGTGTCCCCACTTCGGTTCCTTCATCGTCTGCCAGTGGCGGAATGCCTGCAGACGGAAC
>OIYR01001549.1_pt1 | contig 11386 bp, 9 predicted proteins | sample 1588221 | NCBI WGS metagenome assembly OIYR01 (sample SAMN03283292) | human gut metagenome | biome: human-associated habitat; material: feces | host: Homo sapiens | place: Peru | collected 2012 | reverse complement strand
AACTAAGGTGGTTGAGAAGTCCCTGAATTATTTTGGTAATGCTCATGGGGGTTATTTGTTTACGCTTTGTGATCAGGTCGCAGGGCTCGTGGCCATTTCAACAGGTGACTATGCGGTGACGCTTCAGTCTAATATCAATTATCTCAAGGCAGGACATTTGTCTGACCAACTCAAAATTGAAGGTCTGTGTGTTCATAATGGTAAGACGACTAAGGTGATTGAAGTTATCATTACTAATCAGGAAGAGAAAATACTTACAAGAGCAACATTTACCATGTATGTGACAGGCTCGGTCGAGGAATAGAAAAGGAGCGTTTATGTCAGATTTTCAAACCATGGATGACTTTGCGGTCTTTGTTAATGACTACCTGACACCAGACCAATTGAGCGTTCAAGCCTATTCTTATGCGTCAGACCAGCAGGAGCTCTCTCTTCTTGTGACCATTGATGATTATGAGATGATGTGTCGTTGGCATGCCGTCTGGACTTTTTCAGGGTTATACCAGGCCTTTTTTCAATCTATTATGGACTCGGATAACAGCTTTTCTATTGATAGTGATAGCTTGGCTATGAAGGTGCGTTTAAGGGATCAAGAGCTCTTGTTTCAAGCAAAGGGGCTTGAGATGGTGGTTATCGATTTGCCTGAGCCCCTTTTTCGTTTAGCTGATGTGTCTTTTAACGAAGGAGGAAAGCACTTTACCTACCTTTGTGAAGATCAAAGTGTTACAGCAGAAGATTGGGTCTTGGTTCCTATAGGTTCTGGTAATGCTGAAAAAGAAGCATTTGTAGAAAAGATTTCCTATGTCCTAGCGGATGAGGTTCCAGTTGAACTGACAAAACTGAAAAAGGTGATTCAAAAGCTGGATTTAGTAACCGTTCGTTATGATGTGAAGGTTGTTCGAAAGGGATTTTTGAGTTTTTCAGGGATGGCTTTTGAAGGCGAGGAACTAGGTAAGCCAACAGACTTTCTTTGGGTACCCTTTTTGGCAGAACAAGATGATTTGGCTGTTCCTACCTATGGTATCCGTATCAATGATGGCAGTCGCAAGACTTATGTAACGGCCTTGGCTGGTGAGGATGATAGTATGGAAATGATTGCTCTTGCACCAGCTACTTATGCGGTTTTTAAACTTAGAGGGCCTGCAACAGCAGCTGTTTGGGAGAGTTTTCATTATGCTAAGAAACATTTTGAAATGATTGATCAGCCAACTGTAGAGGTTTATCCACCAGGGAATCGTCAGGCTGAAGATTATGAAATGGAAGTTTGGATTCCAATAAAGGAGGAAGTATAGATGCGTCTGGATAAGTTTTTGGTTGATTGTGGTGTTGGTAGTCGCAGTCAAGTCAAGACCTTTCTCAAAAAGAAGCAAGTGACCGTAAATGGTCAGGTGGAGACATCACCTAAGACTCAGATTGATGAGAATCAAGACCAGATTGCTTTTCAAGGTCAAGTATTAACACATGAGACCTTTGTTTACTATCTTTTAAATAAGCCTCAGGGTGTTATTTCAGCGACGGAGGATGCTCGTCACAAGACAGTGCTTGATTTACTGGATGATACAGCACGACATAAGCAGGTCTTTCCTGTTGGTCGTTTGGATATTGATACTCACGGTCTCCTGCTTTTGACTAATAATGGTGACTTAGCTCACGCCATGTTGTCGCCTAAGAAACACGTGGACAAGATTTATCAGGCTAAGGTGGATGGTATCATGAATCAGGAGGATATTCTGGCTTTTGAAAAAGTGATTGAACTCAAAGATCACTCTTGCCAACCGGCTAAACTAGAGATTGTATCCGTAGATAGAGCTGCTGGGACTAGCCTGGTTCAGATTACCATTGCTGAAGGGAAATTTCATCAGGTTAAGCGTATGGTAGCAGCTTGTGGTAAGGAAGTGACAGAGTTACAACGTCTAAGTATGGGGCCTTTAAGCCTGCCCAGTGATTTAGAGGTCGGTGCTTGGCGACGTTTGACCGAGGAGGAGTTGGAAGCTTTAACGGTTTTTGGAATTCCTTTGGCTTAAGCTAGTCTAAGAGTTGCGAAATAGGCAGATTTTTGTTACTATTATTGTGAAATAATAGAAGAAAAAACGAGGTAAATTCAAGTGGCATTTGGAGATAACGGACCACGTAAGAAATCATTTTTTGAACGTCTAACAGTATTGGTCGTTTTGATTATGCTATTAGTAACAGTTGGGGCATTGATTTTCCAAGCAGTCGCAGCTGTCCTTTAAGACGCTATCAAGCGTTTTTTTGTGTATGTCGGAAATTCTTTCGTTTGTGATTGAATTTGTACATGGCATACAAATCAGAAAGAGAGAAATATAGATGAGTATGTTTTTAGATACAGCCAAGATTAGTGTCAAAGCTGGTCGTGGTGGAGACGGGATGGTTGCCTTCCGTCGTGAGAAATATGTACCCAATGGCGGTCCTTGGGGCGGTGACGGTGGTAAGGGTGGCTCAGTCATTTTCAAGGTTGACGAAGGCTTGCGTACCCTTATGGATTTCCGTTATAATCGTAAATTCAAGGCTAAGAATGGCGAAAAAGGGATGACCAAGGGAATGCACGGTCGAGGTGCTGAAGACCTCATCGTTAGCATCCCGCCTGGTACGACAGTTCGTGATGCTGAGACAGGCAAGGTTATTACTGATATGGTTGAGGATGGCCAAGAGTTTGTCATTGCTCACGGTGGACGTGGTGGACGTGGAAATATCCGTTTTGCGACACCTCGTAACCCTGCTCCCGAAATCGCTGAAAATGGTGAACCAGGTGAAGAACGTGAACTTCAATTGGAATTGAAGATTTTGGCGGATGTTGGTTTGGTTGGTTTCCCATCCGTTGGTAAATCAACGATCCTCAGTGTGGTAACAGCAGCAAAACCAAAGATTGGTGCCTATCACTTTACGACAATTGTTCCTAACTTGGGGATGGTTCGTACGAAGTCAGGTGAGAGCTTTGCCATGGCTGACCTTCCAGGATTGATTGAGGGGGCTAGCCAGGGTGTTGGTTTGGGAACACAGTTCCTTCGCCATATTGAGCGTACACGTGTTATCCTTCATGTGATTGATATGTCAGCGAGTGAAGGGCGTGATCCTTACGAGGATTATCTTCAAATTAACAAAGAGTTGGAAACTTACAACCTTCGCTTGATGGAACGTCCACAAATTATTGTGGCTAATAAGATGGACATGCCTGGGGCTGAGGAAAACTTGAAAGAGTTTAAGGAAAAATTGGCTGCTAACTATGATGAATTTGATGAGTTGCCACAAATTTTCCCAATTTCAAGTTTGGCTCACCAAGGTTTGGAAAATCTTTTGGAAGCTACCGCAGAGTTGCTTGATGAGACTGATGAATTCTTGCTTTATAGCGAAGACGATATGGAACAAGAAGAAGTGTACTACGGCTTTAACGAGGATGAACGTCCATTTGAAATTAGCCGTGATGACGATGCCTCATGGGTACTTTCTGGTGAGAAACTTGAAAAACTCTTTGTCATGACTAACATGGAACGTGACGAATCTATCATGAAATTTGCACGTCAATTGCGTGGTATGGGAGTTGATGAAGCGCTTCGTGAACGTGGTGCTAAGGATGGCGATATCGTTCGTATCGGTAACTTCGAGTTTGAGTTTGTGGATTGACGTTGAAAGACTCTCTAAGTGCTAAAGCACTTGATAGTCTACGGCAGCCGCTATGGCGGTCTGCCTATCAACCTCACTAACTACGTAAAGTCGGTATAATCGACCGACTTTCCTTCGTGTCGTAACCGAGCAAGACTCTCTAAGTGTGAGGCACAAGTTAGTCTAGGCCAGTCGCTATGGCGGTCTGCCAAGCAACCTTACTAACTGTGTGAAGTCGGCGAATTTAAAAATATTGAAATAAGAGGTTTACAATGGGAGATAAACCGATATCCTTCAGGGATAAAGATGGAAATTTTGTTTCTGCGGCCGATGTTTGGAATCCAAAGAAACTTGAAGAACTCTTTACGCGCTTAAATCCTAACCGAAAACTCCGTCTTGAGCGTGAGCGCTTGGCAAGGGAAGAAGCAGCAAAATACCCTGAACTAAATGAAGAAACAGAGCAAGTCTAGCACTTGCTCTGTTTTTCTTATCCAAAATGGCAATCAAAAACAGCTACTCTAGCAAGAGTAACTGTTTTGATAATTAGTTAGGCGTTTAGAACCTTGTCCAAGAATTCTTTCAAACGTGGGTGTTGTGGGTTATCAAAGATTTGATCTGGAGTACCATCTTCGAGGAACTCACCGTCCGCAGTAAAGATTACTCGGTTGGCAACTTGACGAGCAAATCCCATTTCGTGAGTAACGATAATCATGGTCATACCTTGCTCTGCCAATTCTTTCATAACGTTAAGAACGTCTCCGACCATTTCAGGGTCAAGGGCAGAAGTAGGTTCGTCAAAGAGCATGATATCAGGATTCATTGCCAAACCACGTGCAATTGCCACACGTTGTTTTTGTCCACCTGACAAGCTATCTGGCATTGCATCTGCCTTGTCAGCAAGTCCCACACGATCAAGAAGATCCATAGCTAATTTATCAGCTTCTTCCTTGTTCATACGTCCGAGTTCAACAGGTGCAAATGTCACGTTTTCAAGGACTGTCATGTGTGGGAAGAGGTTGAAATGTTGGAAGACCATTCCGATATTTTCACGGGCTTTGTCAAGATTTGTCTTAGAATCTGATAATTCATAGCCATCAACGACTACTTTACCAGATGTCACTGTTTCAAGTAGGTTAAGCGTACGAAGGAAGGTTGATTTACCTGAACCTGAAGGACCGATGATACATACAACGTCACCTTCGTAGAATTTGGCGTCAATGCCTTTAAGGACTTCATTGTCGCCGTATGATTTGTGCAAGTCCTGCACATCGATTTTCAATTCAGCCATTATTTAAGTCTCTTTTCTAGTCGTTTAGCCAATTTCGTCAAGCATGTGATGATGACCAAGTAAAGGATGGCCAAGATCGCATACATACGGAATGATTGGTAGTTACGAGCAATGATGATTTTACCAGTTTGGAAGAGTTCAACCAAACCGATAGCTGATACGATAGTCGTATCTTTCAATGAGATAACAAATTGGTTGATGAAGTTTGGCAACATCAAGCGAACCGCTTGTGGCAAGATAACCTTACGCATTGTTGTATTGTAAGGGACACCCAAGCTTCGGCTGGCTTCCATCTGACCAATAGGAACAGCTTCGATACCACCACGTACAATTTCGGCAATATAAGCACCACCGTTAAGTGAGAGGGCAATTGTCGCTGCCACAAAGTCATTGATTGGTGATTGGTGACCAGTGATATTTTCAATCAAGTTAGGAATACCCCAGTAGATGAAGGCTGCAACAATCATCAATGGGATACCACGAACCACGTCAACAAAGACTTGCGAAATCACGCGGAGTGTCTTGTTTGGTGCAACTGCCATCATACCGAAGATAACACCGATAATCATGGCAATAGCAAATGAAAGAAGGGTCAATCCAAGGGTAATTCCAAGACCTTGGAGAAGTTGTTTGTAGTTGTTTTTAATCAAGCCTACGATGGTTGTTTCATCGGTAGCTTTTTTTGAGCTTCCTTCTTTTGATTTGTTGCTATCAAGGTATTTATTGATAATCTTATCGTAAGTACCATCTTTAACGATAGCAGCCAAACCATTGTTGAACATCTCAATCAACTCAGGGTTAGTGCCTTTTTTAACAGCAAATCCGACTTCACCAGTAGCAATACCTTCAATTGGTGTTGTAAAGTTACGTCCTTGTTGGATAGCGTATAGAAGAACGGCTTCATCATCCATAAGAGCATCGATTGAACCAGAGTTCAAGCTGTCATACATAGTAGAAGCTTCATCGTAAGCACGAACAGTAAAGCCATATTCACCAGCGTGGTCTTCCAACCATGAGTAAGATGACGTACCGTTTTTAGCTCCTACAGTCTTACCTTTAAGATCCTTGTAAGATTTAACCTTACTTCCTTTAGCTACAGCCAAACGAATGTTTGATGTGTAGTAAGGATCAGAAAAGTCAAAGATTTGTTTACGAGCATCAGTGATGGTCATACCAGCCAATACGGCATCAGCTTGGCTAGATTGTACAGCATTAAGTGATGCATCGAAACCAGGGTTTGTCAATTTGACATTGAAACCTTGGTTTTTAGCAATGGCATTGATGATATCGACATCGATACCTACATATTTACCTGAACCATTTTGGTATTCGAATGGAGCAAAAGATGAGTCCATTGAGATAGTGTAGGTTTCCTTAGCAGGAGTGGCTTTTGCGTTAGCATCACCAGTCAATTTAAGATCTGCTGAAGGTTTTGAGGAAGAAGATTTTTCTGAGTCACCCAACCATTTGTTCATGATTTTGTCGTAGGTGCCGTCTTTCTTCATTTCCTTAAGAGCTTCGTTGAAGTCTTTGATAAGATTTTCGTGTTTTCCGCCTTTTTTAACAGCGAAAGCGAAGCTACCGATAGATTCAGGCTTAATGTTGATAGCGTAGTCTTTTCCTTGACCAATAGCGTATTTAACAACTGGTGTGTCGTCCATAGCTGCGTCAACAGAACCAGAATCCAAGCTATTGTTCATCAAGTCGCTAGTGTCAAAAGTTTTAACTGTAAAACCATATTTGCTAGCGTTTTTATCAAGCCAAGTTTGAGCAGCGGTACCGTTTTTAACACCGACTGTTTTACCCTTCAATTGTTTGTAGTCGCTGACTTTGTCGCTGCTACGTGTATAGATAACAATTGAAGTGTCGTAATAAGTGTCTGAGAAAGTGAAGACCTTCTTACGTGCGTCGGTAACAGTCGTACCGGCCATTAGGGCGTCTGCTTGGCCTGATTGAACAGCGTTAACAGCTGCATCGAAACCAGGGAAGGTTTGGTTAACATCCCAATTTTTACGTTTGGCAACTTCGTTGATGATATCAACGTCGATACCTTTGTAGGTCTGATCAGAATCTTTGAATTCAAATGGGGCATAGGCTGTGTCTGAAACGACTGAAATTGTTTCAGCAGATACCTTAACTCCGAAAACAAAGAAAACTGACATGGCACTCAAGAAGAGTGTCAGAAGTTTTTTCTTCATTATAAAAAGTCTCCTTTATAAAATACCTTCCTATTCTATCAAAAAAAGGTCTTGTTATCAAACTTCTTGGAGTTTTATGTTAGGAAATGTAACAAGGTTCGTTAGCTATGAGAGCTATCTGAGAAGAAGTTGACAAGCTTGTGTCAATTAGTTACACTGTAATCGAATACATGTAAGATTTGTTACAGGAGCTAAAAAATGAAGAAACGTATGCTTGAGAAATATACTAGCCGATATGATAAAGTTCCAAGTTGGCTGATGATTATGCTGTCCTGTTTTATTGCCTTTGGTTATGTCCTTGTAGGTGGATTTCTATCAGGGATTGTTGTGGGAATTCCAATGGCTATTGTTCTTTCGTTCTTAGTATTAAATGGCAACATTCAGTTCCAGGATATAAATACGATTTCCTATAAGATGTTTTCAAACATGTATTTTCAGTTGGGAACATTTGCCTTTACTGCCTTAGCTATCTTTTTCTGGGTTAAAGTTGTTGAAAAACGTCCCATTCGTACACTGGGATTCTTCAAGGGTCATATTTGGTTGAACCTGCTTAAGGGCTGGGGATTGGGAACCCTGCTCTTGTTAGCTAGTTTCCTTGGGACTTATATACTTGGAGGGTTAGAATTTGTAAAAGTAGACTTTTCTCAGAGAACCCTCTTATACATACTATCCCTAATACCTTTCTGGTTTATCCAAGGTGGAACCGAGGAACTGGTGACACGTGGTTGGTTACTTCAGACGGTGACTAATAAATTGAACCTTTCTTGGGGAATTGCTATTTCAAGTTCTTTCTTTTCAATATTACACCTAGGAAACCAGGGTGTTACCGCCTTGTCTCTAATCAGTATTGTTCTTGTAGGAGTTCTTTTGGCTCTTTACATGCTCAAGACAGATAATATCTGGGGTGTCGCTGCCCTTCACGGTGCTTGGAACTTTGCGCAAGGGAATCTAGTTGGCGTGGCAGTTAGTGGACAGAATGCAGGCGGCAGCTTATTGCACTTTCAGGCCAGGTCAGGCGTGCCTGATTGGTTGTCAGGAGGAGCTTTTGGTTTAGAAGGAAATCTTGTTACCTGTCTCGTTCTCCTAGTAGGGATTATCATCCTTCGTCTACAATTGAAAAAAGAAAACTTTTAAGGCTGAGTTCTAAGACTCGGTCTTTTTACTTCTGTGTTAAAATAGAAGAAAGTTTGGAAAAGGGGAAGAGATGAGAGTTAGGCTTGAGCGAGGTATGATTTGTGTACAAATTGTCTATGGACTTATATTTCTTGTCGCTTCCACCGGTCTATTCTGCTGGTTTCTTATAGATGATTATCGTTTTGGGAACTTTGTAGATAATTGTGTTGCCTTCTTCATTTTACTAATATTTCTTCATGCTCTGACTAATTTAGTTGACGGTATTGTGAGACTTAAAGGTCATAAAAAAATTTTGGAAATTAACAATGATACCTTTATTTATTATGGAAGGTTATATGGACGAGTAACCTTTGAGATTCCGCTGTCTGAGATTGACTTGGTTATGAAGGATTGGTCAACGCCAATGGATGATGCCAAACACTCGTCGACTATATACTATATTCTAAAACGTATCGATGATTTCGGGAATATAAGGTCTTGGGAAAGGCAGAGATATAGAGTTTTATACATTTTTTTCAATGATAGTAAAAGGGCCTTGAAATATGATAAAAAACTTGGTTTTCAGACACGAAAAAAGCGAAAATACGTTGCTGAGACAAAAATGATTCACATTCCTATCGCAGAAGGAGAATTTTTCTCCGACCAAGAGATGAATGATTACATAAATGAAAGGAAAAAGAATGATAGATAGAAAAGAAGACAACCAATTCCATTTGGTTTCTAAATATGAACCTTCTGGGGATCAACCTCAGGCCATCGAAGCCTTGGTGGATAATATTGAAGGTGGTGAGAAGGCTCAAATCCTAAAGGGGGCGACAGGGACAGGTAAGACCTATACCATGAGTCAGGTCATCCAGCGCGTGAATAAACCAACCTTGGTTATCGCCCACAATAAAACCTTGGCAGGTCAGCTTTATGGTGAGTTCAAGGAGTTCTTCCCAGACAATGCTGTAGAATACTTCGTTTCCTACTATGATTTCTATCAGCCAGAGGCCTATGTACCGTCATCAGATACCTATATTGAAAAAGATAGCTCTGTAAACGATGAAATTGATAAGCTTCGTCACTCAGCAACGTCGGCCCTCCTTGAGCGTAATGATGTTATCGTTGTGGCTTCCGTTTCTTGTATTTACGGTTTGGGTTCGCCAAAAGAATATGCCGATTCAGCGGTTAGCCTTCGTCTAGGTCAGGAAATTTCTCGAGATAAGTTGCTAAATGACCTAGTTGATATCCAGTTTGAGCGAAATGACATTGATTTCCAACGTGGGAAATTCCGTGTACGCGGTGATGTAGTCGAGATTTTCCCTGCCAGTCGTGATGAACATGCCTTTCGTGTGGAATTTTTCGGTGATGAGATTGACCGCATCTGTGAGATTGAAAGTTTGACAGGACGCAATCTCGGTGAAGTTGAGCACCTTGTTCTTTTCCCGGCGACTCACTTTATGACCAATGAAGAGCATATGGAAGAAGCCATCAAGAATATTATGGAAGAGATGGAAGCTCAGGTTAAGCAATTTGAAGCTGAGAGCAAGCTCATCGAGGCTCAACGTATCCGCCAAAGGACAGAATACGATGTTGAAATGCTCCGTGAGATGGGCTACACCAATGGTGTTGAAAACTACTCACGCCACATGGATGGACGTAAAGAAGGTGAGCCACCCTTCACCTTGCTTGATTTCTTCCCAGAAGATTTCCTTATCATGATTGATGAAAGTCACATGACCATGGGTCAGATTAAGGGAATGTATAACGGGGACCAGGCCCGTAAGAAGATGTTGGTTGATTACGGTTTCCGTTTGCCATCAGCACTTGATAACCGTCCCCTTCGTCGTGAAGAATTTGAGAGTCATGTTCATCAGATTGTCTATGTGTCTGCCACTCCAGGTGACTATGAGATGGAGCAGACTGAGACCGTCGTTGAACAAATCATCCGTCCGACAGGGCTTCTTGATCCAGAAGTCGAAGTGCGTCCAACTATGGGACAAATGGATGACCTCCTTGGTGAGATCAATGCCCGAACTGAAAAAGGTGAACGTGTCTTCGTAACCACTTTGACTAAGAAGATGGCTGAAGACTTGACTGACTATCTCAAGGAAATGGGGGTCAAGGTCAAATACATGCACTCTGACATTAAGACTTTGGAACGTACTGAGATTATCCGTGACCTACGTTTGGGTGTCTTTGATGTTCTTATCGGGATTAATCTTCTCCGTGAAGGGATTGACGTTCCTGAAGTTAGTCTGGTTGCTATTTTGGATGCTGATAAGGAAGGCTTTCTTCGTAATGAACGTGGGCTTATCCAAACGATTGGACGTGCTGCCCGAAATAGCGAAGGGCACGTTATCATGTATGCGGATAAAATTACGGAGTCTATGCAAAAAGCCATGGATGAAACAGCTCGTCGTCGTGAAATCCAGATGGCCTATAATAAGGAGCATGGCATTGTTCCACAAACGATTAAGAAAGAAATTCGTGACCTTATTTCGATTACCAAGGCTAATGAAGCAGAAGTCGCAGAGGATACTGTGGACTACAGTGCCATGAACAAGAAAGAACGCCAAGAAGCCATCAAGAAACTTCAAAAACAAATGCACGAAGCAGCAGAACTGCTTGACTTTGAATTGGCGGCTCAAATCCGTGATATGGTGCTAGAACTGAAGAGTATGGATTAGAAACATTGAGCCTTGGGTTAACACTTTAACAAGATGGGCCAGAGAAAAATTGCGGCTTTTATTTGTTTAAATTTGAACCTCTATGTGTTTCTAATTCATGCTATAGAAGGTATAAAAATTGAAAGAGAGGGAGAGTGGGAGAGTTATACGCAAATTATTTTTGAGCCCATGTGGACGATAAAAAGAGAACTTGTTTGGATACCAATGTTTGGTTATATATTGTTTATGGTTTTCTATGCTTGTATTTATCTGCATTTGCGACATCGAGAGTCGATTAAAAACTAATTGTTAAGATTTTATTTGACTACTTACTAGAAAGGACTATCTATGTCACGTTCACAAGCTACTATTCTGGCCAACATGTGTCTCATCGAAGATGGCCGTGGAAATATTGTCATGCAAATCCGCGATCCAAAGCGTTATTACTGGTCGGGAGCAGCCCTACCCGGTGGCCATATCGAAGCACATGAAGG
>OIYR01001542.1_pt1 | contig 11408 bp, 15 predicted proteins | sample 1588221 | NCBI WGS metagenome assembly OIYR01 (sample SAMN03283292) | human gut metagenome | biome: human-associated habitat; material: feces | host: Homo sapiens | place: Peru | collected 2012 | reverse complement strand
TTTGCCATCACTGATATTTACAATATCTTTATCTTGCAAATCTGATAAACGCATATAACACCCCTATTAATATTCTATTCAATTAATCGCTTAACGTTCGCGATTCCTAAATGTTCTAACCTAGAAATCTGAGCTTGTGATATGCCAAGTTCTAGAGCTAGTTCCATTTGTGTTTTACCAACAACAAATCTTTTTAATAAAATATATTTTTCTTTTTCTTCCAATTTTAAAACAAGCTCGGCATTCTTTTTTAAAACATCCTGTATTTCCTTTTTATTATTTTCTATATCACTAGTTATATCTGTTATTTCTTGTTTTAATTTCTTGTTTCTGCTTATTTCTTCATCTAAAATCATTTTTATATTTTGTAAATCATCATTTTCAGTATTTTTAAATTGAATTTGAATTTCATTTACAATTCTATCTGTTTGGTCACGTAATATATCTTCAAAATATTTTTTTGCTTCCTCTGATTTTAAAATTTCTATAATATTATTTTTCAATTTTTCATTCATATTCACTTGCTCCTAATTAATACAAATACTCTTTTCATTTCACCACTTCCACATTCTCTCCCTGACTCCTCAGCCACACATTGATTCCTTCACCGAATACCTCAGCGGATACGGTGTATACGCCATCTTTTTTATCAAGAATCTTTGCTGTAGGAAGACGGTCAAGGACTGCCTCAATGCTTCCACCTTTATACCTGAATTTGATTTTCTTGAGCTTGCCGCCATACATGAACTGTACTCTCTTGCGGAATTCTCCCTCTTCAAATCTGTCACTGTAAGGTATCTTAAAATGCTCATCAAGCACCTTATAGTCAGTTATCCTGTCAATTCTGTAGATTGTTGGAAATACGTCATCTATCACTTGAAAATTCGCCTTAATTTTTTCATCATCTATAAATGCTGTAAGATAGAAGTAGAATTCTGAAAACATTATTGCAACCGGCTTTACTCTCCGCTTAACCACTTTATTATTAGTACTTTTCTTATATTCAAGTTCCAAATAATTGCAATTTCTTATTGCAAGACCAATATCCCACATCTTATCTACAAACTCTGATTTGTTTGTCAGTTCTATGTAATGGAACTCCTCATTTTTAATTAAATCCTGTACTATCGCTTTTCCCTCTTGTGGTGCACAGCGGTCAACCAGTATGTCAAGAATATGTTGCATCTCATTCTTCGTAAATGCCCTGCTGTCCAGCAGTATCTTGCATATTGCAAGTATCTCGCTGTTTGTCAGCTTCGTCTTGTATATCTGATTGAGATAATGCCCGCCTTTTTTCTTGTCATATTCAATTGTGTTGATCACTCCGCTCTTTCCAGCTTCCTGTTCAAAGAAATTATTAATTGCACTTATATCACGCTGAATAGATCGCTCAGACACACCATATCTGGCAGCTTCAGCTTCCTTGTCAACTACTTCTCCTTCCATAAAACGTTGATACAAGCTTAATACACGGCTTACTTTATCATTGTAGTCATTCTCCATAAGTAATTCTCCTCATTTCAGTAAGATAATGTAATGCAATATTTCACGATTTAATCTGTTAATATTTTAGCACTTTATTGTAAAAAATGCTAATATAAAATCAGTTTTTGCGAATTTTTATGCAACATTTTCACAAATGTAAGTTCTTATAATTATTCATTATACAATTAATGAAAATATATTAAATCCTGTAAACACATATATCATATACAGCAACATAACCACGAATAAAAACAGATAAATAATTGCCAGAATCGGATATCCTATGCTTCTTAACTTAATCAGCCTGCATTCTTCATAATATTCTTCGTAATTAGCATACGGAATCTTCTCTTCTTCTGTTAATTTATTCCACACCTGTCTTGAGTTATATCTGATATTGAATAGATACGGCCTTTTCAGATATACATAATCACTATCGTTATCATTTTCAACATTATTATTGTCACTCATCTTATGCCTCCTCATTTTGCTTCTCTTTTATGTTTTAATGATAACAAACAGGTCGGACATTATATGTCTTAGTGTCATATTTTGTCTTAGCATTTTAAAAATGTTTAATATTGTCCATGACTAATCTTGTTTTAGTTGTAGATAATTATAACATTAACAATTCAATATTACAATTATATGTACTATGTATATAATCTTTGTTGTGGGGGATTTCATGAAGGATATTGATTTTGAAAGTATTGGAAAGAAGTTGAAAGAAATACGCTTATCTAAAGGTTTGCCGCAGGACGCTGTTGCCAGTGCCGCTGAGGTCAATACTTCTCATATAAGCAATATTGAGAATAACCGCGTGAAAGTTTCCCTGCCTACACTTATCTATATATGTAATGCACTAGGTGTAACTGTAGATTATGTGTTATCTAGTGAATATACTGGCGATTATTCTTCAATCGACAGGGAAATCATGAAAGAGATTCAGTCTCTTTCTGATGAAGAAAAGGAACGTGTTTTAAGGGTTGTGCGTGCCCTCAAGTAATCTTACCGCATAGTTGAATCCTGCCATGAAGCTTTCTTTTTTAGCAACCTCAGCAACTGCCATATATTTATCACGCTCACATTCATAATCGCTCCATGTTGCCAGTTCTTTGAACTGCATCAGCTCATGGGCAATCTGCTTTTCTACTAATTCATCTACATTTTTCATTATATCTGTCTGACTCACAAGCATGTTATATAATTCTTCTAATTCATTCTGCATAATTATTCCATCCTGTATGTGTATTCTGATATCATCCGCCGCTACTCTTTTTAATGGTCTCCGGCTTGTTTCTTATAAGATAATATCAGTGAGGTCAGACATTTAGTGTCATATTGTTTTATTTTATTAAAAAATCAGGCTTTGGATTTCTCCTCCGCCTGATGCATCATCCATTTATTTAATCTTCACTACATATTGAGTATCCATATATTCAGCAATTGCATCTGATAATAAATCTGCAAATCTTTTCTGTACATATTTTACATTCGTATTATACGCTTGCTCATTATCATCAACATTTCTAAAAGATAAATTCAAAATATTATCTTCCACATTTTCTACCCTGAGTGGCTTAATCCATGTACTCATCTGTATATCCTGAATATTATATTCTGTCTGAAGAACTAATAATATTGCTTTCCAGTTATTTTGGATATTAGCAACGGGACTATCTTCTATGCTGTCCGCATCATATTTCTCCTGCACCTCATTATAATCTTCTTCCTCGTCTTCATCTTCATCATAGCCGTCGCTCCTCAGCTTTTCCTCATAGTAATGCATTTTTGCATTTGCAACTGCTCCTTCAATATTAGCTTTCACATTAGCCCAGAAAAATCCCATAATAAATGTCTCCTTTCATCTGTACATAAATCAACTGTAAATACAGGTTGTTTGTATATTAAGAATAGCATTCAAGTCAGACATATTGTGTCTGTACAATTTTTTATGCTTACAAATTATAAAAAATCAGGCTTTGGATTTCTCCTCCGCCTGATGTATCTATATTTTAATATTCACATTCTCTGAATGCAGGTTTCATTTTTTCTATCTGTCCCCTGCTTATATCATATTCCTTAGCCAGTCTCTGCCAGTTATTTTTTACAATCTTCTTAATCTCACCTACTCCATCTTCTGCTTCTTTTGATGACAAGCCATAATATGAAGAAGCTTCTATTGAACCGATTTCTTTTTTCTTACTCTCTTTTGTACATGCAAATCCAAATCCTGCAGCTTTCTTCCTAGTTCATCATCCTTAGCTACTAATAATAAATCCTTATCCATGTAATTCAATGCATGTAAAACTGCTGCATAACACCCCATTGCAACCGAAGGGGAGCCCTTCTCTATAGCACATAATGTTGCTCTGCTTATTCCTGCTCTTTCAGCAACAATTTCTGCTGATATTTTTCTTCTTAATCTTGCATATTTTATTTGCAATCCCATCTGTTCTAGTATGTTCAATGTTTCAGGTAATAACACTATAGATTTTTTAGGCATAACATCATCTCCTTATATCAATAATATTATGCATAAATGTCAATTTTGTCAATTTTTATTTACTTTATTCTTATTTATCATATAAAAATCAGGCTTTGGATTTCTCCTCCGCCTGATTATAACTCTATTAATTCAATTCAATATTATCGCTAAACCCACTAATCAGCTTTATTATCTGATATTCGTAGGTTTATTTTATTCTCCTTAATTAATGTAATAATGAGAAAACCCACTAATCGACAAGTCTATATTATTTGAGTAGGTCTTTTTCAGCTCTTAACCTGATAAACAATATATTTTCCATCAATTTTGCAGCTAATTCGCCTACTATTCTTAGCATTATATCGCATTTAGTGGGTTTATTATGAATTTCCATCTTTAAGTCGACTGCAATTCGCCTACTATTCTACCCATATCTAACTATTTCGTGGGTCTTGGCAAATTTATCCTGCTTCCTTTATGACCTATCACTCTAATCTGCTTTGCGGACACAGTCATTCTCAACCAAATCAGCTTCTGACAGCCAGCTCTATACAATCAATTCTTACGCTTACTCATCAGCCTTTTTCTCTTGCCACCTCAAACTCCTGCTTTATCTGCGCAAGAAGCTCAGGATTAACAAGAACATCGCATATTGAATCAGCCATTATCTTTGCTGCATATACTATGGCATTATGCGCTGCATCACTCTTTCCTGCTTTAAGGTAAGCTTCTGAATGCGGCTGTGCATCCTTGTCTGTGAATGCAATTCTTATACATGAGCCTGGAACTTCATATAACACATTGCCGAAATCTGTTGAGCCGGTCCTTTCGCGTGGTGGCGCAATCGACGGTGCATTCTCATATGCTGCATTCGCCATAAGCAGGTCATTGACCTTATGGCACACAACCTTGCTCTTGAATGGAAGGTCTCTCTGGACCTCATATGTTGTTCCAGTCATAAGCGCAGCTCCTTTTAAAATGTTATAGAATCTCTCTACAACTTCGTCAAGATATTTTGTGCTGTATGAGCGGAGTGTATATTCTGCAACAGTAAGGTCTGGAACTACATTTGGAGGACCACCGGCATTACGGATTGTGTAATGCATTCTTGTGTCGTCTTTAACATGCTCTCTTAACATCTCAATTGCATGGAATGATAATAACGCTGCATCAAGTGCGCTGCGTCCTTCTTCAGGACTTATTGCAGCGTGGCTTTTTACTCCGTGGAATGTTACCACAAAATTCTCAAGTGCCATACATTTTTCATCTACTGATGTATTAGGCGAGCCATGCGACATAAATGCAAGGTCAAGCTCTTTCATATAACCTTTATCAAGCATAATTATCTTGCCGCCAAGAGTTTCTTCTGCCGGAGTTCCATACACAACAAGTCTGCATGGATAACCATAAAGGCAGTTCTTAACTGCAATTGCTGCACCTATTCCGGCAGGTCCCTGAAGATGATGTCCACATGCATGTCCGATTTTTTCAAGAGCATCATATTCAACAAGAATTCCAAACACCGGGCCGTCACTTCCATTATCCCATATTGCCCTGAATGCTGTTTCAAGTCCTGTTCCGCGCTCTACCTCAAATCCTTCTTTTTCAAGATAACTGCACAATATATCGGATGTCTTGTACTCTTCTCCGCTTATCTCCGCAAGGTCGAATATCTCATCTGCCATCTGGCATAAATCTTCTTTATAGCTGTCAATAACCGCTCCAAGCTGCTTCTTAATATCGTCTGACATAATATCTGCTCCTAATCAATTCTAATATCCAATCATTAATGCTCCCAGCATAAACAGACATCCAAGAGCTGTCCATATAAGGAACAGAGGCATCATGAACTTAAGCCATTTGCTGTATGGAATCTTTGATACTGCAAGATATCCCATAAGTGATGATGACATTGGAAGTACTGAGTTAGAGAATCCGTCTCCTAACTGGAACGCAAGTACTGATGTCTGTCTTGATATTCCTACAAGGTCTGAAACCGGCACCATAAGTGGCATTGTAACTGCCGCCTGACCTGTTCCTGACACGATTACGCAGTTAATAAGTGACTGACATAAGAACATGCCGACAGCCTTAATTGAATCTGGCATAACATTTACAATATTAACAATTCCATACACGATAGTATCAAGAATATTGGCATCACTTAAGATTACCTCAACTGTACGGGCAATTCCGATAATAAGACATCCAACTATGATGCCCTTTGCACCTTCTCCGAATTCCCTTGCAATTCTGCTGGGACCGTAACCGCTGATAAATCCGCATATTACACCCATAAATATGAACAGACCTGACATTTCTTCAAAGTACCAGCCCTTCTTTGAAAGACCATATATAAGTATACCAAAGCCGAGTGCCATAACAACAAGAACTGCAATCTGTCTTATCGTAATTGTATCTGATGCGTTGTCAAATGTGTACTCCTGGTCTTCAGGAATCCCATATATTACGCTTTTTTCAGGATGTGCTGCAACCTTTCTTGCATAGCAGATTATGTATGCACTTGTAGCAACAAGAAGCACAACAAGAATGAATACTCTGTAAGCCATTCCTGAAAACAACTGTAATTCTGCTATATCCTGCGCAACTCCGACATTGAACGGATTAAGCAATCCGGCTGTGAATCCAACCGCTGCACCGAGTGCAATCATTGCTGTTCCTGTAACTTTATCAAGCCCTAAGAATAACGCAAGTGTTATTCCGATAGGAACAAATATCATAACCTCTGATGACATTCCCATTGTGAATCCGAATATAGAAAACAGTGTTAAAAACACTGGAATTACAACATATTTGTGCTTAGAAAATGTCTTAGATAACTTCTTGCATAACGCTGTAAGTGCACCTGTTGATGTAATTACCTGAAAAGCTCCGCCGATTATCAGCATAAATGTGATTGTTGACGCTGATTTAACAATTCCGGTATAGATTGCTGAAGGAATCTTTAACGGATTAAGCGGACTTGATGCTATTCTGTGATAACTTCCAGCTTCAACTAAAGTCTTGCCTGTTGCTGCATCTTTAAATCTTGTGAATTCACCTGCCGGCACAATATATGTTGCCGCTGCAGCAATAAGAATAATTGCCACAAGTATTACAAATGTATGTGGCGTTTTCCATTTTTTCTTTGCTTTTGTTTCCATGAACTTTTTCTCCCATAACAAATTTATATTTTTATACATTTTAATATAAATCATACTAAAAATAAAATTGTATGTTTTTATCGAAAGTATAAATTCATTTTATAGTTTCGATTGATTGATACATTTTAATTATGTATAATTATTACATTATGATTGCAACATGCACTATTTTAGAAAGGGAATTCATATGATTACTGAAAAAGACATGCAATATGTTCTTACAATTGCTAATTACGGAAATCTTACCAAGGCCGCCAATGCTCTGTTCTTGTCGCAGCCGGCTTTGAGCATACATCTTAAACAGCTTGAAACATCACTTGGCATACAGCTTTTTGAAAGAAAAGGCCGCCGTATGATTCTTACATTTGCAGGTGAGGAATTCGTGAAAGCTGCCAGAGATATCACAATGAAGTGTTTTGAGCTTGAGGACCGCATGATTGATATTGGCAAAAATATAGCTGTTAAACTCCGCATCGGTTACATGGTCCGTCAGGTTGAGTCTCTCTTCCCTTCTGTTATGACTGCATTTAACAAGCTGTATCCCCAGTCAGTTGTATATGCTGTTGACGGACATCTCTCAGACCATGAAGAGCAGCTTCTTGCCGGAGACCTTGACATGTTCTTTGGATATAACAGCGTAAGCAACACCAGACTTTCCTATGAAACCATATATGAAGACTGTCTTGTCGCCATTCTTCCCAAAAGCCACCCTGCTGTCTCTTTTGCAGAGTATAAAGAATCCTGCGTCTATCCATGGCTTGATCTTGCGCATGTAAGAAAAGAAAGATTCATCCTGCAGCACAGCAACCAGAGTATAAGACAGCTTGAAGAGGACGCCCTTTTCTATGCTGATGTCCTGCCAGAGCTTACCTATAAGATAAGCAGTATTGACGCAGGAATCCGACTTGCTGAACAAGGCTATGGAATTGCATTTACACTAAACAGTTATCTTACTTCAATGAAGCTTTCACCTGATTCAGTTGTATTACAGGTTGGCGACCCAGACCTGCGTATACCATTCTCCGCTGCCTTCAGAAAGGAAGATGAAAACCGGAAAGAATTAAAAGAATGGATACGGCTGACTAAAGAGCTTGTTTCCAGACAATAAAATAACCGGCTGATACTGCATTTAGATGTATCAGCCGGTATCTTAATATTATTCAATTATAATACTTCAACAAGCTCTATCCTGAAATTCAGTTCTTTTCCTGCCATCTCATGATTAGCGTCAAATGTAATCTCAGTATCAGTTAAAGCAGCAACCCTAGCTGGGAATGGCTGTCCATACATATTCTGAAGATATACCTTATCATCAACTTTAAGTTCTTCTGCACCAGGAAGCTCACTTATAGGAAGTGTTATGAAAGCTCGTGGATCAGCTTCTCCATATGCCTCCTCTGGCATAAGATGAACATCAATAACATCGCCGACATTCATTGTTGCAACTGCCTTATCAAAGCCCTGAATCATCATTCCGGCTCCGCATGTAAATTCAAGTGGCTCGCCTCTGTCATAAGAAGAATCAAACTGTGTTCCATCGTTAAGTGTTCCTTTATAATGAACCTTTACTTTCTTTCCCACATTTGGTCCTTCAAATGATGGTGTAAATGTACCACAGCCACCGCCGCAGCCGCCACAACCACTACCACAGTCTGATTCACCTTCATCACTTCCACAATGTCCGCAGCCTGACTCTTCATCTTCATGGCTTCCACAGTGTCCGCAGCCATGACCTTCTTCATGATCGTGATGATGGTCGCAATTAACACCTGCTGATGTTAAATCGCCATTAAGATATGCCTCAACTGCTGCATCTGCTTCTCCATCTGCTCCTGAATATACATCAATTCCAGCTTCTGAAAGTGCTGTGACTGCACCATTGCCGATTCCACCACATATAAGAACATCTACACCTTTATCCTTAAGAACAGCTGCCAATGCGCTATGACCAGCTCCATCAGTGCCAATTACCTCTGCACGGACAATATTCTTTCCTTCTGTCTCATAAATCTTAAAGCTCTCAGAATGTCCGAAATGCTGAAAAATCTGACCATTCTCGTATGTTACTGCTACCTTCATTAATAATCCTCCTGATTAATATTTATTTATCCTCATACAGTGCATGATAGACTTTAAGGAACTTTTTATCTCTTTCCCCAGTTGCTATCCTGTCTCTGCCATCAGAATAATCGTAAAATCCTTTTGCGCTCTTAACGCCATATTCGCCTGCTTCAAAATGTTGCTTAAGAAGTTCTGGTGGTTCTTTATCATCACACAAATCCTTCATAAGATACTCACTTATATGATAGAAAGTATCAAGTCCGCCAAAATCAGAAACCTCCAATGGTCCCAAACATGCATATCTGAATCCAAGACCATATTTCATGACATCATCGATTCCTTCTGGTGAAACAACACCCTTCTTAACAAGGTCAAGTGCTTCTCTTAAAACCGCAAACTGCAGTCTGTTTGCCGCAAATCCCGGCACATCTTTATTAACAATTACTGGTTTCTTGTCAATCTTTAAACTCAGCTCATATATATCTTTAGCAACTTCATCTGTTGTCGCATCGCCTTTTATAATCTCAATAAGCGGAACAAGATGTGGCGGATTGAACCAGTGCATACCTATGAAACGTTCTGGTTTCTTAACAGATTGTGCAAGCCTGTTAATTGAAAGACCTGACGTATTGGTTGTTATAATCGCATTATCACTCACTACATCTGATAATTCCTTGTAAAATGTATCTTTAATCTCTACATTTTCAGTAAGATTCTCTGCAACGAAATCACAGTCTTTAAAACAGTCCATAGATGTCGTATATGACAATGAACCAAGCAGCTTGTCTGCTTCCTGCTCTGTCATGTTGCCAGATTTAACAAGTGTATCGACATTTTCTTTAATTCTTACTTCTGCCTTCTTAAGACTCTCTTCTCTATGATTATACAAAGTCACATTATCAAAATACTTCGCATATATCTGCGCCATTGAAGAGCCCATTGTTCCTGCTCCCACAATCACAATTTTATTGATATTCATATTATGCGCCTCCCTTTTGCTACACATTATAACACTTTTTACTGTCTGTTATAATATGCAATTCCTGCATCCGGGTTAAAATATGTTCTTATATACCCATCAGTAGATACAATAACGAATTCATTCGTGCTCTCTACATAATATACATCATCACCATTCTCAGCCTGTATCTTATCATCTTCCCATGAACACACAGGACATATCTCATAACTGCCTGGTCCTTCTTCAAATACATATTTCTTGCAACATGGACACAAATACTTCTTCTTACTCATTATTGTCTCTCCAATAGTCTTATAATATTAATAACATTTACTACATGGCGTATAGCCAAGGCTTTGTGCTTTCTCTATCGTAACCTGACTTGGATTCTTCATATTACTGCATGAACTGCTTCTATGGTACTTCTTTCCAGATTTGGGAATCCATACCATTGTAGAACTACCAGAATTGTTAGAAACCACTGGTTCCTCTACTGCCTGCTGTTTCTCCTCAACCTGAGGTGCAGCAGCTTCTGTCTTCTCAGTTACTGCCTCTGTAGTCTTTTCTTTAGTGACTTTTTCTGTGTTGGCAACGCTCTGTGTTGTCTGTTCTTTACTAACGGAAACTGTTGTCTGTGTTACAGATTTCGTCGTAGCGTTTTCTGCTGTCTCTGTACCACAACCCACGAGCATACATATACTCATGATAATTACCATTAATAAACATCTTGTTCTGCATCGCATATTAATCAGCTCCTTTGTACATATATAATTGTTCCGACCATTATTTCACTGTTAAAATAGTATCATAATATGTACATTTCCGCAAGATAACGAGTTCATTAGTAATTACCACCACATAAAAACTCTGCCACATGTATGCACTACATATGGCAGGTTTTCGCTAAGAACATCTTATACTACATTAATTATTCTGACTTTTCATTTCCAACAACTGCTGCTTCAGTCTGGCAACTTCATCCTTCAGTTCATTATTCTGTTCCTGTAAATTATCATTATGCGCCTTCAATTCATCTGTCTGAATTTCCAGCTCATCCTTCTGAGCCTCCAGCTGATTAGTCTGTACTTCCAATTTATCAATCTTCCCTGTCAATTCATCATTATGCGCCTTCAGATCCACTATCTCATCCTTCATCCTGTCGACCATCAATTCTGCCGTATTCCTGTCTAATATCCTCAACGCCTCTGAAAACATACTGAGCACCTCCCCGGGTCTTTCCAAATACTCA
>OIYR01001538.1_pt1 | contig 11416 bp, 8 predicted proteins | sample 1588221 | NCBI WGS metagenome assembly OIYR01 (sample SAMN03283292) | human gut metagenome | biome: human-associated habitat; material: feces | host: Homo sapiens | place: Peru | collected 2012 | reverse complement strand
CAAGCCATGAGCAGGTAATCATTAATACATGGTATGGTGGAGAGATGAAGAAGGGTATGTTCTCTATGATGAACTACTACCTTCCATTAAAGGGTATTGCTTCAATGCACTGCTCAGCTAACACAGATAAGAACGGAGAGAATACAGCAATCTTCTTTGGTCTTTCAGGAACAGGTAAGACAACACTTTCAACAGATCCTAAGAGACTCCTTATCGGTGATGATGAACACGGATGGGATGACAATGGTGTATTCAACTTTGAAGGCGGATGCTACGCTAAGGTTATCAACCTTGATAAGGAATCAGAGCCAGATATCTACAATGCAATTAAGAGAAACGCTCTTCTTGAGAACGTTACACTTGATGAGAATGGAAAGATTGATTTCGCAGATAAGAGCGTAACAGAGAATACTCGTGTATCTTACCCAATCAATCATATTGAGAATATAGTAAGACCAATTTCTTCAGCTCCAGCAGCTAAGAATGTAATCTTCCTTTCAGCAGATGCTTTCGGAGTACTTCCTCCAGTATCTATTCTTACACCAGAGCAGACACAGTACTACTTCCTTTCAGGATTTACTGCTAAGCTTGCTGGTACAGAGAGAGGAATCACAGAGCCTACACCTACATTCTCAGCTTGCTTCGGACAGGCATTCCTTGAGCTTCATCCTACAAAGTATGCAGCAGAGCTTGTTAAGAAGATGGAAAAGAGTGGAGCTAAGGCTTACTTAGTTAACACAGGATGGAATGGAACAGGTAAGAGAATCTCTATTAAGGATACTCGTGGTATCATTGATGCTATCCTTTCAGGTGCTATTAATACAGCTCCAACAAAGAAGATTCCTATGTTCAACTTTGAAGTTCCTACAGAGCTTCCAGGAGTAGATCCAGCAATCCTTGATCCAAGAGATACATATGCTGATGCTTCTGAGTGGGAGACTAAGGCTAAGGATCTTGCTGCAAGATTCAATAAGAACTTTGTTAAGTACACAGGTAACGAAGCTGGTAAGGCTTTAGTTGCTGCTGGTCCACAGCTTTAATTTTCAATCATTACAGAGTTTGAATTATGATTATATACCTGCGTTTGAATTGTATTCTTTCGCAGGTATATTTGAATTTTTTTGACATATAATATTGTGTAATCAGTAAAGAAGATGTATAATCAATACATCGGTACAGATTACGTATCAATTGAATATTTCCTGGGACGTTCGCAAAACCACATTATTTTGATCCTACATTTCATCGACGGGATTCCTATATCTCCATTCCAATGTCAAGCCTCCTTAGTCAGTGGAAGGCAGCGGTCTGGATGCGGTTGCCCACCTAGCTTCGCTAGGAGTCGAAAGCGTGGGGAGCGGCGTTTTGGGATATTATTAACAGGCTGTCACATAAGTGACAGCCTGCTTTTTGCGCGAAAAGCGATGAGCATACCTAGTTCTAAAACTTCAATTCTCAGCATATACTATCAAGAGCTTGTCTGAACAAGGACACTTAATTTAGTATGGAGAATAGTATATGAAACAGAGAACAAAAATAATATTCTTAGCCTATTCTGCACTGGTGATTTTTATGTCATCAGCATGTATATATATGTCACATATGATTAAATCAAGATATCAGGACACATCGTCAGAAATCAATATTTATAAAAATGTATATGTAACTAATATAGAAGACAACACGATAACTGCCAATATGTATGGAAATATAAAGAAATTCAATAGTGGAAAGATAGCAGAAGATGTAACCGGGTGTTTATGCGATATTACAGTTGAGAATGGAAAGATTGTTGGAGTTAATACCAAGACGGATGTTGTAAGTGGAAAGGTGCTTTCAGTTTCACAAGACAGCGTTGAAATAGAAGGTTATGGTTCTGTTAAGCTGGATGAGGATTTTATTATGTATGAAAAAGAAAACTCACTGATAAGTAATTACAGCAGTATAATTGTCGGTTATGCATTACAGGATTTTATTGTGGCGGATGGAGAAGTCTGTGGTGCTATTAAGAATAAACCTTTGCAGGCTGACAATATAAGAGTAATTATCAAGACAAGCGGATTCAGAGATATATTTTTTAATGAAGCAGTTTTTTGTGCTGATTCAGGGATGATAGTTGAGACTGGTGAAGAATCTTATGAGACAGCACCTGGGGAGACAGTTGTGTTTAATTCGGATACAGAAGACTTTAATGAGGGCAGAATAAAACTGATTCCTAAATCGGGTGAGATACAGTTCCAGTCAGTAAACAGAGGTGTAGGAACACCTTCATATGGTGGAACTCTTGAAGTTTCACTGTATGATGAGGGAATAGTTGTCGTAAATGAAGTGGGAATAGAAGATTATCTTAAAAAAGTTGTCCCTAGCGAGATGCCGTCAGGGTTTAATCTTGAAGCACTGAAATGTCAGGCTGTATGTGCAAGAAGCTATGCTTATACGGAACTTTCTAATAACTATTATAGTGCTTATGGAGCACATATTGATGACTCAATACAGTTTCAGGTATATAATAACTCATCGCGGGCAGAATCAACAGATACTGCAGTAGATGAGACAGCGGGACAGGTGCTTTCATATAACGGAGAAGTTGTTAAGACATATTACTATTCAACCTCATGTGGAAGCACAACAGACGTTACACTCTGGGGCAATACAACAGAAAACTATCCGTATTTTGTTGCAGAGTGTGTTGGAGGAGTGGACAGAGGGCTTACACTGACAGTAGAATCGGAGTTCAATACATTTATAAAAGGTGAAAATGAGGCTGATTATGATTACGACTGCACCTTGTACAGATGGAGCATGGAGGAATCTGTTAAAGAGATAAGTGAAGGATTTGCACGTTCTACAGGGAAGAATGTAGGAAATATAAAAGATATTGAAGTCCTTGAGCGTGTTAATGGAGGAGCGGCAGTAAAAGTTAAGGTTACAGGTGATAAAGGTGAGACAGTGATAGATAGCGAATCAGCGATTAGGTCAGCATTTGGCAATGCAAATGTGGATATGAACACTAAGTCAGGAACGACAAGATATGCTAATCTGCCAAGTACATTCTGTGTGTTTGAGAAGGTGACGGAGGGAAAGAAGCTTACAGGCTTTAAGATAACAGGAGGCGGCTACGGACATGGAATCGGCATGAGTCAGAATGCTGCCAATAAAATGGCAGAATCCATGACTTACGCGCAGATTCTGGAATTCTTCTACAGAGGTACTACGCTTACTCTGATTTCTTCCCAAGATAATGCCTGAATATTTTTTCATCATTGATGAAGTAGTTAATCTCTGCACCGATGAATATTATAATCATGCAGGCATACATCCATATAAGTGCTATGATAATAGTAGCAAGGCTTCCGTACATGTATGAAAAGTTCGGTGAGTGGCCGACATAAAGAGAATACAGTGCTGTAAAAAGATACCATCCTAAAGCAGAAAAGAAAGCTCCTGGAATCTCTTTGTAGAATTTTTTGCCTCTTCTTGATGCAAGTGAGAATGCTATAGTAAAGAAGAGTGTGAATATACTTGGGAAGAGAAAATGTTTATTGTTAAATACTCCTCTGAATATCACGACTACATTAGTAAGCTGTGGTATATATTTCATAGTGAAGTTCATAATATTGTTACCAAATACCATAAGTATAAGGCTGGCAATAATAAGAATCATAAATATAAGGGCATAGATACTTGCTCTTATTCTCTGGAAAAGCCAGTTCTTCTGGTTACCTTTTCTGTATATCTGTTTTAATCCACGGACTATAGCCATGAAACCTTTACCGGCAGCCCATATGATAGCAATTGCGGTAATGAGAGTTAATGCAGTTGTTGAATTGTCATATATATCAGTGAGCATTACCTGGACAATAGACTGCAGCTGAGTTGGAAGAACGCCATATATGATTTTTAAAAGGTCTGCTTTGGAAACCGGCAGGAACTTTATAAGGCTTAAAAGACCAATAAAAAACGGGAAAAAGCTCAGCATGAGATAGTAACATGCTGAGGAAGCGTAGTCGCCAATGCGGTCTTCAGATATTTTAGTGACAATTCTTTTGATTAATAATATTAAATTGAGCATTCTTATACCTTAATCCTTAATTGAATGTTTTCAAGATATTATATGTTATTTTATAGAATTTAGCAATTACTTGCAAACAGCAGTTATTTTATGTAAAATGTGATACGTGTAATTATGCACAGTAAATATAGCGAGGCAGATATGGGAATAAGTGTTAAGCTTCAGGTGTTTGAAGGACCTTTAGATCTTCTTTTACATTTGATAGATAAGAATAAAGTTAATATATATGATATTCCGATTGCAATGATTACTGAACAGTATATGGAATATGTTGAGCAGCTAAAGAAGGAAGATCTTAATGTGGTAAGTGAGTTCCTTGTAATGGCGGCAACTCTTCTTGATATTAAGTCAAGAATGTTACTTCCTAAGGAAGTGGATGAGGAAGGCAATGAGGAAGATCCAAGAGCAGAGCTTGTTGAAAAGCTGTTAGAGTACAAGCTGTATAAGGCTATGGCACAGGAATTAAAGGACAAGCATACAGATGCAGAGAGAACCTATTATAAGAAGCAGAGTATTCCAGAGGCGGTTGCTGCATATACACCGCCGGTTGATCTTACAGAGGTTATTGGTGATACAACACTTATGCGTCTTAACAGAATATTTGCTGATGTTTGTAAACGTAAGGAAGATAAGATAGATCCTGTACGAAGCAAGTTTGGAAAGATTGAGAAAGAAGAAGTTACCATGAGTGAAAAGCTTGTGGATATTAAAGCATTTATGATGGAGCATGAAGAGTTTAGTTTCAGGGAGCTTTTGTGGAATAATCCGTCAAAGGTTGCTGTTATAGTAACATTTTTAGTTGTGTTAGAGCTTATTAAGACTGGATTCGTTGAGGTTAAGCAGGAATGCCCTGAGGATGATATATTCATAAGGGTGGTCAGGGATCCTGAGCTTATTGAAGATATAACAGAGGAGTAGAATGATGAGTTTAGAACAGATGGAAGGCATAATTGAGGCTGTGCTTTTTACTATGGGCGATTCTGTGGAAGCAGGGAAGCTTGCAGATGCCATAGAACAGGATGTGGATACAACTGTTAAGATAGTACACAATCTTATGGATAAATATGAATCAGAGAACAGGGGAATAAGAATCATTGAGCTTGAGAACAGTTTCCAGCTGTGTACCAAGCAGGAATATTATGATGCACTAATAAGAGTGTGCAGCCAGCCAAGAAGATATACACTGACAGACGCGGCATTAGAGACATTGTCGATAATAGCATATAAGCAGCCTGTAACTAAGATAGAGATAGAGAATATCAGAGGTGTTAATTCAGACAGAGCAGTAAGCAAGCTTGTTGAGCTCGGCCTTGTGAAGGAAGTTGGAAGACTTGATGCACCGGGAAGACCAATGCTTTTTGGAACAACAGAGGATTTCTTAAGGTCATTTGGAGTACAGTCGATAGACGAGCTTCCAACAATCAGTGAAGATATGGTTGAACAATATAAGGAAGAGGCAGAGTTAGAGCTTGCAAGCGAAAGCTTTGATGCAGATAATCAGGAAGATTCTGATGGTCAGATAACATTAGGAATATAGAAAGGAAGTTGACATTATGGAAAGAAAGAATGCATGGAAGAAATATTCAGACGAAGATAAGAACAATGTATTCACATTTGCAGATGAATATAAGACTTTTATATCTGAGTGTAAGACAGAAAGAGAATGTGTAAAAAAGGCTGTAGAACTGGCAAAGAAAGCCGGATACAGAGATTTACAGGAGATAATAGCAGCTAATGAGACACTTAAAGCAGGCGATAAGGTATATGCCGTTAATATGAAGAAGGCAATAGTGCTTTTTAATATTGGAAGTGAACCGATAAGCACCGGTATGAATATACTTGGGGCACATATTGATTCACCAAGACTTGATATCAAGCAGAATCCTATGTATGAAGATTCAGACCTGGTACTTCTTGATACACATTATTATGGAGGAATCAAGAAATACCAGTGGGTAGCAATTCCTCTTGCACTTCATGGTGTTGTTGCATTAAAGAATGGCGAATGTGTTGAAGTTGTAATCGGAGAAGAAGCTGACGATGTGGTTGTCGGAGTATCAGACCTTCTTATACACCTGGCTGCTAAACAGATGGAAAAGAAAGGAAGCTCTGTGGTTGAGGGCGAGGACCTTGATATCCTTATAGGAAGCATGCCGGCAGCATCAGACAGTGATAATACAGATGAGAACAAGGAAGAAAAGGAAGCAGTTAAGAAGAATATTCTTGCAATTCTTAAAGAAAAATATGGGATTGAAGAGGAAGATTTCTTATCAGCAGAGCTTGAGGCTGTTCCGGCAGGACCTGCAAGAGATTATGGCCTGGACAGAAGCATGATTATGGGATATGGCCATGATGACAGAGTGTGTGCTTATCCGTCGCTTATTGCACTTCTTAATACACCACAGGTTACAAGAACTGGCGTATGTATTCTTGTAGATAAAGAGGAAATTGGAAGCGTCGGCGCAACAGGTATGCATTCAAGATTCTTTGAAAATATGGTTGCAGAGGTTATGGACAGATGTGGTGATTATTCAGAGCTTAAGTTAAGAAGAGCACTTGCTAATTCTTACATGTTATCATCAGATGTAAGCGCGGCATATGATCCTAACTATGCATCAGTATTTGAAAAGAAAAATGCAGCTTTCTTCGGAAAGGGAATGGTATTTAACAAGTACACAGGTTCAAGAGGAAAGAGTGGTTCTAATGATGCTTCGGCTGAATTCATTGGAAAGTTAAGAAAAGTTATGGATGATGCAGATGTGTACTTCCAGATGGCAGAGCTTGGAAAAGTAGATGCAGGCGGTGGCGGAACAATCGCATATATCCTGGCTAATCTTGATATGAACGTAATCGACAGTGGAATTGCCGTACAGAATATGCATGCACCATACGAGGTAATAAGCAAGGCTGACCTATATGAGACATTAAAGGGATATGAAGCATTTTTACAGATGTAAAATGTTTGTGTTAACGAAAGGACAATAATATGAAGTGGAATAAATATTCAATCCAGACAACTACAGATGCAGTTGATATGATAAGCAGCGCGCTTAATGATATAGGAATTGAAGGTATCGAAATCGAGGATAATGTACAGCTTACTAAGGAAGAGGCTAAGTCAATGTTTGTAGATTTCATTCCTGACCTTCCACCTGATGATGGCAGCGCTAAGGTTAATTTCTACATTGACAGTGAAGAAGATGATGGCTCAATGCTTGAAAAGGTTAAGGCAGAACTTGAAGATTTAAGAATGTTTATTGATATTGGTGAGGGTACAATCACAGAATCAGAGACAGAGGATAAGGACTGGATTAATAACTGGAAGCAGTACTGGCATACATTTACAATAGGAGACTTATTCATTAAGCCTACATGGGAGCCGGAGACAGAGGAGATGAAGGGACATGCTGTACTTAGCATTGACCCGGGAACAGCTTTCGGAACAGGTTCACATGAGACTACAAGAATGGTTATAAAGCAGCTTCAGAAGTATGTTAAAGATGGTGATGAGGTGTTAGATGTCGGCTGTGGAAGCGGTATACTTTCAGTAGTTGCATTAAAATATGGTGCAAAGCATGCATTTGGTACAGACCTTGACCCTAATGCAATTATTGCGTCAGAGGAAAATGCAGAGCAGAACAATATAGATAAGAAGCAGCTTGAGGTTATTGAGGGTAATATAATTGATGATAAAGCTGTTAAGGATGCCTGTGGCTATGAGTGCTACGACATTGTATGTGCCAATATCCTTGCTGATGTATTAGAGCCGCTTTCAACATGCATACATGAGCATATGAAGCACGGCGCTTACTTTATTACATCAGGTATTATTGATACTAAGGAAAATGAAGTGGCAGAGGCATTTAGAAAGAATCCTGAGTTAGAGATAGTTGAGATTAACCATGATGGCGAGTGGGTTAATATCACAGCAAGAAGGAAGTAGTGTATGTATCATTTTTTTGCAGAGCATGAGAATATCCATGATTCATATATAGATATAGTTGGAAGTGATGTTAATCACATTAAGAATGTATTAAGATTCAAAGAAGGCGACAAGCTTCTTATAAGCAGCGGAGATAATGTTGATTATGAATGCAGCATTGCTTCTATGTCGGATGAATATATAAGGGCAGATATACTAAGTAAGGACGAGCAGGGGAAAGAACTGCCTTCAAGAATAATCCTGTTTCAGGGACTGCCTAAGGCTGACAAAATGGAGCTTATAATACAGAAGGCTGTAGAACTCGGAGCATACAGTGTTGTTCCTGTAGCAATGAAAAGAAGCGTTGTAAAACTAGATGCGAAGAAAGCTAAAGCTAAGGTCGAACGCTGGAATGGCATTGCATTAAGTGCAGCCAAGCAAAGCAAGAGAAGTATCCAGCCTGAGGTAACAGAGGTTATGACATTTAAGCAGGCACTTGAGTATGCAGGAAAGTTAGATAAACTATTACTGCCTTACGAGTGTGCAGAAGGCATGGAAAAGACCAGAAAAGTGATTGAAGAAATCGGACATGGAGAATCTGTTGGCATATTCATAGGTCCTGAGGGCGGATTCGACAGGTCAGAGCTTGACGAAGCTGTAAATGCAGGCTGTGAGATAATTACACTTGGTAAGAGAATATTAAGAACTGAGACAGCGGGAATGATGCTGTTGTCAGTGCTTATGTATAATATGGAAGAATAAGCGGAAAAGAGGCAATATGGAAGCATATCTTGATAATTCTGCTACAACGAAATGTGCAGCAGAGGTAGTAGAAACAGCAGTAAAGGTTATGTCAGAAGATTATGGTAATCCATCATCAAAGCATATGAAGGGCGTTGATGCAGAGAAATATATCCGTGAAGCTAAAGAGATAATAGCAAAGACTCTTAAGTGTCAGGATAAGGAGATACTCTTTACTTCTGGTGGAACAGAATCTAATAACATGGCAATAATCGGAACAGCAATGGCTAATAAAAGAAAAGGAATGCACTGCATAGTATCATCTGTAGAACATTCATCAGTTAAAGAGCCATTCAATTTCCTTGAAAAAGAAGGCTTCAGAATAACATACCTTCCAGTTGATAAAGACGGAAGCGTTGATATAGAGGCTCTAAAGAATGCACTTGATGATGAGACAATACTTGTTTCGGTAATGTATGTTAATAATGAAATTGGTGCAGTTGAACCGATTGAAGAAATCGGACATATAATTAAAGATTATAATCCTGATATTGTATATCATGTTGATGCGATACAGGCTTATGGCAAATATAAGATATATCCTAAGAAGCTGGGAATTGATCTGTTATCAGTCAGCGGGCATAAGATACACGGACCTAAGGGAAGCGGATTCTTATTCATTAATGATAAGACAAGAATCAAGCCTATTATATACGGCGGCGGACAGCAGAAGGGCATGCGTTCAGGAACTGAAAATGTTCCTGCTATAGCAGGACTTGCAACTGCCGTAAAGCTTATATATAATAATGACTTTGAGAGCAAGATAGCACATTTGTATGAGTTAAAGGATTACTTCATAGATGAGCTTGAAAAGCTTCCTGATGTGCAGGTAAACAGCAAGAAGGGTACGGATTCGGCACCACAGATTGTAAGTGCAAGCTTTAAGGGAGTAAGGGCAGAAGTGCTTCTTCATTCACTTGAAGATAAAGAAATCTATGTATCATCAGGCTCAGCATGCTCATCTAACAAGCCGGGACTGAGCAACACACTTGTTGCAATCGGACTTGATAAGGAGCTGCTTGATTCTACACTTCGATTCAGCTTCTGCTATGAGACAACAAAGGAAGAACTTGAATACACAATAGAAACACTTAAACAGCTGCTTCCAATGCTTAGGAAGTACACAAGACGATAAGGAGATAACGATGTATAAAGCATTTTTGATAAAGTATGGAGAAATAGGAGTTAAGGGAAAGAACAGATTCATCTTTGAGGACGCCCTTGTAAGACAGATTAAGTTCTCACTTAAAGATGTTGAGGGAGAATTTGATGTAAGAAGAGCAGATGGAAGAATCTATGTTAATGCACTTTCGGACTATGATTATGATGAGGTAATTGAGAGTCTTACAAGAGTATTTGGTATAGTTGGAATCTGTCCTGTAGTTCAGATCGAAGATAACGGATTTGATGACCTTGCTAATCAGGTTATCAATTATCTTGATAAGGCATATAAGAATAAGAATCTTACATTCAAGGTTAATGCAAGAAGAACAAGAAAGAATTATCCAATGAACTCAATGGAGATTAACATGGAGCTTGGTGGAAGAATTCTTGATGCATTCCCAGAGATGAAGGTTGACGTGCATAAGCCGGAGGTTCTTTTACAGGTAGAAATCAGAGGAGATGTAATCAATATTTACTCTATCGAGGTTCCGGGTCCTGGCGGAATGCCAATCGGAACAGCAGGAAAGGCTATGCTTTTATTATCAGGCGGTATTGACAGCCCTGTTGCAGGATATATGGTTGCCAAAAGAGGTGTACAGATTGAAGCAACATACTTCCATGCTCCTCCATATACAAGTGAAAGAGCAAAGCAGAAGGTAATTGACCTTGCAAAGATTGTATCTAAGTATTCAGGACCTATTACACTTAATGTTGTTAATTTCACAGATATCCAGATGGCTATATATGAGAAATGTCCACATGATGAGCTTACAATCATTATGAGAAGATATATGATGAAGATTGCTGAAGATTTAGGAAAATCAAGCGGATGTCAGGGACTTGTTACAGGAGAGAGTATCGGACAGGTTGCAAGCCAGACAATGGCAAGTCTTTACTGTACTAACGAAGTGTGTACAATGCCTGTATTCAGACCAGTTATCGGTTTTGACAAGCAGGAGATCGTGGAAGTATCCGAGAAGATCGGAACCTATGAGACTTCCATTCTTCCTTATGAAGACTGCTGTACCATTTTCGTGGCAAAGCATCCTGTGACGAAGCCGAATGTAAAGGTGATCCGTAGACATGAGCACAATCTGGATGAGAAGATCGATGAACTGGTGAAGACCGCACTGGAGACCAAAGAACTGATCATTGCGGAAGCATAAGTGCGAATGCAGAGTAACTATTCAGAACCGGGGAAACAGAGGTACTGAATAGTTACTTTTTTGGAATGGCATATAAAAAACACCTCAAGAGGATTGCGTCTCTCAAGGTGTTCTCTGTTTTACTATGTATTCGGAATTCCGAATCGGTAACTTATACCAGATAAGGCTTTAATACTTCCAGAACCTCATCAGCGCCATCCTCTGCATGGATGTTCAGGTCGATAGGCTTGGAAAGATCCAGGCTGAAGATACCCATGATGGACTTTGCATCAATTACGTATCTGCCGGATA
>OIYR01001536.1_pt1 | contig 11432 bp, 14 predicted proteins | sample 1588221 | NCBI WGS metagenome assembly OIYR01 (sample SAMN03283292) | human gut metagenome | biome: human-associated habitat; material: feces | host: Homo sapiens | place: Peru | collected 2012 | reverse complement strand
GGTCTCTTTACGGTAATGATTTTCATATCGGCGTGGGCTCTGACGTTGTCTGTTCAACTTTGATAGGCAGTTGGAAGAGCCTCAGTTCGGGCTCAGTTATTATTCTTGGGGATTTAACAATTTGCCATAAAAATGTATCTTTGCGTTATGCAACGTAAACAAGTAGATTATAAATCGGTATTATCCCTTTTTCTTCCTCAGGGAATATTGGATTATTTCGACATAGTCGACTATTCTGATATGGGCTCTTATTACCTCATCAGTCTGGAAGAACGAAAAGTTATCCCCTTAGAACATTCACATATGAAATTGGTGTCAAAAGGCTTTTTCCCTGAAACTGTCATCACGGATTTTCCCGCCCGTGACCGTACTGTATATCTCAAGATTCGCCGCCGTCGTTGGGAGGATCCATTGACCGGCAAGACTTACAGCCGCAACTGGAATTTGGTTGCTGAAGGCACACGTATCACCAAGGAATTTGGTGCTTTTTTAAAAGAGTTACATTGATAGCACCGAGACTGACATTGCCAGTGTCGCAAGAATTTGCAAGCTCAAAAGTTCCCAACTGACAGATTACTACAGGAATCACCTGAGCAGCTTTACGGACTGGGAACTCGCCGGGCATGCGGATGAATACATGTGTTTCCCCTCCAATCTTGGCGAGCATCTCTCCATTGACGAAACCTCATTCAGTAACGGTGAGTTGTATACTATCGTAACAAACAAGGACGGGCATGGGAAGAAGGGCAGTCTGATAGCCATGATTAAAGGTACCAAAAGCGACGACGTGTGCAGATGGCTGCTCCGTAAACTACCTGTCGGCAAACGGCGTAAAGTCAAGACGATAACCCTGGACATGTCAGGAAGCATGTCGCGCATTGCGAAAAAATGCTTTCCGTTAGCCAAGCAGATTATAGACCGGTTTCATGTGCAGAAAGAGTTCAAGGATGCGCTTCAGGACCTGAGAATACAGTACCGTTGGCAGGCTATGGAGGCTGAGAATAAGGAAATCAGGAAGTGCAAAAAGGAAAGGACGGAGTTTAAAGCGGAAATCTTTTCCAATGGGGACACGCGCAAGCAGTTGCTAGCCAGAAGCCGTTATCTGCTGTTTAAAAACCCGGATAAATGGTCCGTGTCACAAAGACAAAGAGCGGAGATACTCTTTGAGCAGTATGATGACATCAAGCAGTTCTATTACCTTTCCCTTCGGTTAGGCCAGATTTATTCATGCAACAGCAAAAAGGATGAAGCACGGGTCAATATGGCTTTATGGTTTAACGATGTGGAAGAATGGGAATATCCGCAATTCAATACGGTTATAAAGACATTTACGAACCACTATGACAGAATTCTTAATTTCTTTGATGAAAGACTTACAAACGCAAACGCGGAATCGTTCAACGCTAAAATTAAAAAATTAAGGGCGAGCTTTAGAGGTGTTGCTGATGTGAAATTCTTCTTGTTCAGAGTCGCAAAGTTATTTGCATGAATTGTTAAATCCCCAAGAATAGTAACTGACCCTCAGTTCGTGGAATAGACAACAGGACGATTCCACGCTTTTTTTGTGTCAAATAGTTGCTAATTTAATGCAAGACATAAAAACGATATGAACGCATTGATTAATGCGCATACCCATCGAGGTCGAAGCAGATCTCCTTACGTTGGACTTACCTCCAATGTCCTCCCCGAAGCACAACGCTCACATACAGGGGTGTCCTCGGACTATGTACAAAAGGCAAATCACGAATGGTTCGTGTTGCGAGTTACATACAACAGAACACAGAAAGCACATGGCATCATATCAACCTCTGGCGTTCTGTCATATATGCCTATGCATTATGTTATAAAGAAAGAGATTGGGAAGAAGAAGCGAATTTTACAGCCTCTTCTTCCCAATCTTCTTTTTGTATATACTACAAGGGAAGCTGTAAACTCCATTATCAAGAAAAAGGGAGATGAAACATCTGTATTAAAATTTTATCTTGATAAGACAAAACCATTGGAGGAAAATGGCAAACACCCACCTCTTACCATCTCATTTTCAGCAATGACGAACTTTATAAAAGCTACAAACACAGATAGCGAACATGTACGGATAGTGTCATCTGAACAATGTCATTATAAAAGTGGTGATATGGTAAAGGTGATAGGTGGAGAGTTTAAAGGGGTTATTGGAAAAGTCGCTCGCATTGCTGGACAACAACGTGTTGTAGTGGAACTATCAGGTCTATGTCTGGTGGCAACCGCTTACATTCCCACAGACTTTATAAGAAAAGAAAATAAAATATAAACGAACATAATATGAGAAAGGTATTCTTTTCAACTCTCTTCTGTCTTGCATTTGCAACATGCTTGTTTTGTGGATGCAGTCCCGATGATGAAAACGATAATCATTCATCTTCAACCACTACAACAACGACGCAGAAGGTAACAGCTCCTAAATTCGACAAATATCTGACAACAACAGATCTGGACGGATTTTCTATTAGGGTTAGATTTAAAACTGGTGGAGATAAAGAAAGTAATCTAAGTGCCACTGTGCATTGGAAAAGTTATTCAAAAAAACCAAGCTCCACCCCAACTAAAAAAGAACTAACTAAAGTAGAAAGCATGCGGCAATATGGTTCTGCAGTATACCATAATACTGGAAGCAAAAAAGGTATGACAGAGAGTATTGTTTTTGACAAATCTAATGCTGGCTATAATGGTGGTACTTACATCTACTATTATGTCGAGTGTAAAAATAGTGTAGGAAGTGCAAGTTCATCTATAAGTTACACTATTGTAAAGAGATAAAGCTTACGAAAAATACAATATAGATAAAAAGTCAAGAGTTGCTTGCATTCTATAGAAAAGCACTTGAAAGATTATCGCTCGTTATTAAATATTTATAGCACTAATATAGTTATGACTAAAAGACTTATAATTTTTCTTTTTCTACTTCTTTCTATACTGTCATTACAGGCTAAGAAAGTAGATATTACACAAACCCGTTACGACATAGAGGGCGTAAATACAGGAACACAAGGAAACTTCTTGGTAAAAGTATATATTTATACTAATAAAGGAGAAGCGACTACCGAACAACTGAAATATGCTGCTGTTCATGGTGTTCTATTTAGAGGATTCTCTGGAAAAGGTTTTGCAAACCAAAAAGCATTGGCAAGACCAGAAATCGAAAAGCAAAAGAACGATTTTTTCAATGCCTTTTGGGGCAATGGGGATTATCTTCAATTTGCAAGTGTTATAAATGCTGTTGCTGATCGCGTGAAGATATCGAGCAAAGAATACAAGATAGGAGCAATTGTTTCTGTATCTAAAGAGTCTTTACGTAAAACATTGGAATCTGCTGGCATTGTCAGAGGACTTAATTCGGGATTTTAATATAACTTTTTATGAAAAAGCCCCTTTTTACATTGGCTATGATAGCAACTGCAATATGCAGTTTTGCTCAAAATGAACAGGAACGAAATATAAAAATGCCAGAAGTTCCGAAGCAACATCAATTTACTGAATTTTCTATGAAAGAGAAAGGATATTGGTGGTCTGCTGACATAAGTATTGGTCCTTCTTTGATATTTCATGAGAAAAATTTGCTAACAACGGGAGTGAACTTCGTAAATGGATACCGTTTTAACGATTATCTGAAAATAGGAATAGGCGTAGGTGCTCAATATCATGTTGTACATAATGATGCTATTCGTAATTCAGATATTAAATGGAGCATGCCAATATTCGTTAATGCACGAGGAAATTTTATTTCACAGGAAGTCCGTGAAATTGTACCTTATTGGTCTGTTGATATAGGAGGAGTGATACGAGATGGATTTATGTTTACTCCTTCGTTTGGATGTCGAATAGGTGAACAACGTTCTGCGTTTTTACTTGGTATTGGTTATAGTTTGCGCACTATTGACGCAAAAGATGGGTATGCCAAGACACGCAGTTATGCTGTCATTAAAATAGGTTATGAATTCTAAATTAAGAAATATGAATTTTTTCAGAAAAATGGGTATTGTGGTAACAATGATGTTTTGTTCGCACAATATATTTGGACAAACCACGACTTCTGCATATTATGAATATGAAGTAGAATGTCTTGGAGTAGAACTTGATGGCTCACAAACATTAAGAATTTTTGGGGGTGGACGTAACAAAAAAGATGCGGTTGAACAAGCCAAGAAGAATGCTGTTCGAGTTGTATTATTCAAGGGAATACATGGAGGTTTAAGTGGATGTAATACCAAACCAGTTGTGTTTGAAGTTAATGCCGAAGAGAAATACGAAGATTATTTCAACGTGTTCTTTATGGATGGAGGTGAGTATCTGAAATATGTGTCAATGAAAGATGAGAAACGCATAAATATCTTCAAAAAAGACAAAGAGAAAGAGAAAAGTCGGCATTTCGTAAAATATGGCATAACTGTAAGGGTCTTACGCTCTGAACTCAAAAAACGTTTAACAAATGATAATATATTACAGAAATAGCTCTATGAAAAAAAAGTTTATAATAATATTGTTGATAGCTTTTGTTTGTGTCTTTTCAACCAAAGCACAAGTAAAGAAGCCGACCTTGATGGTGGTTCCTGCCGACAATTGGTGTGTGAAAAATGGTTACATGGACACTTTCAATGACCAAGGGACAATGGTTGAAGTTCCAAACTACAAACGTGCACTACAAAATAGTAGTGAGTGCTACAATGTCATTACCAAAATCAATACACTGATGAGTGACCGTAGCTTTCCGCTGAAAGATTTGTCTGCTGTAACAAAAAGCATGGAAACAAATCAAGCAATGGATGCCGTAACAACAACAAAATCAGGTTCAGGTTTATCAGAGTCACCTTTGGACATTATCAAACGCAATGCCAATGCTGATATTGTTATTGAACTGAATTGGTCTGTAAATACGATAGGTCCTAAACGTTCCATAACATTTTCCCTGGCTGCGAAAGATGCTTATACAGACAAACAAGTGGCAGGATGCCAAGGTACAGGAACACCTTCGTTTTCTTCCGAGCTTCCAGTTCTATTAGAAGAAGCTGTATTAGGTAGCATGGATAATTTTACAAATCAGTTACAAGCACATTTTGACGATATGATGGAAAACGGTAGAGAGGTTTCTATGGAAGTAAAAGTGGTTGACAACGGATCGGGTGTTGATTTGACAAGTGAATATGGTGGAGAAGAATTAACAGACATTATTGATGATTGGGTTTCAGATAATTCTGTAAAACATCGTTATAATTTGTCGCAAGGCTCGGAGAATTTCTTGAAGTTTGAACAAATTCGCATTGCTTTATATCAAGCAAATGGAAGACCCAATGACACTCGCAGGTGGGCCAGAGAATTAGCAAAAACGCTTGCCTCTAAATACCAAATCCCTTGTCATGTAGATATTAGAGGATTAGGAAAAGCCGTAGTAATGATTGGCGAAAAATAGAATAACATGAAAAGACTTATATTTTTTATAGCATTTGTTGTAAACATGACTATGACAGCATATACCCCAAATAATGGAATTCAATTGTATTTGTACGCTCCAAATCAAGTGGAATATATTCCAGAATCCTCAATGGAATATTTGCTTAATAATCTAAGTTCGGCTGTTACAGCAGACGGTTTGGCTGCTCAAAATGAGTACATGACCCAATTTGTGTTGATGCCAAAGGTTAATGTTGCTTCAAAGAACATAATAACCAATACCCAAACACAGGTAGTATTGAATATTGACATTTCGTTACAAGTGGTAGATGGAATGAGTGGAACTCTTTATGCAAGTAGTACAGTTAATGTGAAAGGTGTTGGAACGAACGAAACGAAAGCATACAACTCAGCTTTTCGCTCAATAAATAAAAAGCAACAGCAAATAGTTGTACTTGTAAAAACAGCAAAACAGAAAATATTATCCTATTATGAAGCGGAAGCAGGCAACATCATAAAGAAAGCCAACTTATTGGCAGCAAAGAATAATTATGAAGAAGCATTTTACCTGCTTTCTATGATTCCATCCCAATGCAGTAAATTTGACGCAAGTATCTCTGCTGGTTTAAGCCTTTGGGAGAAGTATAAGAACTACTCTTGCAATACAAATTTGGCAAAAGCAGAAGCTATATGGATTTCAGGGCAAGATTATAACGCAGCAATTGAGGCAGGAAAATATCTTTCACAAATTCTTCCAGATTCAGAGTGCTATGGTAAGGCTATACAACTTTACAATGAGATAAAGAAAAAAGTTGGAGACTTGTGGAAATTTGAAATGAAGCAATATGATACAGAATCAGAGCTTAAGAAAGCAAAGATACTGGCTTTCCAGGCGATAGGTATTGCTTATGGAAGAGGGCAACAGCCAAAAGTGATTGTTAAGAATTCTATGTTTTAAACTATTTATAAATATTAAAGTATTAAGTTATATGAAGAAAAAGTTAGTATTATTATTCTCTTTTTACTTTGTGCAATTTACGCCAAAGCCTATAATGTTGGAGACTTTTACAACAAGAATGGCGTAAAAGGCGTTGTGGTTAAAGTTGATGCGTCTGGAGAGCATGGACTAATCATGTCGCTTGATAAATTTTCAGGAAAATGGTCTTCTGATAAGAAAGCAAAGTTTGAAACAAATGCTTTCTATGAAGATGATGGCGAAAAGAACATGAAAGCAATAGCTAAGTATCTTAGTGAAAGCGGTAAAACGTGGGATTTATTCCCATATTACGAGTGGTGTAAAAACAAGGGTGAGGGTTGGTATGCACCAGCCTTGGATGAATTGACTGCTATAGTTACAACATTAAATGGAAATGTCGGTACATATATTGAATCAAATGTCAAACGAATTGAAACAACAATAACCTCCAATGGTGGAGAGAGCTTGTTTGGTTCTGTAAATTGGCCTAGTGGAGGTAAGGTTCCATTCGCTATGTTGTCCTCTACTGAGGGAAGTAAAGGAAAAATATTTTTAGCTCTTTTTGTTCAAACATCTCCATTTGGTGCGCCAAAAGTAATGGTCGCAGAATTTAGTAAAGGATGGAACAAAAACATGGGCTCTAGAGCCGTCCATAAATTCTGATATGAGAATACTTCTGTTTTTACTTTTCAGCATGTGCCACATCGTGGTACATGCTGAAAACATAACACCCAATTTGGGTGATATAATCGAAATTAACGGTTATAAAGTAATTGTCTTCTACATTGATGAAAGTGGTAAACATGGAAAGGCTATGTATGTTAAAGCTTTTCGTGGAGTGGATGAGCCATGGTGTTGTAATGGTAAACATGCAAGGAATTTACCATATTTAGCCAATACGGAAGATGGCAAAGAAAACACTACTGCAGTTTTAAAATATGCAGATGACCATAACTCCATAAAATTTTTCCCAGTTTTCAATTGGTGTAAAAATCTCGGCAAAGATTGGTATATACCATCATTAAAGGAGTTGGAAAGTTTTATTAACTTTTGGTTAGGCAATGAAGAAATATTAAATTGGGATGAAGATTCGGAAACAGTAGTAAATACAGAAAAAACTTTTTTCAAAGAAATAAACAAAAAACTTTCTGATGCAGACGGCATCCCTTTCATAAATGGAGTATATACTTCTACCGTAGATGCTGATGGAAAAGTGTATGTATTTAATTATGATAGAAGAAAAAACACCTGGTCTCTAAAAAGAAAGTCAATCACGAATCTTGGTCAAGATAATGTTGGTAGAGCCTTTATAACATTTTAATCTTTTTGTCATGTTGGTAAGAATTATTTGTATTATCATTATAACGTTATTCAATATAGGAGTTCCAAGTCTATATAGTCAAAATATAGAATTGAATCATTACCATAGAAGCTCTCTTTATTCGGTGCTGTTAAAACATCCCGAGCAACAATTTTCAAAGGAGATTGTTACTACATTTTTGAAAATCCCTATTCCAGACAAGTATAACAATCATAACCTAAAAATAACCATCATGAATGCTCCCATCTTAAAAAAAATGACTAAAGAAGAAATAGAGGGATCATACAAAGATGCTATATGTAATATGCTAAATAGAAACAAAATTGGGGGAAGAATCATAGAAAAATGGTTTAATAGAGATAAACATACAGGAGCTTTTGATATGAATCTTGTAAAAGAAAGAGGTTTTTATGATGCAAACATTCTTGATGTCCAACAAGCTTTACATTCCGCTAGAGGACTTGCACAAATTGAAGATGCAGGCGAAGAATTAATATCTCATTCTTATGTGCTAGTAAATGATATAAGATATGTTGACGCAACATTAAAAAGAAATTTACAAGGTTTAGGTGTCCTATTAGGAATGATGGGGTCTGCATTTGTCCCAATTGCCGGAAGTGCATTAGCTCGGACTATAGGTGAGACTGGCGTGGCAATTAATGATTTGGTCGTTGGCTTTAAAGTTTATGTTACTTCATATCTTTTTCGATTAGACTGGAATGAAGATGTCGCAAATGATTTTTACTCTAATTTATGGTACGATAATGCAAATGTTGAAATGTCAAGAAAACAGTTGTTTGACAATCAAATGGGTAATTACAAATTAACCTATGTTGGATGTACGACTGTTTATAGTGGTGAAACAAGTTTAGCTGGTATCAAAAATGAATCTGACATGTTTCTTAAAGTTTGTACTCGCTCTATAGATAAAGCAATTTCTGAACTTCAAAAGAGTTTTGATGAATTTAAAGTCTTCTCTCCTCTCATTTCAACGAAACCCCTCTGTGCGCATATAGGCTTAAAAGAAGGAGTTAGTGAAGATTCTCGCTTTGAAGTGTTAGAGAAGACTCTGACTTCTGATGGACGCACAAAGTATGAAAGAGTTGGTGTTGTAAAACCAATTAAAGGCAAAATTTGGGATAATCGCTTCATGGCATCTTTTGAAAAAGAAGAAGGTTTTGACTTAGAATATACCTCTTTTGAGAAAATCTCTGGACGTGATTTTTTCCCAGGAATGCTGATACGCGAACTCAAATAGCCCCAATTTAGTTTTTGGATAAATACTTAACTTTAACGTATAAAATTTTTTGTGCAATGAAAAAAATGTTTGTATTATTTGTTTTAATCCTTAGTGCTATCAATTCTTTTGCTTTTGAAGGTGAATTACGCTACCGTTCCATGGTAAATGCAGATGAGTTTATGATAGCAGCTTCAAGAGGACTTCTTTTCAATGGTGTTCGCAATCAAACTGTACTTATCAAAGGAAACAAGACTTTGATAACTGACAATACGCAATATTGCCAATTGTATGATGGCGATAATGGTAAAATTGTACTTTATAGTCTGGCATGTAAAAAAGGCTTGAGGTTTGACTATGAATTTTATAGGAATTTTATGGCTACGTGGTCAAAAGACAAACGTGTCATACGTATAAACCAAAAAACTTCTGTAGAATTATCTCCAACAGCATATAATGTAGAAGAACATCAGCTTTCTGAAAAATATGAAAGCTACGATATGAAAGCCTACAAAATTCTTATTGAACATGATAACAACAATGATAGTTTTGATGTTTATTGCATAGACCAACAAATGCCATCTTCATACTATGATGCCTTATATCATGGACTCAGTATTGAGGGGAACAAACTAATAGTAAAATTTGTTCTTCACAGTTTAATGAAACTTCCAGAAATAAATGGTCTTGCAAAAAAAATAGTCAGTAAAAAAGTTGGAGCAAACGTCAATAATCAACCCAAAAGTTATGAGTGTGCGGAATTAAAAAAGATAACGGTAAGAAATGTAAGTGATGACGAGTTTTCTATTCCCAATGAAATTTCTGTAAGAGATTCACAAAACTTACTTGATTTAAACAATTTACTCGTTGAGCATTGGAATGCTTTGAAAAAAAATAACTTTCAATTAGAGCAAAAACAGGTAGAATATGAAATCAACGAAGATTGGGATTTTTAAATTGGTCTCATTGTTATTACTAACATATTTTCCAACACCTATACGTAGTCAAACTCAAATAATAGATTCGGAAAGGTATCATAGAGCCTCGTTAATATCTATATTAATCGAACGCCCTATGTATCCATTTAATGATGAAATATCCAATGCCTTTAAGAATATTCCAATGCCGAACAGGTTTAACGACCATAGTTTGGGAGTTCGTATAGTACGTTTTGCAACTCAGGAATATACAAGTCAAGAAGAACATATAGAACAATTCATCGAAAAGGTTTTTCTGCCTAACAGAGCTATTGCAAAATGGTTTGGTTGGAATAAAGAAGATGGTTCCTTTTCTATGGATATTATAAAAGAACGTGGTTTTTATGACGCAACGATGCTGGAACACGAAATAGCAAACAATACAATTCGAGGTTCTGCAATTTTGGAAGATGCAGGAGAAAATCTTATATCCCAAACATACCTTGTGATGAACGATATTTGCTATAAAGGAGAATATGGTATTCACAAATCAGATAATGTAGTAGGAAATAAAAACAAGTTTGACATCAATATTGTGTCTTACCTATTCCAGTTAGCATGGACAACACAAAATACGAATGTATTTTGGTCTCGATATTGGCCTTCTACAAAGAATTTTACATCTGTTGCAATACCTTTCAAATTTGAATTCAAAGCCAAAATTTCATCTGATTATAGTGATAACTCTAAAGATATTTCGCAAAATGACTTGATAAAAAGAGCAGTAGCAAGAAGTATTGACTTGAATATTGCAAAACTACAGCGGATTTATCCAGATTTTAGAATTAAAGCTCGTTTATTATCTACAAATCCTCTTTATGCTGAAATTGGGTTAAAAGAAAACATAGATGAAGATTCTAAATTTGAAGTATTAGATCGCATTGTTGATTCAAAAGGTATAGAGAAATATAGAAGAATTGGTGTAGTTAAGCCTATGAAAGGAAAAATTGGAGATAATCGTTTTATGTCCGAATCAAAAAATATTGGTACATATTTTGAGATTGTCAAAGGACATGGTTTCTTTCCAGGAATGCTTCTACGAGAAATATAGAATAAACTAATAGGGGCAAAATATGTTTCTTTTAAATTTCAATTAAACGACCAATACTTTCATAAGAGGGGAAGTCTTGAATAAAACTTGCAACTTAGGCTATATTTCTAAAGTTGCAAGTTTTCTTGTTTAAGGAGTATAAACTTATCTTATGTACGATGCGACAAAATAGACAATCGAAATGACCGTATAAAGGAAACACGGCAAGAATATCCAAAGCAAAGTCTTTACCCAACAATTCGACAACCACACACCTTCATTCCTTGACATCATATTAGACATGTCATAGAAATGGCGAGTGAGGATGTCCTTATTCGCTTTTCGGTGGTCTTCAAGAAGTTTAGACTCGTTTTCAATGAGTTTCTTCCTGTTGTTGATTGCCTGTTCCATATCGGCATCATCAACCTTAGCCTTGAATTTTATATCTCTCACTTTGGCAATAAAGC
>OIYR01001530.1_pt1 | contig 11456 bp, 9 predicted proteins | sample 1588221 | NCBI WGS metagenome assembly OIYR01 (sample SAMN03283292) | human gut metagenome | biome: human-associated habitat; material: feces | host: Homo sapiens | place: Peru | collected 2012 | reverse complement strand
CTTATCAGTCTGCGTCATTGTTAAAATCTCATCAATCATCGGAAGCAAAGTCTGCGAATGTGTGACCTTGTGGTTAACCGTATACTCTGCAACAAGAATATCATCGTTGACTATTGCTGCCGAAGCAACCAGTGATGAGCTCTCAATCGCAAGAATCTTCATCTTTATCTTCCCTCCTTAATGCTCACACGACGGTAGTCAAAGCCTTTTTCCGTATTCTTCGTTATTTCAATAAAAATACAATCATCAGGAAGCAGTTCCTCAATCATAAGTCCCCACTCAACAATGCATACTCCGTCTCCGTAAAAATATTCTTCATAGCCGAGTTCGTCCATATCCCACGGGCCTGATATACGGTATACGTCGAAGTGATACAATGGTATTCTTCCGGTATCGTATTCCTGTATTATTGTAAATGTCGGACTGCATATAGGCTCATCTATTCCAAGCCCGTCTGCGAATCCTTGTGTAAATACAGTTTTTCCTACTCCAAGGTCACCCTCAAGGCATATTATCTGCCCAGGTTCAGCCTCCTGTCCCATTCTGAATCCACAATCATATGTCTCTTTTGAACTGTTCGTTTCTATAACCATACGTTTCCTTTCACGCAGTGCCTATTGCTCTGCTGCCTGATGGCATTTCTCGATAACATTTTTCTTATTAAGCTTTATCTGATAAGGCGATAACTTTTTCTCTGCCATCTCTATAAATCCTTCTGCACTATCGCCGAGGCATCTGTAAGGTATAACATTAGCCCTGACTGCTGTTATATACAATATAATACTTCTGCCTGTTGATTTCATCTTGAAGATATCTTCCCACAGAAGTTCTTCTGATACATCATTCTGGCTGAGTGTAATCTTCTCCTCTGTCACTGTATATTTTACAGGGTCAGAAAATGCTTTGACAGACTTCATCTGCTTCTTGACTTTCAGAAGCATGCCAATCGGTGTATACACTGTGAAAAACAAGCCAAAAAACGCCATCATCAATGTGTATGCCACATTATAATTGCCAAATGATAAAACGCATATAACCAGACAGATTATACCGAATATAAGGCTTGCTATACCGCTGAAGCTGTGATAATTATGATATATTTTAAAATTCATCAGGTCTTTTTCTTTAATATCAGTCTCAAAAGACACGCTTTCAACTGTTTTATTATCCATCGCTAAACAACCTCCGTGATATTAACGCATGAACTTAGATAATCCGCCAAGATTAAGTCCATCTTTCTTCTTAGAAGCTCTGTTATCGTTCTTTCTGTTCTGCTGTCCACCCTTCTGTCCCTGTGGTCTGTTAGCAGCTATCTTTCTGTTGGCAGCTTCCTTCTCATCAAGAATCATTGAAAGAGATATTCTTGCCTTAGGAACATCTACTTCCATAACTCTTACATCAACAATATCTCCAACACTGACAACGTCAAGAGGATGCTCAACTCTTCTGTCTGCGCACATCTGTGATATATGCACAAGTCCGTCCTGATGTACCCCTATATCGACAAATGCTCCGAAATCAATAACATTTCTTACAGTACCTTTAAGTATCATGCCCGGTGTAAGATCTTTCATATCAAGAACGTCCTTACGAAGAATTGGCTTAGGCATCTCTTCTCTTGGGTCTCTGCCCGGCTTCTCTAATTCCTTAACGATATCTTCAAGAGTCACTTGTCCTATGCCAAGCTTCTCTGTCATCTCTTTCATATCTTTAATCTTGCTCTTGAGTCCGATAAGTTCTCCCGAACTGATTGAATTAATATCATATCCAAGTAATTCAAGAAGCTTGGTTGCAGCCTCATAACTCTCTGGATGCACACTTGTAGCATCAAGCGGATTATCTCCACCGCTTATTCTCATGAATCCGGCACACTGCTCGAATGCCTTAGGTCCAAGCTTCGCAACCTTTAAAAGCTGCTTTCTGTTAGTAAATCTTCCGTTAGTCTCTCTGTAGTCAACAATGTTCTTGGCAACAGCCTTAGAGATTCCTGAAATATATTCAAGAAGTGATGCTGATGCTGTATTAAGGTCAACACCAACTTTATTAACACTGTCCTCAACAACACCTGTAAGTGTCTCTGAGAGCTTCTTCTGATTGCAGTCGTGCTGATACTGTCCAACTCCTATCGATTTAGGGTCAATCTTAACAAGCTCCGCAAGCGGATCCTGTACTCTTCTTGCTATTGATACTGCACTTCTCTGGGCAACGTCAAAATCAGGGAATTCTTCTGTTGCAAGCTTACTTGCAGAATATACTGATGCGCCAGCCTCATTAGTTATAACATAATCCACATTAGTAAGGTTCATCTCTTTAATCATATCCGCAATTATCTGCTCTGATTCTCTTGAAGCTGTACCATTACCGCATGAAATAAGTGTTATGCCATATTTGTCGATTAACTTCTTAACCTCTGCCTTTGCCTCTGCAACCTTGTTGTGCGGCATTGTAGGGTATATAACCTTAGTATCAAGAACTTTTCCTGTAGGGTCAACAACAGCAAGCTTACAGCCCGTTCTAAATGCCGGGTCCCATCCAAGTACAACCTTGCCGGCGATTGGTGGCTGTAAAAGAAGCTGTTCGAGGTTCTTGCCGAATACCTTAATTGCTCCATCTTCCGCTGTGTCTGTTAGGATATTCCTGATTTCTCTGTCTATCGCAGGTGCAATAAGTCTGTCATATGCATCTTTAATCGCATCTTTGATATATGGTGTTGTATACTCGTTATCTGAAGTTATTATGTTCTTTTCCAGATATCTCTCAATTCTTTCCTCTGGCGCTTCTATCTTGACTGTGAGGAACTTCTCTGCCTCACCTCTGTTGATTGCAAGTATTCTGTGTCCCGGAATTGTCGCTATAGCCTCTGAGAAATCATAATAATTCTCATATACAGACTCTGCCTTCTCATCCTTGGCAACAGATACAATCTTGCCCTCTTTCATAGTTATGTCTCTTATATATGTTCTGTAATCAGCAACATCTGATATCTGCTCCGCAATTATATCTAACGCGCCGGCAATTGCCTCCTGCTCGTCAGCAACTTCCTTGCCCTCCTCTGCACTGATATAATCTCTTGCAGCCACTGTTATGTCCTCTGTTGCATTCTGAGCCATGATATATTCAGCAAGAGGCTCTAATCCCTTCTCCTTGGCAATTGTAGCTCTTGTTCTTCTCTTCTGCTTATATGGTCTGTAAAGGTCTTCTACAAGCACCATTGTCTCAGCGGCAATAATTTTGTTTTTAAGCTCATCAGTAAGCTTCCCCTGCTCCTCTATGCTTGCAAGCACCTGCTCTTTTCTATCTTCGAGATTACGGAGATATCTCAATCTCTCATCTAAATTTCTAAGCTGTTCATCATTGAGTGAACCTGTAACTTCTTTTCTGTATCTGGCTATGAACGGAATTGTACATCCCTCATCTATAAGCTTTACAGCTGCTTCAACCTGCGAAGCTTTTACCTCAAGTTCCTCAGCAATTTTCTTAAGAATATCCATTATCTATTCTCCTTAACCCTTATACATATTCCGTACTATTATACCAATTCGTCATGCATTAATCAACCTCGCCCGTGTCAGATTAACGAAACAGACCCCGGCAGCCTGTAAGCCGCCGGGGTCATAAATTTTAATAATTAATTATTCTCTTCTGGAACGAATACATTGTAGATTGTCTTGATTGCATCCTCAAAGTATCTGTTTCTTACGCCGATGATGATGTTAAGCTCTGAAGAACCCTGGTCAATCATCTTAATGTTAATCTTAGCCTTTGCAAGTGCTGAGAATATATTAGCAGCGATACCTGAGTTATTCTTCATTCCTCGTCCAACAACAGCTATAAGGGCAAGGTCTGATTCAAGCTCTATAGTATCAGGATTAACAGCTCTGTGAAGCTCTGCTAATACTTTCTGCTCCTTCTCAACGAATTCATCCTGATGAACGAATACTGTCATTGTATCGATACCTGATGGCATATGCTCAAATGATATACCATTGTCCTCGAATACCTGAAGAACTTTTCTTCCAAATCCTATCTCTGAGTTCATCATATCTTTATCGATACCGATTGATACGAAGCCCTTCTTACCTGCAATACCTGTTATAATGCAGTCAGGTCTGTTACATGTTGTCTCAACAATCATAGTACCCTTATCCTGTGGCGCATTAGTATTACGGATATTGATTGGAATTCCCTCTTTTCTTACTGGGAATATAGCTGATTCATGAAGAACTGATGCGCCCATGTATGAAAGCTCACGAAGTTCCTTATATGTTATGACTTCGATTGACTTAGGATTCTTAACTATTCTTGGGTCTGCTGCCATGAATCCAGATACATCTGTCCAGTTCTCATATACGTCTGCCTTAATAGCTCTTGCAACTATTGAACCTGTGACATCTGAACCACCTCTTGAGAATGTCTTAACCTTACCATCTGGCATAGCTCCATAAAAGCCAGGTATAACTGCGCTCTCAACGCCCTGGAGTCTCTGTGCTAACACGTCATTAGTCTTTTCTGAATCAAATTCTCCATCTTTATTAAAGCAGATTACTGTCGCAGCATCAATGAATTCATAGCCCAGATAATTAGCCATGATGATACCGTTAAGATACTCACCTCTTGATGCAGCGTAATCAGAACCAGCCTTAGACTCGAAATTCTTCTTGATTGTCTCAAACTGCTCTTTTAAAGAAAGCTTAAGACCAAGTCCCTTGATGATTTCATTGTATCTTTCCTCGATTGCCTTTAATGACTTGTCAAATACCTTGCCAGACTCTGCCTCAGCATAACATTTGTAAAGCATATCTGTAACCTTAGTATCATCTGAGAATCTCTTTCCCGGTGCTGATGGCACAACAAATCTTCTGCTCTCCTCAGCACGTATGATATTGCCGACCTTCTTGAACTGCTCTGCACTTGCAAGTGAACTTCCACCAAACTTAACTACTTTTACCATTTTTACTCTCCCTTATATCTAATTATTCTATCTGATTATTTAAGAACAGTCTTATCAATTCTTATTCTGTTAATCATATCAAAGCTTGCAATTGTCTCGTTGAATGCCATCTCTGTCATATCTTCTGTCACGAAACCAAATTCTCCGACAACGCCGTCAACTGTCACAATATCAACATCGCCAAATGCCTCTCTTACTGCATCAGCATCTTTATCAGGGTCGCCCTTAACTCTTACGAAGAAGCTTCTTACCTCATCATCTGTTGAGCCAAGCTCAAGCTTTGTCTTAGCCCATACTGTCATGACATTAGTGCCCTTATGCTTAACACAGTCAACCACATCTGCAACTACTGCACTGGCTGTTGGAAGCTTACCGGCTCCTGCTCCGAAGAACATAACATTGCCAAGTACATTACCATTAACGTATATTCCGTTAAGAACATCATTAACATTATATAATGGATGAGTGCTGTCAATCATGAATGGTGCTGTTATGACATATACCTTTCCATCCTTCTTATAGCTTGTTGCGAGAAGCTTAATAACGCATCCGAGCTCCTCTGCATACTTGAAATCTGTTGTTGTTATCTTAGATATTCCCTCTGTTGTGACCTCTTCAAAATGAACTGTAGAGCCACACGCAAGTGATGTAAGGATTGCAATCTTACGACATGCATCATATCCTTCAACATCTGCCTCAGGATTACGCTCAGCATAACCGAGCTCCTGCGCTTCTTTCAGAGTATCCTCATATGAGCTTCCCTCTCTGCTCATCTTAGTGAGGATATAGTTAGTTGTTCCATTAAGAATACCTGTTATCTTAGTAATCTCATCTGCTGTAAGAGACTGGTTTAATGGTCTTATAATAGGAATACCTCCACCAACTGATGCCTCGAACATGAAATTTAACTTTCTCTCCTTTGCCATCTCAAGAAGCTCTGGGCCATGTGCCGCAACAAGTGCTTTGTTAGATGTACATACGCTCTTTCCTGCCTCAAGAGCTTTCTTAACAAATGTAAATGCTGGCTCAACGCCTCCCATAACCTCTACGACAACATCTATCTCATCATCATTAATGATATCATCAATATTATGTACAATCTTTTCCTGAATTGGGTCTCCCGGAAAATCTCTTATATCTAATACACTCTTAACCTCAATAGGCTGTCCTGCTCTTGTTGCAATTGATGCACTGTTAGTTGCCAATACCTCAACAACTCCTGAGCCAACTGTTCCATAGCCTAATACTGCAATTTTTGCCATTTTGTCAATTCCTTTCCTGTAGCAGATTACTCTCTGCTTAATATCTTAAGATATCGCACACCTTCAAGCGTTTCAATCTCTTCAAGCATTATAGCCGAATCTCCTGTAGTAGGAAGAATATCCACACTTAATGTTAATGATGCAATTCCATTAACCGGTATAGTCTGATGTATCGTAAGAATATTTGCCTTAAACTGTGCTATCTTATTAAGCACAACCGATAAAAGACCCGGCTCATCATCCATCGATAATACAAATGTTATCGTCTTTCCTTTAACATTGTCTCTAAAAGGAAATATATCATCTTTGTATTTGTAATATGAGCTTCTGCTGATTCCTATCTGTTCTGTAGCATCTGCAATAGACATATTCTTAGTCTCTATAAGTCTGTTTACTTCTGCAACCTTTATAAGAACTTCCGGAAGAGCTTTTTTTCTTACAACATAATACTTACTCTCTTCAGCCATATATTATTATGCCTTTCTTTGTCCATCTTAGACGTACAAATGTATTTTAGTGTTCGTCTGCGGTGGACAATTGTTTCTCATAGATGGAATATTAGCACATAACACTGAATAAATCAAGCAAAAAATGGGGCTGTCGCTTTAACGATTGAAAATCGTTGAGGCGACAGTCCCATTAAATTAATCATTATATTGATTATTATAGATTCTCTCTTCCAAATACACTTGCAAGATAACGCATATCATTGATATGGCTCTCATTAAGCGCACCTGATGTCATTCTCCACTTCCAGTTAATTCCAAGGCTTGATGGCAGATTCATTCTTGCCCAGTTGCCAAGCTTTAAGATATCCTGTGTAGCGAATACGCAAAGACAGGCAACACTTCCATATCCTGCACGGAATACTTTGTCAACCATAGCACCTCTGTCTCTTGTATCAAGGTAATCGAAAGCATATCCAAGCTCCCACTCACCATGATCCTGAAAATATCCCATAAGTGTCTCATTATCATGTGTGCCGCCATATACAACACAGTTAGTCTTATAATTAAAAGGAAGATGTGGATTCTTGCGGTCTCCACCAAATGCAAATTCAAGCACCTTCATAGATGGATACTGGTTATCCTCCAATATCTTATCCACCTCAGGAAGCGATACTCCCAGATCCTCAGCAATAATCTTCTTATCGCCGATAGCCTCATTGATGGCATCAAGAAGCTTCTGACCCGGTCCCTGCATATATGTACCCTGTCTGGCATCTGGCATGTCAGCCGGTATTGTGTAATATTTAACAATTCCGATAAAGTGGTCTATACGGATAACATCATAGATTCTCGCAGAATGCTGCATACGCTTCTTCCACCATGTAAATCCATCATTCTCCATCTTATCCCAGTCATATAATGGATTACCCCACTTCTGACCGACATCAGAGAATGCATCTGGTGGTACTCCGGCAACTTTGACAGGTGTAAGATTCTCATCTAACAGGAACTGTCCGCTGTTAGCCCATACATCTGCGCTGTCATAGCCCATATATATAGGAATATCACCGATTATATCAATATGCTTATCATTGGCATACTGCTTCAATGCCATCCACTGCTTATCAAATTCATACTGGACAAACTTCCAGAAATCAATGTCTTCTTTAAGAAGCTCTGTATACTTAGCCATGCCTTCCGGTGTACGGAATCTTATATCATCATCCCATTCGCCCCATGACTTATTATCAAAATGAGCTTTAACAGCCATGAACAGGCTGTAATCATCAAGCCATTCTGCATTGTCACGGCAGAAATTGTCATATTTTTTATATTCTGGAAGTCCCTTGGCAAGCTTAGTCTTACTCTCAGCTATAACCTTGTCAAATCTTTCAAAAGCAGACCTTAACACATCAAATCTGTTGTTATAGACTTTCTCGTAACTTACGTAATTCTCATTGCCGATTCCATAGTCTCTTGCCTGAAAATATCTTCCAGCAAGTGCATCTTCCTCGGAAACCTGCACAGGAACAAGTCCATCTCCCCAGTCGTGGGATATAAGCTCTGATTTTAACAGAAGCCCCTCCTCAACAAGAATGTCAAGATCTATAAAATATGGATTACCTGCAAATGCAGAATATGACTGGTATGGGCTGTCTCCATATGTAGTAGGTCCTAAAGGAAGAACCTGCCAGTACTTATGATTACATGCTCTTACAAAATCAACAAAATCATATGCCGCTTTGCCAAATGTTCCTATACCATATGGTGATGGCAGGCTGCTGACTGCCATCAGAATACCTGCTGACCTATCTATTGTCTTTGCCATTACTGCATATCCTCCGTCATCTTCTTAATACTCTCTGCCTCCTGGTCTGTGAGTAGCTTCTCTACGTCAAGAAGTATAATAAGATCTTTGCCAACATGGGCTACTCTGTCCATAAATCTGGTATCATCATTGTTAATGATTGATGGCATATTAACAATATCCTCGCTGTCAATATCGCCTATCTCCATAACCTCATCAACCTCAAGCGCAAGCTTTACTGCTCCAGTATCAATGATGATAGAGCCATCAGTAAATGTCTCATCCTTCATATTAAACTTTCTTTTAAGACTGTACACTGGAATAACTTCTCCTCTAAGGTTAACTATTCCTTTAATATATGCTGTAGCATTAGGAACTGGTACAATGCTTATCTGCTTTTCGATAGACTGTACCACATTGATATCTACGCCGAATAACTGCCCTTCAATCTTGAATACTACTGGTTTAATATAATCCGCCATGAGCCACCATACCTTTCTTTAAATGTTAATCATTAGTTAATTTACTTATCATCTTCCGTCTTACCTGTGCTTATCCAGTTAAGATATGCATTGATAAACGGATTAATATTGCCATCAAGCACACTCTGTGCATTACCTATATCCTTATTAGTCCTGTGGTCTTTAACCATAGTATAAGGCTGAAGTATATAACTTCTTATCTGGCTTCCGAAATTAATGTCCTTGACATCTCCACGGATATCAGATGATTTCTGTTCGTTCTCCTGCTGCTTCAAAAGATACAGTTTAGCCTTCAACATCTGCATAGCTTTATCTTTATTCTGATGCTGTGAACGCTCATTCTGGCACTGTACAACTATACCTGTAGGAAGATGTGTAATTCGTATCGCTGAAGATGTCTTGTTGATATGCTGTCCACCAGCTCCGCTTGAGCGGTATGTATCAATTCTCAAATCATCTTCATTAATCTCTATATCTATATTGGTATCTATATCTGGCATAACATCGCATGAAACGAATGATGTCTGTCTCTTACCAGCCGCATTAAAAGGCGATATACGCACAAGTCTGTGAACGCCATGCTCTGATTTGAGATGTCCATACGCATTCTCTCCTGATATCTCTATTGTGACTGATTTGATACCAGCCTCCTCACCTTCAAGATAATCAAGCGTCTCTGTCGTATATCCGTTGGCATCTGCCCATCTTGTATACATTCTGTATAACATCTGGCACCAGTCACAGCTCTCTGTTCCACCAGCTCCTGCGTGGAGTGTAAGAATCGCATTATTCTTATCATATTCGCCTGATAACAGTGTCTCTATCCTCAGTTCCTCAAGCTTTGTCTCTACAGTTGTAACCTCATTCTCAATATCTGGAACAAGAGAAGTGTCATTCTCTTCCTCTGCCATCTCTATAAGTGTATTGGCATCCTCAATTCCCTGCTCTAATTCTTTATATTTCTCAAATGAGCTTTTAAGACCTTTAAGTTCTTTCATAGTGACCTGCGACTTATCAGGATCATCCCAGAAACCGGGAGCTTCCATACTCGCTTCCAGTTCCTGAATCCTTTTCTGCTTATTGTCAAGGTCGAGAGAGACTTTTATCTGCTCCATCGGTTTAGCAAAACCTGCTATCTTTAATCTGTACTGATCTAATTCTACCAAGACCGCACCCCTTTATGCCTTTCTACCACAACAGTTCTTATACTTTAATCCACTTCCACATGGGCATGGATCATTAGGATATACCTTCTTCTCTGTACGCTTAACACTTGTCTTAGTTGCAGAATCATCCTTATTAGTTCCTGTAACTTTAGCAACCTGCTCACGCTCTACCTTCTGCTCTACCTGAATATGCATAAGAAGTCTTACAGTATCCTCTGTAATTCCTGCGGTCATCTCATCAAACATGTCATAACCCATCATCTTATACTGGACAACAGGATCTCTCTGTCCAAGTGCCTGAAGACCGATACCCTGCTTTAACTGATCCATATCATCGATATGATCCATCCACTTTCTGTCAATTACCTTAAGAAGGATTACTCGCTCGATTTCTCTTATCTGCTCAGCCTCTGGAAAGAGTGCCTCTTTATCTTCATAAAGTTTAACTGCCTTCTCCTTGAGATCATGTATTAATTCATTCTTATTCTTAATATCTTCTCTATATTCTACTTTCTCAATAGGAATAGTTGGAAGAAGAAGCTCATTAATCTCATTATAATCCCATTCGTTAGCATCTTTATCTTCACTTACACAACGATTAACTACATTTCCCACATAATCAGTTATCATCTTCATGATAGAATTACGCATGCTCTCGCCGTCAAGAACTCTTCTACGTTCTGCATACATAATCTCTCTCTGTTCATTCATAACCTGATCATATTCAAGGAGGTGGCTTCTGATACCAAAGTTATTAGTCTCAATCTTTTTCTGGGCTGTCTCTATAGCCTTGCTTAACATCTTGTGTTCAATCTGCTCATCCTCAGAAACACCAAGACTGTTGAATATATTCATAAGTCTTTCCTGTGCAAACAGTCTCATAAGATCATCTTCAAGAGATATATAAAATCTTGATTCACCAGGATCTCCCTGTCGTCCAGAACGACCACGCAGCTGGTTATCAATACGACGGCTCTCGTGTCTTTCTGTACCGATAATCTTGAGACCCCCGGCAGCAACAGCTTCCTCATCAAGCTTAATATCAGTTCCTCGACCAGCCATGTTAGTAGCAATAGTAACTGCACCATGACGACCTGCCTCTGATACTATCTGTGCCTCAAGTTCATGATACTTGGCATTAAGTACATTATGAGGTATTCCCTTCTTTCTTAACATTTCGCTAAGCAATTCAGAAGTTTCAATTGTTATTGTACCTACAAGAACAGGCTGACCTTTTTCATGTGATTCAATTACAGACTGGACAACAGCATTGAATTTGCCCTTCTTAGTCTTAAATACTGCATCATTATAATCAACTCTTATAACCGGCTTATTAGTT
>OIYR01001525.1_pt1 | contig 11481 bp, 9 predicted proteins | sample 1588221 | NCBI WGS metagenome assembly OIYR01 (sample SAMN03283292) | human gut metagenome | biome: human-associated habitat; material: feces | host: Homo sapiens | place: Peru | collected 2012 | reverse complement strand
CAGAAAGGGCGGTTCTATCGGCGACTTCTATGTAACAGGTCTCAAGACTGACGACTACGGAAGAATCTATGTGGACCCTAACACCAACACCATCACTCTCGACCCTGACACATGGATCTACGGTGGAAACACTGAGGCCAAGTCAAGACTCGGATGGAGCAACAACTTCTCATTCAAGGGAGTCAACCTGTCAGTTCTCATCGACGCGAGAATCGGCGGCCGCGGAGTTTCTGCAACACAGGCTATGCTCGACAGATTCGGAGTTTCCAAGAATTCCGCTGATGCCCGCGCTGACGGCGGCGTATGGATTTCTTCAGACCAGAAACTTCCGGACGTGAAGACATTCTACGCAAACAATGGTAACGGTATGTCAATGCTTGCAAACTATGTATATGACATGACCAATATCCGACTCAGAGAGGTGTCTCTCGGATACGACCTTCCTACCTCATGGTTCAAGGACAAAGTCGGAATGTCAGTATCAGTAGTAGGACGCAACCTTTGGATGATTTACAACAAGGCTCCTTTCGATCCTGAACTCACGGCATCTACAGGAACATACTACCAGGGAATCGACTACTTCATGCAGCCAAGCACAAGAAACATCGGTTTCAGCGTTAAACTTCAATTCTAAAATTCGGAAAGATGAACAACAATATAATTAACACCCATTTCACTTATTCTAGAAATTTCTTGTTTTAAAAATGAACAAGAAAAATTCCAAGAAGATTCATTTTCTCTATTAGCTAAATTTATAATGTATGGAGCATGACAAATAACATTATTTATATCAATTCCATTTTCTAACATATATTTTTTTGCTTCAATTGTTAGTCCTTCATCAATCTTTTTTCTTACTGTATTTTGAGGCGCTCCGGTATAAAACATAAATGTATTAGCACCATAACTTACCGCTTGCCTAGCACAACCTAGTAATTGTTCTCCCCCAAAATTAACATGAGATCCAATTATCATTTTACATCCTCTTTTCTAATTAAATCAATTTTATTAATATTAGTTTGTAATATAATTATATCACATATTTTATTGTTTTTTTAATTAAATTAAAACATAATACTTGTTTTTTATAACGATATAAGCAATAATTAAATATATAAATGTTTTTCCAAATTTTAGTAATTGAATAATCATTTATTATGTTTTATAATATAACCAGAACGAATGTTTGGAGGTGTATAAAATGGATGATTTATATATAAAAAGAAACATTATGTGTATTGATTTAAAAAGTTTTTTTGCATCATGTGAATGTGTAGATCGTGGACTTGATCCCTTTAAAGTCCCTTTAGTGGTAGCTAACAAAAAACAAGGAAATGGCGCCATCACCCTCGCGGTAACTCCAGCCCTAAAAAAACAAGGAGTACCATCCCGAGTAAGATTATTTGACATACCTAAACATATAAAATATGAAATTGTACCACCAAGGATGAAGTTATATATCGAAAAAAGTAAAGAGGTTGTAAACATATATCTTGATTATGTTGCCCCAGAAGATTTACACATTTATTCTGTAGATGAATGTTTTTTAGATGTCACAGATTATTTAAAGTTATACAAAAAGACAGATTATGAACTTGCAGAAGATATACTAAAAAAAGTTGAAGAAAAAACTGGGCTTACTGCGACATGCGGAATTGGTCCTAATCTTCTTCTTGCTAAAGTAGCCATGGATACCGAAGCCAAAAAGTATAAAAACGGTATAGCTAAATGGACATATGATGATATACCTGAAAAATTATGGCCTATTACTCCTCTATCTAAAATGTGGGGAATTGGTCCAAGGATGGAAAGAAATCTAAACAACCTAAACATATATACTATTAAAGATTTAGCACATTTTGACAAAAACATCTTAAAAGACAAATTTGGTATAATGGGTCAAGAGTTATGGAACCACGCTAATGGAATTGACTTAAGCAAAATAAGTGATTTTAAAGTAAGTCCCAAAGATAAATCATATAGCCATTCCCAAGTATTATTTAAAGATTATAATGGGAACAACGTAAAACTAATAATCTCCGAAATGGTAGATGTTTTAACAGCTAGATTACGAGCAAGCCACAAAGAATCCAGAGTAATTGGTTTTGGCATTGGTTATTCCAAAGACATAAGTGGTGGTTTTTATCATTCCATCAAACTTGATACTCCGACTGACTCATCAAAAGAAATAACTAACATATGCTATTTGATTTTTGATAGATATTATACCAATCTTCCTATAAGAAAAGTTAGCATATCATGCGGAGGTTTAGTAAAAAAAAGTGGAATTCAACTTAACTTATTTGATTCTCTCGAAGAAAAAGAACAAGAGAGAAAAGTTAATACTGCCATCGATGAAATAAAAAGTCGTTTTGGCAAAAACAGCATTGTTAAAGCAAGTAGCCTACTTTCTGATTCAACAGCTATAGAAAGAAACAAAAAAATCGGAGGACATCATGAATAAAGATCGGGGAATGATAAAATGGATGCCATTTAATTCTGTTGTGAGTAACAAGGAAATTCTCTATTCTTTAATGAAAGAAAAAGAAAAAATAACCAAACCTAACATAAGTGAAGATGAAACAAAAGCATTTGAAAAAGCTATAATTGATGCCTATTACATGCAAGATAAAATTCATATAACTTATTATAAAAGTGGTTATTCTTATGAATATTATGGTCCTATAAAAAAAATAGATAGTTCTAATAAACTAATCTATTTAAATAATTTTAAAATTTTATTTAATCAAATACTCGGAGTTAGTGATACAAAATAATAATTATTATCACTGCTCTTTTTAAATGTCCATTTAAATTGTTTTAATTCTGAAAACTCATTAAATTCCCTATTACCATTTTCATCTACATAATCCCCAATTTTATTGTTTTTCATAGAATCTCCATAAACTACATATTTATTGTCTTCTAAATTAACAAAATATCCAAAAGCTTCATAAATATAAATTTCATCACCATTATTCGTAGCTTTTAAAATATTTCTTACTACAAAATCATTACTACCAACACAACTATTTAGTTTAATAACATAATTATTATTTGCCTCATTATAAGAAATATTATATTCACCAATATTATTATTTTCATTTGTTAAATTAACAAAACTATCATAATTAAATATTTTTCTAGCTGCAGCTTTTATTTCATCTAACCCTTTAACTACCTCATTACCACTACAAGTAACACCCAAATATTTAAAAGTTACCATTAGCTTTTGATTATCATTAAATCCACTAATATTATTTCCACTATATAAAGCCGTAAATAAACTAGATAGCTCATTATCATTTGTAACATCTAAATAATTATGTAATTCATTAACAAGGGCAGCATTAACTGGTAATTCTTCTTCAGTTTTATCCTCACTTACTACATTATGGCCTTCATCATAATGCACAAACCCTACATAAAAAGGATATAATGTATACCACATCAACCATAAAACTATTACACCAATAACAGATGTCACAATAATTTCCATTTTATTTTTATCTACTTTTTTCTCTTTATTTTCCTTAACAAAATAAAACTTATCCTCTTTTTCTTTTAACAACGGTTCTAATTTTTCCATCACTAATCACCCTATCTATATATTATCATACCACATAAATTAAAAATTAAAAAGCTAAAATTTAATTTCTTCTATTAATACTTACTAATTCCATATCTTCAGTAAGTTGTTTTATCCTTTCAATAATTCTTCTTGCCTTTACTCTATCTTCACTATTCTTAGTTATTGATAAATGAATTTCTAATTCTTCTAAAGTTAAATTAGATGTAAAAAAAGTACTTAATTTATTATTCATTCTATATTGAAGTATTGTACCTAATATTTCATCTCTTCCCCATGATGTAACATTTTCAGCACCAATATCATCTATTAACAAAACATCTACATTCTTTAAAAAATCCAATTTTTCTTCTACAATACTAAAATCTTCTTTCATATTTCTTAAAAGTTCTGGCAAATAAACTATTTCTGTTACAGCATTTTTACTTATTTCAAGCTCATTTAATAAAGCTGCTATTAAATAGGTTTTACCACTCCCAAAAGATCCATGTAAATACAATCCCTTTAATGTATTAACTTTTTCATAACTATCATAAAATTCTTTCAACCATTTTATTACTTCCACTCTATTTTTATCATTAATATCTATATCTTTCATTCTAGCATTCTTTATTTCATTAAGTTTATTTTTCTTATCAATTTCTTTTTTTACTAATTCTTTTTGATATTTACAAGGCATATAAATAAATTTTAATGTTTCATCAAAACTTGGATATAAAACATGACCATTTACCTTATTTTTACACATAAATAAGCCTTTACATGTTTTACAATTCTTAAGTTCATCACAAGTATCCATTAACTTTGTATTATTTTTAATTACTACCTCTTTAGGTAATTTATTTCTTTTAACTAAATTACAAAACTCTTCGTCTTTTAATGATTTTGAAAGTTCTTTTTCTAATTCTTTTTCTATTTTTTCATTTAATGTCATATTAACTTTTTCCATCATTTAAACTCCTTTAACAAATTTTCTAATTCTTCTTTATCTGCATCACTCATTTGACTTGCTTCATTTACTTTATTAAACCAAACAGGTTCTTTAGTTTCTTTAATATTATTATCTAATTTCCTTGTAAATTTCTTATTTTCTTTTTCTGCAAATTCCATAGCTTCTTTAGCATTTTTCAAATCTGCTCTTTTCCATTGTCCTGCGATAGTTTCAATATAATTCGTAGCTAATTTATTATTGTTTTTTCTTAGTACATAATCAAGCAATACATTAACAACCGCCGGAGGCATTTCTAAATCTATTACTAAGCCTTCAATTATTTTAATATCTCTATTCGTAGGTTTAGCACCATGATATTTATTTCTTAAAAAATCAACTGGATTAATACTTTCAAACATTTCAATTATTTTACCACGCATTGAATTATCACCGACTGGACTCTTCAAATATTCTGGTTGTGATCTATATATTAAGGTTGGCAAAGCCCCATTATTAAATTGATACATTTTTCTAGCATTAATTCTTAAACTATCCTTATCAATCATTCCATATTCATTTAAAACACTTCTTATTAATTCAACCATTTTCAAAGTATCTATCTTATATATAAAAGCTAAATCGTTTATTAATTTTTTAGTTTTCTTAGTAAATACTTTTTCATTTATAATCCCTTTTGGTATACTTGACAATATTAAATCAAAATCAACATGATCACTTACCTCAATATCACTTATGCTTCTTTCTATTACATCTAGAGTTGGTATATTTACTCCACTATCCATTACATCATCTAATTTCTTAGTTATATCTGTAAATTCTTTAGTATCTATCTTTATTTTTTGATATTGTTTCTTCAAATATTCATATTCTGTAGCACCCAAATTATTATATAAAACAATATTAAGAATTGGATGATTAAAAAACTCATTCGGACTCATCGGTGAATATAATTCATAAATATAATTATTAACATGACCCGCTTTATAATATGTTTTTAAAAGACCAACAGCCTCTAATGCTTCTCTAGCTTCTTTTAAAATTTTTAATGGTGTTTTTAAAAGTCCCATCAAGTGATGATGTGTTAAATCTCTGGAAAATTGTTGACCTAATTCTAAATCATTAACCAAAGTTAAATATAAGGATGTTGCTAAATGTCCAATAATAGGTTCATAAAATGAAATCAAATATTTTCTATCTACATCACTTAAAATACTTTTATTAATAACTTTATAAGTATCCGCAGGTAACAATGTTACATCATTCATTTTCTTCACCTCACATAACACTTATATTATAACAAAATAAAAGAAAAAGCACTATATTTTTTTACTTTTTCTCTTCTTTCTATAAAATTTTATTATTACATATCCAAATACTATAATAAGAATTACAATAACTATTAATTGATACTTATCAAGTATTGTTAAAACATACTCCCAATTATCACCTAGTTTATACCCTAAACAAATTAATACTGTATTCCAAATCATTGAACCACACACTGTGTAAATAATAAATTTTACCATTGGCATTTCACTCATACCTGCGGGTATTGATATTAAACTACGAACAATTGGAACAAACCTACAAAAAAATACACTTTTGTTTCCCTTATTATCAAACCATTCATCAGCTTTATCTATATCTTTTTCTTTTAAAAACAATATTTTACCCAGTTTACCCTTTACTATCTTCTTTAATCTTTCTTTATTAAATATTTTACCTATATAATAAAGAATTATAGCACCTAAAAGTGAACCAAAAGTAGATGCCACAATCATATATAGGACACTCAAGTTTGTATATGTACTAAAAAAGCCACTAAATAAAAGTATTACCTCAGATGGTATCGGTGGAAATACATTTTCTATTAATATCAGAAAAAATACTCCAAAGTAACCAAATTGTTCTATTATATGTAATATAAATTGTTGCATATTATCCCTCTATTAATAAGTTTATTCAAAAATATTAAATTTAATCTTTCCTTTATTATTTTTTACTTCAACTTCTGTTATTACACCATTAATTATATTTAAACATGGTTCCTTATGACTTACATCTGCGTTATATATAATAGGTATATCTAACTTACTTATAACACTATCTTTTAAACAATCAATTAAATTTTCATATGTATTACTTGCTTCAATTCCAAATCTTCCAAAAATAATACCTTTTGCATATTTAAAATATCCAAGTTCATTAAATTTCCAAAGTATTCTAATTACATCATCCATACTTTTTTCACAATTATCAAAATACCATATTATTCCATCATTCTTATATTTTTCATTAAATTCATTTATTCCATCATACTTTGTTCCAGCTAAGTCAGATATAATATCAAAACACCCCCCAATAATTCTTCCCCTTATAAAAATATCTTCCTCCTTAACCGTCATCCATTTTACATCACTATCCAAATTATAGCTTTCTAGACCAGTTACTTTCTCTGGATAAACATCTTCATATTTTTCATAACTATTTTGTTCTATAATATTACCATTTATTATTTCAAAAAAATCTTTTTCACTTTTATGATATTCTTCCATTCCAAAATGAGAAAAGTTTTTTCCATAAATTGTTGCAATATCACACTTTGTAGTTATTGGATATAACAAACCAGTTGGATCAGAAAAACCACATACAAATTTTGGATTATTTTTCAATAATTCAAAATCAACATATGGCAAAATTTCTAAAAGAAATTCACCACCAGAAGCACACATTATTAAATCAACCGAGTTATCACTAACCATTTCATTAAACTCTTTTGCTCTTTGTTTCTCACTTGTGCTTCTGCCCATAAATGAATTAAAGATGTTATCAGATAATTTAACTTTATAACCTAAACTCTCTAATTTTTTACATGCATTTTTAAATCTTTTAGCCTTTAACTCATTACTAGCTCCATCAGATGGAGCAACTACTCCGATTACACTACCTTTACTTACAAACTTTGGAATTATCATAACTCTTTACCTCCATCTAAATTATACATTATCTCAAGGAAAAAAAGCAACTATAAGTTAAGTTACTTTTATGAAATCCTAATCGGTGAACTTTTTGTCCCATCCCCAGAGACATAAGTTACTGAAGACTCAAGATTGAAGGACGGCCTGACACCAAATTCGTTGTCAACACTGATGCTGAACACGTAGCCATCAACGTTTATACTGAGCACAAAGGTAGATTGGGAAGCATGACGGGAAATTGTCCAATCAAAACCACCACCGTATAACCAGTTTTCTCCCTTTGCTGATGCATATGATTTGGTATAATCTGAATTATAACTACCAACTAGTGTCCATGCACTTGGATTTGCACTATAATAATAATCTGTTACATACATTAATCCTATTTTTGCACTATATGTTGTTGCATTATCTGTACTATTTGCTGGATTTGGAGTTACTACCTCGTTTTGATATGCTACCGATGGGACTTTATTTATTATATTTGCAGCTGTATTTCCTCCGACTTTCCATGTTGTCATTGCTATTTTATTTGACCATTCTTCTCCCATATTTTTTATAAAATTTATATTTAAATTTGTTTTATTTAAATTACTATCACTCCATGTATTTGTTCCTGTTTTATTCCAATAATACACTGCATTACTTGATGGACTTTCTCCTTGTTCTCCACTAAAAAAATATGAATATTCTTGTGAAAAATCTCCATCTGTTCCTAGTAAACTTGATTTTGCATAATCCCATTTTATTAACTTTACTTGATTATTAAATACTCCTATTATTCTATATAAATTTTCCGTTGGACATATTGTTTCATCGCTACCAAAGCATACAAAATTCTTTACATTATCTTTTGTTAGATATCCTTTTTCTACTGCCTTATTTAGCGTTTCACTATATGTTTGATATTGCGTTGTATCTCCTTTTATTAGGTAATAATGTGTTCGAGATGAACTACAAGTATCTCCTACATGTTGTTTTGTTCCATTATAATAGAAATCTATTAATGCTGTTGTTACTGTATTATTGTATCCTATCATCGTTGTTGCTCCAGTTGCCTTTCCTGCATCTGTTAGTACATAATCTCCTCCAGCATATCTATATGAATTATCACCTGCTCCATTTGTAAGTGTACTTGTATGATAATATAGTGCATTATCCCCTTGTTTTCCTGTATATTGTGATTTTACATATTCTGCTAATGTTAACTTATATTCTTCTTTTTGTATCATAACTTTACTACTAAAACTTTTTCCTGCATTTGCTACTTGATTTGCATTATAATTTACAAATGTTATTGTTATATTCCATTGTTCTGTTTTTGTACTTGTTGTTGTTATTTCTCTATTATTAAATAGTGTTATTAATCCTTTTTTAGTTGTTATATCAAATCCTGATATACTTGCACCTTTTCCATCTTTTACTGTTTTATAGGTTAATCCTGTTATACTTGTTATTTCATTATTACCTGCATCTTTTATTGTAAGTAATATTTCTGGTGTATTTTCATCTTGCGTATATGTAAATGTATTATTTGAAATATTTAAATACATGTAATAATTCTTTGTTGCAGTATTTGTTTTATTATTGGCAGTTAACATCGCTTTGGCAAATGTAGTACCTGTTTGGTTACCTTTTCCACTTGCAAAGTTTTCTTGATTTATATTTAGATTTATGGCTGAACCTGTTTCAAATGTAAATGTATCTACTGTACTCGCATTAATCTTGATATCAGTTGATTTTCCTTCTCCAGTTTGGGCTTGAAAGTATGCGTATGTTGCAGTAACTAGTGTTAATGCTAAGGCAATTATCGACGCTACACTTATTATTTTTGTCTTTTTATTTTCCATGAAAATTCTACTCCTTCATAACAATATCACGCACGGATATTTTATTTTACAAACTCATTTTAACCGAAAAAAAAAGCATCAAATTAACACATTTGTGTTATTTGACGCTTTTTGTTATATTATTCTTCTCTTAATTTAGCTCCGCATCTTTTATATAATGAAGAAAGTATTCTTTCCATTTTATCATTTATTTCTTCCATAGTCATTGTACTACCTTCATTAATCATACGTACCTTAAATGTAACAGACTTTTTACCTTCAGGAATTTGATTTCCACGATATTCATCTACAAATTCAACTTCTTTAACTTTTCCTTTAACAGTTTGTTCAATTATTGCCCAACTTACAGATTCATCAACTAAGATTGACAAGTCTTTTTCAACTAAAGGTAGTTCAGGTAAATGTTCAAATTTATTATCTCTAGATGCAAATGGGATTAATTCTTCCATATTTAATTCGAATATAGCTACATTAGTTCTTTTAATTTTTACATCATTCATTGCTTTAATTGATAATAATCCTAGGGAACCAATTACATTACCATTTAATGTTATATTTAAATGTGCATTGACATCAGCCCAGCTTGGTTTACCTCCAGCTTCTAGTTTTAATGCATCCATGTGGGTATATCTAGACATTTCTTCTAATACACCTTTTAATTCAAAGAATATTTCTTTAGCATTTTTACCGATGATTGCACCAGCTAGATGTTTATTTTGAACTGGTAATACTTCATCATCACTTGATGGTCTATAATCACCTTTTTTAAAAGTTTGGGCACATTCAAAGATTTTAAATGTATCATAATATCTTAGGTTTTTAACAGTTGCTTCAAGTAAACCAGGGATAAGGGATGTTCTTAAATTTGCAAGTTCAGGTGCTGGTGGTGTTGCAAGTTTAATGGCATCATCCGTAGAAATTCCTGCTGCATTAATATATTTTTCATCTATCCATGGATATGTAAATATTTCATAAAATCCACATCTATTAGCTAAATATTCCATTATTCTTTTTTCTAACAATACTTTTCTTTGGTTAATTGAGTGTTCAATTGTTATATCTATAGGTTTAGCTTCAAATGAATCAAAACTTAATATTCTGGCAATATCCCCCATTACATCATCTTTTAAAGATACATCACCAGTTGATCTAAATGTTGGTACTACTACATGATATACACCATCTTTTAAAGTAACTTCATAACCTAAAGCAGTAAGAATTCTTTTAATAACAGCATCATCTATTTTCTTACCTAATCTAGTTGTTAAGAAATTCTTACTTACATCTATTTCTTCTTTTTTAGTTTCTACTGGGTAAACATCAGCAAATTTAACAATTTTACTTTCTGGGAATATTTCTTTAATTAAAGATAAAGCTAAATTTAGACCTTCATCAACTCTTTGTGTATCCATTCCTTTTTCATATCTAATAGATGCATCAGTTTTTTCTGCAAATCTTTTGCCTGTTTTTCTAATTGATTCTGCTGGGAAATTTGCAACCTCTAGAACGATTCCTTTAGTATCAGGTAATATAGAGTCTTTGCTTCCTCCACGAATACCTGCTAGAGCCATAGCATCTTCAGTATCACAAATAACTAAATCATCTGTAGTTAACTTAATAGAATTATGGTCAAGTAATAATAATTCTTCACCTTCTTTTGCATTTCTAACAACTATTTTTTCTCCACTTACATGAGTTTTATCAAAAGCATGAAGAGGTTGTCCTACCGCAAACATAACATAATTTGTAATATCTACGATGGCATTAATTGGTCTTCCACCACATTTAACAAGTAAAGATTGCATCCACATTGGTGATTGTTTTTCATAAATTCCATCAATTTCAACTGCTGCATACCTGTAGCATTTTGATGGTTCTTTAATGTCTACATTATATTTTGGTAAATTCTTATCAATTTCATATGTTTCTTGTACTTTTAATGGAACATCATATATTGCAGAAAGTTCACGAGCAATTCCATAGTGCCCCCATAAATCTGGTCTATTTGATAATGATTTATTATCTATTTCTAATACTGTATCGTTCATATCAACAACATCAGCAATATTATCTCCTGGTTTACAATCAATTCCACTTAAATCAATTATTTCA
>OIYR01001523.1_pt1 | contig 11506 bp, 12 predicted proteins | sample 1588221 | NCBI WGS metagenome assembly OIYR01 (sample SAMN03283292) | human gut metagenome | biome: human-associated habitat; material: feces | host: Homo sapiens | place: Peru | collected 2012 | reverse complement strand
GCCATGTAAAAATGCTAAAGCCCAGATGTTTTTAGTTAAATAATAAATGGTTCCAAATAAAATACCAATAGATGTTGTTTGAATGAATTGCATAATTGTAGTTAATACATCTTGTCCCATGAATATATTGGTTAAATGTATTGAACCAAATATTATTCCACTTGCTAATATTGAAAATAATATTCCTTTTTTAGTATCTCCGATATTTTGTAATAATTCTTCTTCGATAATTCCTCTAAAAAATATTTCTTCAAATAATCCTATAGCTATTGTATAAAAAATTAAACTTGCAAGATTGGAATAGTTTATATTACTATTAATTAATTCTCTTGCATTTACAATAAATACTAAACATGATAATACTATAATTGGTATACATTTTAGAACTGATTTAAAAAAACTTATTTTTTGTTTTTTAAATATATACCACTTTTTTTCTATTGTTAATATTACTAATGAACATAATAATACTACGGTTTCACTTATGAAATATCTAGTATATTTTCCATAATTTAAAGATTTCCAAAGGGTGCTTGCCAAAAGACTACCGATGGTATTAATAAATATTTCAAATATTAAAAATATTACAATAACTTTAACAATTAATTTTAAAATATTCTTTTTATTTTCCATATTAACCTATATTTGAAACATTAGTGTATATTTGAGAAACATCTTCGATATCTTCAAGTAAATTATAAAGTCTATCAAATATTTCTTTATCTTCTCCTTCTAGAGTAATTTTATCTTTGGCATACATTCCAACTTCATCTATTTCATAATCAATATTAGCTATTTCTTTTTCTAATGCATCTTTGGCAGTATTCATATCACTTGGATTTAAACTAATTGTTATAAAACCATCTTCAGATTCAATGTCTAAAACATCTATACCTGCATTTATTAGCATATCAAATATTTTTTCTTCATCATCATATTTAAATGATATTATTCCTAAATGTTCATAGTTATATGATACGGAATTTGTAACTCCGAGTGATTTATTTACTTTATTAAATGCGGCACGGACCATACCTACAGTTCTATTTACATTATCTGTTAAACATTTGATAATTAATGTTGATGCTCCAGGGCCAAAACCTTCATATACTACTTCATGATATTCATCTTGCCCAACACCTTTAGCTTTATCTATTGCTCTTGAAATAATATCTGATGGCACTTGATTTTTCTTAGCCTTATCTATTAATCTTTTCAAAGTTATATTGGCTTCTGGATTTGGACTACCTTTTTTTGCTGCTAAATAAATTTCTTTGGCAAATGTTGTATACAATTTTCCTTTGGCAGCTCCTGTTTTTTGTATACTTGCCTTTCTTACTTCATATGCTCTTCCCATAAATTCTCTCTCCTTTAAAATAATTTTAATTTTCTCACAAACTTGTAAACCCCATAATTTTTGTTTGTATAATTTATTCTTTTTACGACATTTCTAATTTTGTAAATTTCACAATAATCAAATTTTTCTTTTTTCATAACAAACTCTAAAGCCTTTATTATTAACCTTTTTGCATTTTTAGTGCCAAAGAATTTTGCCATTTGTTCTCGTTCTTTTTTGGGTACTTTTTTTAATAATAATTCATAATACCAAATATCATGATATTTGAATATATATTTTTTGCCATCAAATTTCTTTAAAACTTTTAGAGTATCATAATAACCTAATTTAATATTTTCTCTGATATCTTTTTGTTTAAAATCTAGAATACTACCTAATCTTCTAGATGGTTTTATAATTGTTATTTTATTTTTATCTTGGTATGGTCTTCTTAGTCCGATAGCTTCAAGATCTATAACATATACTTTATCATAACCTTTTTCTAATAAAGAATTTGCAGGTATATAATCATGAAAACCACCATCTAAATAATAGTTATCATCTATTAATTTTTCAAATTTAAATATTGGTAAAAAACATGATGCTATTATATAATCATTTAGTTTAGAAGATGGTATGTTTTCTTTAAACATGTATCTAGGTTTAAAATCATTAAATCTAACTGTAACTAGTCCAAAATCTTTTTTACTTTTATAAAGATATTTACTTATATTAAACTCTTCAAGTTTTTTTCTTATGTTAATTGTACTTATGCCTTTATTTTTTACAATACTTTTGACATTATCAAGAATCTCCATAAGCATTTTTAAATCATATTCATTATTATTTGTTTTCTTTATTAAGGTATCACTAAAACCTATGATTGATCCTGTGTCGTCATTGTACCAAAAGTTATATAATTCACTAAATCTATTACTGGCACACATGGCAGCATTAAATGCTCCGATTGAAGTTCCCACGAAACCATCTACTTTTATTCCGCAGTCTAAAAATGCTTTATAACATCCAATTTGATAGGCACCCCTTAAGCCACCACCTGAAAAAGCTATGCCTACCTTCATTTTTTCTTACCTACTTTAGCTAAATATTTTTGAAATTTTCGATCTTTATTTTTAACCCTTAGTCGGGCATAATATTCTGATAGAGAATCGTTTCTATAATGTATTATTTCTTCAAGTTCATCCCTATCACTACATACTGGACTATAATAATTCTTTTCTAAAAAAACCCTTGATAAAATGTATTTCCAACTTAGGCCATTTATATCTAATAATTTATCTAGTAAATCACCATACTTTACTGGTTCTTTACTCGCAAGATTAAAGGTTTGTTTATTTAATTTTGATGCATAATTTATACCTTTTACAAAAGCATAAGCACAATCTTCTTTAGTAATAACATCCATTACATCTTCTTTGTTTCCGGTGTATAAAAATTTTTCTTCTAAGGGATTACTTAAAACTAATGGAATACGATAAATTGTGTAGTATTTTAATTTACTTTTAATTAGTTTTTCACACTCTAATTTAGCTTTTTCAAAATAATCAAATTCATCTAATACTATACGACTTTTTACACTGGGATTTTTTATATTTTTATAAATACTTGTAGTTGATGCAAAAAATAAATGACATTTTGGATTATAATAATTAATAGCACGAATGATATTTTCACACCCTCCATAATCGATGGCCATAGATAATCCTTCTTTCATGTTTCCAAGCGGAGGCATTGCACTGGCTAGATATATTATGAAATCATGATCCTTAACTAAAGCTTCCATTAAAATGCGATCTGTTACATCACCATATAAAATATTTACTCTTTTTTTAAATCTTTTTAGTCTATCGTATGAATTCTTATTTTTTAAATCTAATACTGTTATTTCATATTTTCCTTCACTTAAAAGGTATTTAACCGTATGAACTCCGACTGCTCCGGAAGCTCCGAGTATCAATACTTTCTTCATATAATCTTCCCTTCTTATATAATGTTTATAACTATTAATATTATTATACCTAATATTATACCATAAATAGTTTCTTTTTTATTTATTTCTTCTAAAACTTCTTTTAGAAGTTCAAACAATAGAATATGAAGTAACATTCCAAGAGTTAATGATATAACTATTCCTTCAAGAATAGGACTTATACTTCCGAATAGTAAGAAAATTAGTCCTCCGATAAAACCTGATAATATTAACATAAGTAGCAAAAATCCACTTTGAGAATCTTTTTTGTAGTTTGCTATTTGAAAACCAAATGGAAGATTATGAAGGCCAATTCCAAGTAACATCAATACTCCGCTTTTGGTATCGGTAGATGTTACACCATAAAGAGCCATTCCTTCGATTATGTTATGTAATAAAAGTGCTATTATTGTTATGGTACTAACATGTTGGATATGTTCAATATGTTCTTTTTTGTTTTCATCGTTTTCATGATGGTCATGTTCATGATGAGGAATTAGTTTATCAATTATAATAAGGATAAATAGACCTATTAATACAAAGAATATTAACCACCATTTTTTTAGTTCTAATAATTCTGGTAATAAGTCAAATAATATTAAACCAATAATTACAATGCTTGCACATGAAATTGATAGTCTTGTTAAATTTGTTTTATTTTTAACTAAATTATAGATGATAATTCCAACGAGAAAAAACAAACCACTAAAAAAAGTCAACAATAAAGCCATATAATTCATCTCTTTTCATATGTTATTTTATCAAATAATATAAATTATGGCAATAAAAAACGGACCGAAGTCCATTTATTAACAATCAGTTTTTGTAAACTTAATTGAACCAGTTAATTGTTTTCCTGTATTTTCGTTTTGGTCAACATCTAAGTTATGTAATGTAACTGTGATTGTCCAATCGTCTGATACAGTTTTTCCAGCGTCAGCAGTTAAAGTATGTTTTAAAGTACTTCCACCAGCAGCTGTAGGAATATTAATTGTTCCAATTACTGCGGTTCCAGCTGGTAATTCAACTAGACTTTGTTCACTGATAATTGTTTCGCTATTTTTAACAGCAGTAAAGTATAGTTCTTTATCAGAAGCTCCAGCAGCAGCAGATTTTGTAAATGTATTTGCAGTAATTACTAAATCAGCTGTATAACAGAATGTTCTGTCTGCTAAACTTGGTGTAGTAGTTGTTGTTGCACCTGGTGCTGTCCAACTTACTTTTCCAGTTGATGTTCCTGTAGCATCTGGTTGTCCTTTAGCAAAAGTAGTTGCATCTGCATAGATATTGATAGCTCCGAAAGTACCGAAATCTGAACTAGCAGCAGTACCTGTACTAACTGTAATTGTTCCAGTTGTTCCACTACCACCTTGAGCTGTGAAGTATGCAAAAGTAGCACCAACTACAGCTACTAATAGAGTTGCAACTGCAATAACTGTTAAAAGGATCGTATTCTTTTTATTTTCCATCTCTACTTTTCTCCTCCTCTATTTTAATATTAACATTTTATATATAAAAAATCAACCCTAATGTGAGTTATTTTCAAAAAATTTTTTATAAAACAAAAAAAGGACAAAAAGTCCTAATTTTATTGATTAAATTAACAATTTGTTTTATCGAATTTAACTGCTCCAGTGAATTGTTTACCAGCATTAACATTTTGATCTTCATCATAGTTTAATAATGTTACTGTTAGTGTCCAATCGTCAGATTGAGTAGCTCCAGCGTCTGCTATAATTTTGTGAGTGTAGTCACTTCCATTGGCAGCTGTTGGAATTTTAACATCAGTAGTTGTTGTTGTGATATCCATTTTGTCAATTATTACTGTATCGCCTTTTTTAGCAGTAAATTCTAATTCTGCTTTTCCAGCTAAAGCTTCAGTTCTTTCAAATGAATTAGCTGTAATATTTAAAACAGCTGTATAACAGAATGTTCTATCTGCTTCACTTGGTTCATCTTGTCCAGTAACTGCTCCAGGAGCTGTCCAACTAACTTTTCCTTCTGAAGTTCCAGTATGTGCTCTTAGTCCGCCTTCACCTTGTGCAGCACTTTGACTAAATGTGGTAGCGTCTGCATAAATGTTAATAGCTGTAAAAGTACCAAATTCTGAACTTGCTGCAGTACCAGTACTAACTGTAACTTTAGCTTCTGATCCGCTTCCTCCTTGAGCTGTGAAGTATGCAAAAGTAGCTCCAACTACAGCAACTAATAGAGTTGCAACTGCAATAACTGTTAAAAGGATTGTGTTCTTTTTATTATCCATTCTACTTTTCTCCTCCTCTATTTTAATATTACCATTTAACGTTTTAAAAATCAACCCTAAATGGTAAATTTTTTATTTATTTTTACATACTCATTGTGTATGTGTTATTTGTTGTATTAAGCGCTATTTTAATTCCACTTATTGTAGCTGTTGCTCCACCAGTAAGTTTATAAGTTGGAAATAGATTTCCACCATTTATAACCGCTTCGCTACTATAAGAATCTATATTATTTTTTGTTAATATTTTTGATAACGTTGTCTTATATCCGCTAGCAACATTATAAATATTTGTTCCACTAAATGTGGTTCCTAAACTTGTAAGACTATTACTTGTACCTTCTTCAATTGTTAAATTTCCACTATAAGTAACATTATTATAAGTTATGTCAATATTATAAACCCCTGGATAAATATTCGCTAAACTAAATGCTCCACTTGATGTAGTTGTTGTTTTTAGTGAACCATTTTGAAAACTTATTACGGCTCCACTTAAATTATTTGTTCCATCAGTTAATGTTCCATTTAAAGTATATGCCATTTTAGCATTGGATACTTCTGCAACAATTTGAGTATTAACATAAAAATATGTATAACTTGCAGCTGGTATAGCTTTATCACTTAACCAAGTTTTTATTTTATATGTTTTAGTACTATTGCTACTTGATGTACTTCCTAAAGTATTAAATAAAATTGAATATCTATTATTTCTATAATCTGAACTATCATAACTATAAATTGGAAGTTCAGCAATACTAAATGGTCCTGATACCAATGTATCTTCACTACCAGCTCCGTTGTATTCATAAACTGCTACCATTATATAATCTATTGGTGTTAGTGTATCAGTATCTTTGTAACCAGTTCTAGATTTAAAACTAGTCATATCATAACCGATATTCATAACATAAGTTGAATTTAGTGACCCAGTATTTTGTATATATATAACACTTGCTTCAGTTTGAGCCATTCCCATTTCATCAGACATTGAACTCATACCAGTTTTTTGAATTGATGATGAACTACTTCCGTAGGATACTTGTAATGTTCCTGTTGTAATACTTTGGTTTTTTGTATTAGTCTTTACTGAAAAGAATGATGCATAACTAAAACCTATTGACGCCATTGTTAAACCAAATACACAAACTGCTATTATAAAGTTCCTATTTTTAATAAATTTATTTACTTTTTCCCAATTTATTTTTCTCACCTTTATCACCTAATTATATTTTAACATAATATTATTTTAAAGAAAAGTTAAAAAATAATGTTTTACAAAAAAAGACATGATTCCTAATTCATGCCTATTTTATAACGCCATTTTGAACATATTTAGTATCATTGATAACCACAAATGCATCTTTATCATTAGTTCTTATTATGTGAGTTAATTTTTTTAATTTTGATTTATTTAGTTGTATCATTAACATGGTTTTCTTTTCATTATCTTGAGGATTTTTTAAATCTAGTACGGAAACTCCGAATCCTGCTGCTCTAATTTCTTTAATCATTTTTTGAACACCTACTGTTTTGGTAGTAACTTGTACACCAATTAAACCTTCAACAAAATTATTAGAAATATAACCGCCAATAAATGTTCCAGTTGCATATCCAGCAGCATAACAAATTGGAATTAATATTGATTTTATATCAGTTGTTAATGCTTCTCTAGCTACTAAAAACCAAATAAGAACTTCAAAAAATGCTATAATTGCTGGTGTAAACTTCTTTCCGCGAACAACCAAAACAGTTCTCATTGTTCCCAAAGTTACATCAATAATTCTTGCAAAAAATATTTTAATACATAATAACAACATAATAATCACCTATCTATTTATTAGTATGGTTAAAACTACTAAAAATACAAGCACAATTATTATTATCGCAAGACCTAAAGCTTTATTTTCTTTAGTCTCACGATATTCAATTTTATTTTCATGTCCATACTTTTCACTTAATAAAGTAATTCTTTTATTATCATTATCTCTCATTTTATTTTGATAGTTTATTTCACTTTGGTTCATTAAAGCCCCACAAAATTTACAAACTATCCCATCACTAGGTAATGGCTTTCCACAATTTCTACATGTCATAATTTACTCCAATGTTTGACCAACAAAAGTAACTTTAGCATATCCATTACCAGTATGTCCAGTTTCTGATGCTCCAGTTGGAGATGTAAATGATTTATTACCTGCAGCAAGTGTTGTACTAGTCATAGCATATTGCGATGTTATTTTATATGTTGAACCTGAAGGAACAGTAACGCTTTGGCCAGTATAAACAAATCCGGAACCACCACCGCCTCCACGGTCATCATCTCCAGAGCCATCCGGAACAGAACCACATCCGCCGTACCAGCCACCTCCACCAGCACCAGCATAACCGCTACTTTGGTAAACTCCAAATCCCCCGAATCCAAATCCACCTGGATAATTACTTGAACTATTTGTTGTTGGTTGAGTAGTTAGAGCTGTTACAGTTGTTGTAAATCCTGTTTGGGTTCCACCATAACCATAAGAACCATAACTTTGTGTTGCAGCACCACCTGATGTACCACCACCATACATTCCTGTTTTAGTTGTAGCCCCATCAGAACCTCCACCACCAGCAACAATTACTCTAGCTAATAAACTATCTTCATTAATACGAATATCAGAAGCACCTCCACCACCTGGATAGTTATAACGATATCCGCCACCGTTAAATCCACCTGCACAAATGCTACTAGTTTTTGTACTACATGTAGTAGCTCCACCTTGGCCACCAGTATAAACATATAATTTATCACCAGCATTTAACTTAATTGTTCCAGCAGAATATCCACCTTTTCCACTATAAGATTGACTCGAACGATATCCGCCTTCAGCTCCCCAAACTTCAAATTTGTAATAACCAGTTACAATTACATCAAATGGTTGAGCAGCATTTGTATATTCAAATGGTTTATTTAATACATAATCAGTTTCAGCAGTTGTAGTTAAAATTCTTGAAGTATTCCCCGCAGCATCTACAGAATATGCTTTAAATGTAAATGCTGTCAATGGTGTTAATCCTGTAAATGTATAAGTATTTGATGTACTTGATACATATGTTGCACCATTGTCACTTGAATAATAATATGTTGTTGGTGTTGTTCCTAAATTGCTATTTCCAAATGTTATTGTTACATTTTGACCATTTACTGTATTTTGCATACTTTCAGGTATTGGTCCACTTGACACATCTAAGTATGCTACACAATTTGTTCTTCCTGTTGCTGATACCACTACTTTTTGATTTTTCATTGACATTGTTGATGTTCCTGTACATGCTGATTTTGTTCCTAAAGCATAAAAATTATTTGTTGGTATACTCTTTGCTTCATAATATAGACTTGAATTTTTCTTTGCTTGTACATATATTTTTAATGCAATATCTACATCCATAGCATCCATATAAATATCACATACGTCTTTGTTACTTGATTCTACAGTAAATAAGTTTTCTGCAGCGCTATAGGTCACTGATGAACCATTTTGACATTTACTCTTTGTTTCGTTTAATTCATATCCAATTGTTGGCAATGCTGTTGTTTCTAGTTTGGTATATTCTCCATTACCATTACCATCTGAATCTACATTTTCGGCATAAACATTTAGTGTTATGTCTAGTTGGGCAATTGAATCAAAGTATAAATAACATACATCATGTCCATATGCTGTTATATCTGCACTATAGCTTGTGCTATCATAATTTATCACAGATCCATTCGTACATTTACTTTTACTTTCATTATATTTATAACCTGCTTTTGGGATATATGGATATAGTCCATAACTATTTAGACCATTTCCATTTGTATCTCTTTCTTCTGCCATTACTCTGATATCTAAATCTGATATTTCTGTTGTTGATCCGCCGATGATTGGTTTGGTATCTACGACTTGATAAAATGCATATGTTACCACTAATCCAATGCATGCTAAAAGTGCCACAACAGCTATTCCCACTAGTGGTATTTTATGTTTATTTAAAATAGACGTTACGTCTTTATTTAGGATTTTTTTTATTTTATTACGTAATCTATCCATATGCCATACCTATCCTATTATTAATTTTATGATAATTTTTTACTAAAGTCAATCCCATATTCAGTATTTTTTTGTAAAGTCAATTATTCTATCATATTTTGTCAATACTTATTTATAATAAGTAATTAACCCATTTCATTTTTTAGGTAATACATACTATAAATTAGGGAGGAAAAATATGTTATTTGATGATAATTTAGGATTTTTTGGTTTTACAATACCTAATAATTTAAAAATGGAAAATGATAAAGTGTTAACAAGTGTTACTGAGGGATTTGCAAAAGGAAATATGTTTAGAAATTTATATGATCCTTATAAAAATTATACTTATAAAGTAGTTGAAGCTAATAATAAACAAGAAGAATTATTACTAGAAATAATGGCATTATCTTTTGCTATTAATGATTTAAATCTATATTTAGATTTAAATCCAACTGATAAAGAAATGTTAAGAAAATTTAAAGAATTAGCTGAAAAATCTTGTTCAAAAGAAATGGAATATGTAAGAATTTATGGACCACTTGAAGCAATCGATAATGATTCTTTATCAAAGTTTGATTGGATTAATAATCCATGGCCTTGGGAAAATACTGGAGGTACAAAATATGTTTAAATATGTAAAACATTTATCTTATCCGATTAGTGTTACAAAAAAAGATTTAAAGATGGCTAAACTTATTATTACACAAGTTGGAGGTTATGCGGGAGAACTTGGGGCAACTTTAAGATATTTTCATCAAAAGTTTACAATGCCTGATGAAAAAGGAAGGGCTTTACTTAATGATATAGCTACGGAAGAATTAGGTCATTTAGAAATGGTTGCCACAATAGTTTCACAATTAATTGCTAATGCTACGATAGATGAAATTAAAGAGGCAGGACTTGAAAGTTTCTATACAGAACATGGAAAAGGAGTATTTCCAATGAGTGCAGATGGTGTTGCTTTTGATGCATCAACATTTGCTGTTACAGGTAATCCTTTGGCTGACTTAGTTGAAGATATGGCTGCGGAACAAAAAGCTAGAGTTGCATATGAACATTTAATTGATTTGGCAACAGATCCAAAAGTAATTGAACCATTATTATTCTTACGTCAAAGAGAAATTGTTCACTTTAATCGTTTTTACGAACTTTATAATTATTATAAAGATAAAGGATATAAATAATTTAAAAGCCGTTAGGGCTTTTTTTGATGGAAAAAAAATTAAAAATTGATTAGATAAAGTTTGAATAATTTTTCATTATAATGTATAATTAATTAAGGTGATGAATATGGCAAAGAAGAAAAAAACTAAAGATAGTGGCAATAATAGTTCTTATAGTGTTGAGCTTACTGGTCTTATCCTTATATTAATAGGCGTTATTGGATTTGGATTTGGTTTTATTGGCTCTTTATTAAAAAAATTTGCCATGTTTTTAGCTGGAACTTGGTGGATGATTATTCTTATAGCCCTAATAATATTAGGGGTTTATATGTTGTATAAAAGAAAAATGCCTAAGTTTAGTGATCAAAAATTAATTGGATTATATATTTTCTTTATAATTCTTCTCGTGGCAAGTCATTTTGAATTTTTAAAAATAACTGGTAACTCTAAGGAAATTTTAATGGAAACTTATAATAATTATATGGAAAGAATTTCAGCGATTACAGCAAATAATGCTTTAAATACTTCAGGAGTTACTACCGTAGTTATTGGTGGTGGGTTCATCGGGGCTTTATTTACAGCAGCTTTATATGGGCTATTTGGAAAAACTGGTGCAATAGTTATTTTGGTTTTACTCGGAGTATTTGCATCTGTGTTAACATTTAATGTTAATTTATCTAATATCTTTAAAAAATTGTTTGG
>OIYR01001522.1_pt1 | contig 11509 bp, 7 predicted proteins | sample 1588221 | NCBI WGS metagenome assembly OIYR01 (sample SAMN03283292) | human gut metagenome | biome: human-associated habitat; material: feces | host: Homo sapiens | place: Peru | collected 2012 | reverse complement strand
TTCAAGCTCTTTACTGCAATTGAGATTGCCATTGAGATTGCTTGCGGATTTTAGGTGAATAAGAAAAATATGATTTTGATGAGTACTCTGCTCGTCTGCTCGCTAGAAAGTTTCGCGCAGAGCGATGCTGAGGTCACAGATTCCCTCTGGAAAGACGTGGATCTCAACGCTGTTACCGTGGTTGCATCCAAACCACTGGTAAAAATGGAGACCGACAAGATGACCTACAACGTGCAGCAGGATGCTGACGCCAAGGCTTCTACCGTTCTCGACATGCTGCGCAAGGTGCCGATGGTTACCGTGGATGGACAGGATAACATTACCGTGAATGGTTCATCCAGCTTCAAGGTGTATGTGGATGGAAAACCCAACCCGATGTTCTCAGCCAACCCCTCGCAGATTTTCAAGGCAATGCCGGCTACCATGGTCAAAAACATTGAAGTAATCACCAATCCGGGAGCCAAGTATGATGCTGAAGGTACGGGAGGCGTGCTTAACATCGTACTCAACAAGCAAGCCGTGAACGGCGGCGGGGGCAGCGATCTCAGCAATGGCTACAATGGCAACATCAGTGCTGCTGCCGGTAACCAGACGCAGCGCATCTCCGCCTTCATCAGTGGACAGCAGGGCAAGCTTACCTACAGTGCCAACGGAATGTACAATCATGAGCGAATGGATGGAACCATCATCTCCTTCGACCGAATCCAGAAGGATGGAAGCACGATGAACTACTATCAGAATTCGGATATGAAGCAGCCGTTCTCCATGGGTAACATCAGTCTGAGCTACGAACTCGATTCGCTGAGCAACATCAGTGCCACGGCTGGTCTGACCACCTTTAGCCAGAAGATTACGGGTCACCCACTCACAAAGATGGCAGGCGGAATCTACGGCGAAGGATTCGAATACGGCAATGAGATGAAGCAGGATATGGGCAACACCTCCTTCAACGGAAGTCTCGATTATCAGCGATTCTTCAACAAGGAGCGTACGAACTATCTCATCCTCAGCTATCTCTTCAGTACCAACCCTTCTCACACCGACAACTATACATTCTACGACAATATCAGTCATGTGACGGCTCTCCAGCTCCACGACCTGCTCTCGAAGAGCAAGACTCGCGGAACGGAGCATACGTTTCAGGCAGACTTCACCCATTCGCTCAGCGCCACCCAGCGCCTGAACTTCGGAGCCAAGTATATTGCCCGCATCAACAAGAGCGATTCCCGCTACTACGACGTGGCTGAAGATAAAAGCGAAACGCTGAATCCTGCCAACAGTATGGAGTATAAGAACACCCAGAACATCCTGGCTGCCTATGCTGAATGGAAGGGAAGCTTCGGAAAGATTGGAACCATGCTGGGAACCCGATACGAACAGACCTGGGAAAAAGTGAAATTCGAGCAGGGCAAGGGCGACAACTTCGACAAAAACTACGGCAACTTAGTGCCGAGCGCCAGCCTCTCCTACAGCATCACTCCAGGAATGAATCTCGGCGTGAACTACAGCATGAGAATCACCCGTCCGGGAATCACCTATCTCAACCCGTATGTAGATCGCAGTAATCCTACCGCCATCAGCTATGGTAATACAGACCTCGACGTGGTGAAGTCGCATCAGTTGAATATGGTGTTCAATTATTACAACCCTAGATTCATCCTGAGCACGACTCTGGGCTATGGATTCTGCAACAACCAGATAGAGCAGTATTCGTTCATCGATGCAGACAACCTGCTCAACACCACCTACGGCAATGTTTCGAAGACTCGCAACGCCAGTCTGAATGTCTTTGCCAACTGGCTGGTGTTCAAGAAGACGAGACTGATGCTGAACGAGAGTCTTAGCTACAACGACCTGCGCAGCGAAGTCCTGAAATGGAAGAACCATGGCTGGAACAGCAGTACGATGATCAATCTGCAACAGACTCTGCCTTGGGAGCTGCAATGGACGGTAGGAAGCATCATTCAGAGCAAGCAGCACAACCTGCAGGGCTATCAGAGCGGAATGGCTTTCTTCTACTCCACCCTCTCCAAATCCATCGTCAAGGATAAGCTGGACCTGAGTCTGATGTTTCTCACACCAACCGACGACAAGCTCAACATCAAGCAGAAGAGCGTGGGTTCAGACTATGTTCAGAATATGACGGTGAAGGTGCCTCTGCGCCAGATCAGTCTCACCCTTACCTGGAAATTCGGCAACACCAAGAAGCAATTCCAGCAGGCGAAATCCAACATCAAGAACGATTTCCAGGAAGAAAAACAGGGAATCCAGACGGGTGGAATGAGTGGAAACTAATTTTTTTATGCTATCTATTGTCTATTTGATTTCTTTTTTGTACTTTTGCAAACAAAATATCACATAAAATCATAAAATGATGAAGAAACAAACGCAAGCCATTCATTTGGAATACGAACGCCGCGATGCTTACGATTCGCTGAGCGTTCCAGTATATAACACCCTTGCCTACGAATTCGACAATGCTGCCGTCATGGCAGAAGCATTCACCGACAAGATCAAGGCACCTGATTACTCCCGTGTGGAGAATCCTACGGTTACCAACCTGGAGCGCCGAGTGGCAGCCCTTACCGATGCAGCCCACGCCACAGCCTTCAATTCAGGAATGGCGGCAATCAGCAATACTTTCATGTCCTTGGCAGCACAGGGCAAGAACATCGTTACCTCGAAGCACCTCTTCGGCAACACCTACGCCCTGCTCGTTGCTACCCTGCGCCGATTTGGCGTAAAGGTCCGCTTGCGCGATTTAACCAATATCGAGGAGGTACGTGAGGCCATCGACGATGACACCTGCTGCGTATTCCTGGAAATCCTGACCAACCCACAGTTGGAGGTTGCCGATCTGAAAGCCATTTCGGAAGTGGCTCACGAAAAGAATGTTCCGCTGGTAGTGGATTCTACCGTGATTCCGTTCACACAGTTCTCGGCTAAGAATCTGGGAGTAGATATTGAGGTGGTTTCCAGCTCTAAATATGTAAGTGGTGGTGCAACTTCGCTCGGCGGTCTGGTCATCGACTACGGAACTCCTTATAACGGCGATTTCGCCAAACGTCTCTATGGAGAAATGCTCTTCAACTTCGGCGCCTATATGACTCCACAGGTTGCCTATATGCAGACCATCGGACTCGAAACACTCGATGCGCGCTATCGTGTACAGAGCGGCAATGCCCTGGAACTTGCCAAAAAACTGCGCACCCTGCCTCAGATTCAGTATGTAAACTATGTAGGTTTGGAGGATAATCCTTACCACGAATTGGCGCAGCGCCAGTTTGGCAAGACGGCGGGAGCCATGATCTGCATTGATTTGGAAAGCAAGGAAGCCTGCTTCAGTTTTCTGAACAATCTGAAGCTCATCCATCGTGCCACCAATCTCTTCGACAACCGTTCGCTCGCTATCCATCCGGCAAGCACCATCTTCGGTGCATTCTCCGAGAGTATGCGCAAGTCGATGGATGTAAAAGATACCACCATCCGCCTCAGCGTAGGTCTGGAGGATGTGGATGATCTCTTCGAAGACATCAAGCAGGCGGTAGAAGGAATTCAAAAATAGACTTTAAAAGTTAGCATAAAAAAGCTAATCATAAAGTTCAATGTTCAAAGTTCAAAGTAAAAACATGTACGATTTCAATAAGATCATAGACCGTTCGGGCAGCGACGACCTGAAGCATGGCGCCCTGCTGCCCCGCTGGGGACGAGATGATCTGCTGCCACTCTGGGTAGCCGATATGGATTTCGAGACCCCATCTTTCATTACAGATGCCCTCAAGGCAAGATTGGAACACTCTCTTTTCGGCTACACCATGGAGCCGGAAGATTATCTGCCCAGCATCATTGACTGGGTGCATGACCACCACCAGTGGGATGTGAAGCGAGAGTGGATCCGCTTCATTCCAGGTATTGTAAAAGGTATCGGACTCGTGGTGAATGTCTTCACCCGTCCTGATGAGAAAGTCATCATCCAGCCACCCGTTTATCACCCATTCCGCCTCACTCCTGAGGGCAACGGCAGAGAGGTGGTCTTCAATCCGCTGAAGATGAAGGAGGATGGATATTACGAGATGGATTTCGAAAACCTGGAGAAAATCTATGATGAGAAGTGCAAGATCCTGATTCTCTGCAATCCTCATAATCCGGGCGGTATTACCTGGAGCAAGGAAACCCTGCAGCGACTTGCCGACTTCTGCTACGAACATCATCTGCTCGTTATCAGCGATGAGATTCATGCAGACATGGCTCTGTTCGGACACAAGCACATCCCATTTGCTTCGGTTTCCGACAAGGCGCGCAACATCAGCATTACCTTCCAGGCTCCTTCCAAGACCTTCAACATTGCAGGAATCGTAAGCAGTTACGCCATCGTTCCAAACGAAGAAATCCGCAGGAAATTCTATCCTTGGCTGAGTGCCAACGAACTGGATGAGCCAACCCTCTTCGCTCCAATCGCCACCATCGCCGCTTTCCGCAAGGGTGAGGAATGGAGAAAGAAGATGCTTGCCTATATAGAGGAAAACATCCGATTCGTAGAGGATTACTGCCGCGAGCATATTCCGGGCATTCGTCCGTTGCGTCCACAGGCTTCCTTCCTGGTCTGGCTCAACTGCCGAGACCTGCATCTCTCCCACGATGCGCTTCTCGATTTATTCATCGACAAGGCGCACCTGGCGCTGAATGATGGTGAAATGTTCGGTCCTGGCGGCGAAGGCTTCATGCGACTGAACGTTGCAACCCCTAGAAGCATTCTCAAGCAGGCTTTGCAACAGTTGGTAAAGGCTGTAGCCCAACTCTAGACCCGCTAGAAAAGACAATTCTAGATCATTAAGAAAACAATAGCCGTAACTACTTCTGCATAGTTACGGCTATTATATTATAATAAGGTAGAGGAAGACCTTTATTCCTCCTCCATTAAATCACGTATCAGTTTGATTTCGTAATAATCAATGCCGGTTCCCAATGCTTCCTTGATTTCGCTGAAATGCTCCATCTCGGGATGAGCCTCCATGAATTCACGGATTTTCTTTTCGTGGGCACTAGAAATCAATGCACGCAATCCTACCTTTCCCTCCTTTACGTATGAGGTAAGATGACCGATAATGGTGCCTTTGGTAAAACCACGTTCTGCAGCAATCTGATCCACAGTCATTCCCTGCTGATAGAGATTGAAACTCACCTCCTTGGTTGGAATCTTCGGTTCATTCGATTTCTTCGATTTTCTGGCTTTTCTACTACCAGAACCATGACCGGCACTTGAAGACGCTCCTTCACCCACTTCATCCAGCAACATGAACTGCGCCTTCTTCTTCAGATAATCAGTCACCGTAAACACAGCGCTGCGCTCGTATTTCAAAAGACGTTCCTTCAACTTCACATCCTCAGAAAAGACAGAGAAGCGATCCTGGAACTGCTTCTTTGCCACCTTATTATCCGTATCAAGATTCGACTTTCTGATCAAATCGCTCAGAATACCTATCTTATCAAAGAAATACTCAGCTCCCTTGTGAATACGCTCCTGCAGTTCAGCCTGACGGATATCAGGATTCAGGGAAAGCATGCGGGTATATTGCAGACGGAACTTATCAGAAACACCAATCAGACTCTTCAGCACCACCTGTAACTTCTGATACTCGCTTACCACTCGAGGATATTTGCTGTTGAAGAATTCTACCAGACAGCGCATCAGATGCTCGTAACTTCCGCTAATAGCATAGAAATCAAAGAGTTCGCCGATGCAGTGAAGCACGTATTGCTGTTCCAGATAGCTGATCTGTTCCTGGGTAGGCGCAGCAAGCTGACTGCTGAATGCATCCACCGTCTGACTGCTGATAATGGCTCCGCGAGACAGAGGCTGACTGAGCACCATTCCTTCCAAAGTCTTGCAGCGGCTCAGAGCCACGTAGGTTTGACCATGTGTAAAAGAATGAGAAGCATCGATGATGGCGTGTTCGAAAGTAAGTCCCTGACTCTTGTGGATAGTTATTGCCCACGCCAGACGCAGAGGATACTGCATGAATTTTCCTTCCACCGTCTCCTCTATCTCCTTGGTTTTCTCGTTCAGGGTATATTTCGCATTGGTCCATTCCATTTTCTCCAGTTCAAACTCCTCGCCTGAGTCCTTACTGCGAACGATAATCTTGCTGCCGTCTTCATCGGTCCTAACCCCTATCACCTCGCCTATCATACCATTATAGAAACGATGCTGCGGGTCGTTCTTGATGAACATCACCTGGGCTCCCGACTTCAATGTGAGTTTGAAATCGGCAGGATAAGATGTTTCAGGGAAGTCACCCTCTATGTCTGCTGTAAAAGAAAACGACTGCGCAGGCAAGGCGGCAAGCTGCTGTTCATTAATATACTGGGCAGGCGCATTATGGGTGGTAAGCCGGATATAATTGCCCTCCTTTGGTGGTACAAAATTTGGAATATAGCGCTGGTTCAGAGCCTGCAGTGTAGCTTCAGAAGCCTTGTTCTCCCTAATCTGGTTGAGCAGCGAGATAAACTGTTCATCTTGCTGTCTGTATATCTTTTTAAGTTCGACGGTAAGATAACCCACCTGCTTCAGAGCGTTGCTGCTGAAGAAGAAAGGAGTATCATAATGCTGCCCTAAAAGATGCTCTTCCTGTGGCGTAACAACAGGTGCGAGCTGCTGCAAATCGCCTATCATCAAGAGTTGCACACCACCGAAAGGCAGATCGTGGCGCTTGCGATACTGGCGAAGCACGGAGTCAATCGCATCGAGCAAATCGCTACGCACCATACTGATTTCGTCGATTACCAGCAGGTCGATGCTTCGGATGATATTGCGCTTGAGCTTGCTGAACTGATAGCGTTTCTGTTCGCCGCTGCCAAAGGTCGTGCCCGGCACGTATGGCGAGAAGGGAAGCTGGAAGAACGAATGAATGGTCATTCCTCCGGCGTTGATGGCTGCAATGCCCGTAGGAGCAAGCACTATCATTCGTTTGGGCGACAATTCTTTCAATCGCTTGAGGAAGGTCGTCTTACCTGTGCCCGCCTTTCCGGTAAGGAAGAGGTTGGCACTTGTCTTTTCTATGATATTCCATGCCAGGATGGATTCTTCGTTCATTTCCATACAGCTTCTTTTTTGTACCAGATTTTATATCAGAACTAGATTTCTTCTTATATCAGAACTAGATTTCTTCCGTGATTTCGCTCATCTCCTTACGCTTCTTCTCTGCGCGTGGACAGTCTTCAGCAATATGACCTACAGGAATGATTACCACTGCCTCATAGCCCTCGCGAGCAAAGAACTGCTGCATCTTCGCCGTATCGTAATTGCAGACCCAGCAGGTGCCCAGGCCGCACTCTGTTGCAGCCAGACAGAGATGCTCGGCAGCTATTGCCACGTCAATATCTCCATGAGGCTTCTCATCGTATCTGCGCACCCAGTTCTCATTCACGTTTTTCATACCTATAATATATATAGGAGCCGTCTTGAACCATTCACGGTCATAGCACTCCTGCAGTTTCTTCTTCGCCTCTTCCGAGCGCACGATGAGCCAGCGCCAAGGCTGCCTGTTCACTGCCGATGGTGCCAAGCGCACACACTCCATAATATAGTCCAAATCCTCCTGGCTAACTGCCTCTGGAGTAAACTTGCGAGCCGAGAAACGCTCCTGGCTCAATGCCAACATGTTATTCTTATGATTCATATCGTTCAGTTTTATGATGTTTCAATACTAGCTTATGACCACAAAGGTAAGAATAAATCATGAAACGACAAAAAACTTGAATGAAAAACTATCGTTTTCGGATTATTTTTTGTATTTTTGCACATCAAACCAGGATTTCTGGTGATAACAAGAGATGTTAATTATAAGATATGATAGGACTGGCAGACTGCAACAACTTCTACTGTTCGTGCGAGCGAGTGTTTCGCCCCGACCTGATAGGAAAGCCCGTGGTTGTATTGAGCAACAACGACGGGTGCGTCATTGCGCGCTCTGAAGAAGCCAAGGCATTGGGGTATAAGATGGGGGACCCGTTCTATCAGGTTAAGGAAAAACTGGAGACTGAGGGAGTGGCTATCTTCTCCAGCAACTATACACTCTACGGTTCGCTCTCCAACAGAGTGATGTCGATGCTTTCGCACTACTCACCCCACATCGACCAATACTCCATCGATGAAAGTTTCTTCGAAGTGGATCAGTCTATGGCAGAGCGCTTCTTCCAGGATAATCTGAAAGAAAACGATACATTTTTAAATAATGAATCCCTGCTCCACCAATATGGCGCTAGGATTTCTGCCGATGTGCTCCGAGCCGTAGGAATCCCTATCTCCATCGGCATTGCAGAAACAAAGACTCTGGCAAAAATCGGTTCTAAATTCGCCAAGAAATACAAGGGTTACCAGGGCTGCTGTCTCATCGATACTGATGAGCGAAGACACAAGGCTTTATCTCTGTTCCCGATAGAAGATGTATGGGGAATCGGACGACAGATTTCCAGGAAACTCGATTATATGGGTATCCGAACTGCTGCCCAATTTGCCGATAAGAAAGAAAGTTGGGTGCGCAGCCATTTCAACATCACCACGGTGAGAACGTGGAAGGAACTGAATGGCGAAAGCTGCATCAGCATCGAGGAACTACCGCAGAAAAAGAGTATCTGCACCAGCCGGAGCTTTGCCGGAGAAGGCATCAGCGACAAGAATGTGGTGGAAGAAGCCGTGGCCAATTTTGCCGTACGTTGCACTGAAAAATTACGCCTGCAAGGTAGCGTGTGTCAGGGCATTACGGTGTTTGCCTGGACCTCACGGTTTAACGAGCATGTGCCTGAATACACCATTCATGATTCCCTCACCCTGCCCATCGCCACAAACGCACAAGACGAGATTGTAGGTGCTGCCCTCAGTATTCTCCGGGCAAAATACCCGAAACCGATGGCAGACTGCCGCTCCGACCGCCCAGGCCTCTCCTTCCGTTTCAAGAAAGCGGGAGTCATCCTATGGCAAATCTCGCCCGCCCATCCTCGCCAGCAAGACCTCTTCGACCCTATCGACCGGAGCAAGCAAAAAGCACTGATGGAAGCCATCGACGCTATCAACCGAAAGAATGGTCACGGCACCATCCGCCAAGCCGTACAAGGTAATAGTTGCCGCTTCGACCTGAAGCGGGAATATATGTCGAAGCGTTTTACTACAGACATCCATGATATTCTGAAAGTAAAAACTCAATGAGAGGCAGAATAAGCCCATTCTAAAATGAGCTCCATAAATAAGAAAAACAAGATGAATAATAACAAGATAAAACTGACGTTTCACCCTGCGGAATTCGGAGCCAAGATGCCGATTCCGCTGGCAGAGCAAAGCGTAAAGGCTGGCTTCCCTTCGCCGGCACAAGACTATATGGAGGGAGAGATAGACCTCAACGATATTCTGGTTCGCCATCGTGAGGCCACCTTCTATGTGCGCGTATCAGGCGACAGCATGCAGGATGCAGGCATTCTCGACGGTGACCTAGCCATCGTAGATAGACAGATTGAACCCTCCAACGGCAACTTCGTCATCGCCTTCGTGGATGGCGAATTCACCATCAAGCAATTCAAGATGGATGAGAGCGGAACCTTCGGCTGGCTCATTCCATGGAACAAGAACTTCTCCCCTATCCGGGTAGATGAAACCAACCGATTCATGATTTGGGGTGTGGTTACCTATGTAATTCATCAGATTGCGGAATAACTTCATCAGGCTTAGCAAGCGATGTATTCAGATAATAACATATCAACGATATAAAAAAGACTAATCGAAAAAAACAGATGAAAAAACAGATGAATCAAAAATTGAAAAGACAAGGGCTCATTGGACTTGCAGCAATCGCTGCACTGACCTTTGCCCTACCCGTACATGCACAGGACGACGAGATTAAGAAGAACAATGCCAAGGGCGACACCCTGACATTCAATGCCAATGACTTCGTAGTTCCCGAAGGCGCCAACCTCGACCGTCTCTTGCGCAAACTCCCGGGAGTAACTTACTACAGTAGCGGAAACGTAGAGATTGATGGAATCACCATCAAGGAAATGACGGTGGAAACCAAGTATTTCTTCAAGAATACCATCTCCAGCATCACTTCCCGTATTCCTGCCTACGCCATCCAAAGCATCAAGTTCTACGACTACGACCAAGGTAAGCGTATGTCTATCAAACTGAAAAAGGAATACAAGAAGAAATGGTGGGCAGAATTCTCGGCTGCACTCGGTCCGGACAACCGATATTCGGAAAAGGTATTTGCGATGATAGATGACAAGAAACTCCGAATGACCGTATATGGAAACGTGAACGACATCAACGACTCGCGTCAGCCGGGACAGGAAACGGAATGGACTCCTGCAGAGGCTGCAAAGAACCAGCGCACCACGCAGACCGGAGGCTTCGATTATCGTAAGAAAGAGAAGAAATGGGATGCTACAGGTTACATGACATTCAGCCGAACCAATACGGAAAGCGTGACCGACATCAACAAGATCAACTTCATAGAATCAGGTAATACGGCACAGACCTCTCACGCCTATGGCGAAAACAAGAATATGAAAATCGACACCTATCACGATTTTCATACCATGCTGGGGCCTGTAGATGTACACGTCAAGCCGAAATTCCAGTATAATTCCGGTGATAATGTCACCACGACAGATGCTTCGGAATCAAGATTACAGGATGCTTCGGAGACGGGGAACTCTGAAGATTCAGAGTCGGCAGCATCGGTAGCATCGCTCATCAACGACAGCCGGAACTTAGCCTCCACCCAAAGCCACAGCTATACGGTAGGTATTTCTGCCACAGCCAGCATCAAGTTTGACAACAAGCGCAAGCAAGTAAAGACGGAATTTGGCGGCACAAATAAAGGCGGAAGAGAAGACAAGCGCACGGAGCAGACCATCCATTACTATGATGCGTCCATCGACTCCACCTATTATAATAGTCAGCGTCTCTTCACTCGCCCTATCGACTACACCGAGTATTACACAAAACTGAGTTATATCTGGCTCACTCCCCACACGCTTACCACCCTGCAATATCAGTATAAGCACATCAGTCAGCACGAGGAGATGGCAGAAGATGGAACCCAGAACGGCAATAACAGTTACCAGCAGCGGGAGAACGATAACTATCATGAGTTCACATTGAAACTGCAATGGGGATACGCCAACTCTATGGGTATCTGGAATGCGAATCTCTTCCTGCCTGTGGGACTTCACTGTATCAGCCGCACCTATACAAGGAGCGATTTCGACCGTACCCATACCGACCGCTATTGGGCATTTGATGCAAAGAACTCCTATCTGCAATGGCGCAGCAACAATTTGCGCCATAAGCTGACGCTGCTTTTCCAGAGCACCTCCACAAGACCGGAGATTGAGCAGACTGAAGAGGTTACCATCACCACCGATGCACAGAATTACTATCGTGGAAACAGTAACCTGAAAGCGCAGTGGCTGATGAACGGAAGACTTACTTACTCCTATCTGAGCAAGGACATGC
>OIYR01001518.1_pt1 | contig 11544 bp, 10 predicted proteins | sample 1588221 | NCBI WGS metagenome assembly OIYR01 (sample SAMN03283292) | human gut metagenome | biome: human-associated habitat; material: feces | host: Homo sapiens | place: Peru | collected 2012 | reverse complement strand
TTGCATTCATATTTGATGATTTATCAACTGTTGTTTCAAGAATTATATATTCTTTAGTTGGTGTAGCTGGATTAATTACTATTTCTGCTTTGTTTACATATAAAGATCATCGTGACTATGAGTAAAATAAAAAGCAAGAATTTATACCTTGCTAGTTAATGTTTTATAACAAAAGTTATTGAATAATCAGTTTCATGAGAAATTGAAATTTCAATATCTTTTTTATTTTTTACGTATGGTTTCCCATTTTTATCATTTAATATAGATATTTGATTCATTGCAACTTTTTCATTTGTTGCTTTAAACAACGCTTCTTTTGCTGAGAATCTACTTGCTATGTACTCTAATTTTCTTTTTTCAGAACTAAAGGAATTGAAAATTTCTTTTTCTTCTGGTGATAGAATTTTGTCTATTTTTTTTTGATCATTTAGAAAACTTTGAAAACGAATGTTTTGAACAATATCAACGCCAACACTCATTTGTTACCTCCATTTAACTTTTCGTATAATTCATGAATATCTTTAAAGCAATGATTTAATCCTGATTTACTTATTTTTCTGCCAATTTCTTCTTCAGAAACTTCACTTAAATCACTTAAAGAACTTTCTGGATATTTTGTTCTCAGCATTATTGCATCAACAAGTCTTGGTGTAAGATTAACTATACCCTTTTTTTCAGTTATAAATTTTATTTCTTCGAGCTGTCTCATTGCACTTTCAAGCGCTCTTTGTTCATTGTGAATATCACAATTCATTATCCTATTAAAATTATTCGTATAGTCTTTTTCGATTCGTATATCTTCGAATTTGAAAAGTGATGTTACAGCACCAACAAATTTTAAGAAATCACCTATTTGTTCTGCTTTTTTTAGATAAATTACATAACCCTTTTCGCGTTTTATAGTTTTGGGTTTTATTCCAACTTCTTCTAAGTATTTATAAAGATATGGAATATCTTCTTTATTCTCTATTGTTATCTCTAGGTGATAATTGCTACTTTTAGGATCATTAATTGATCCTTGACAAATAAATAATCCTCTTAACAAACTGCCTTTGCATTGATCACATTTAATTATTTTTCTATTAAATTCTTCGTTTATTGTATTGTCACTATTTAAAATTCCTAAATCTTTTAGGAATTCTTGTTCTTCTTCATTAAATGTAAGAACGTATTTAATTTTATAATCTAAGTTTTGTCTCTGTATAGCCACAAGATTACTTTTTACATTATATATTTTTTTAAAAAGCGACATTATCCTTCGAGCAACAAAGCTCATGGTTGTTACTACTTGAACTCCAAAATGATTTCTTAAAATAACAAGATTAGCTTTGTATCTAATTATTCCATATAGTTCTGCTTTTTGACAACAATCATTTGCTTCAACGTTTGTAAGTTCTTTTTTTACTTCACTTGCAAAAGACATATTATTTCAAGTATTTATTTGCTGTAACTGCAGAGATAGCGCCATCACTAATTGCCGTGGCAATTTGTCTAACGTCTTTTACTCTTACATCTCCACAAGCAAATATTCCTTTCACATTAGTTTTCATTTGCTCATCTGTAATTATATACCCATCACTGTTTAAATCGATTAGGCCTTTAAAAATAGCCGTATTTGGGACTTTTCCAACACATTCAAAGACACATTTTACAGATAAAGTTATTATTGACTCTTCTAGTCCAGTTTTTCTAGAAATTACTATTTCTTCTAATTCATTAATACCTTTAAATTCGATTATTTCTGAATTTAATAATATCTCAACATTATCTTTCTTTTTTAGTAATTCTAGATCACTGCTTTCATTTTTAAATGAATTTCTTCTATGAACTAAATATACTTTTCTCGCAAACTTTGAAAGTGTAAGACATGAGGAAATTGCACTCATCCCTCCACCAACAACACATACATCTTGATTTTTGTATAAAGGTCCATCACATATAGCACACCATGATATTCCTTTATAGAAAAATTTCTTTTCCGATTCAATATTTAATGTTTTATCTTTATCAGAAACATTATACGTAGTAACTATATCACCTTTATTATGGCCTTCAAAGGGCGTAGTACAAAGTTCTTGAACTTTACCTTCACTACCATAAATAATAGTATCTTGTCTATATTTTTCAGCCAATTTAAATGCATCTTCCTTTTTCATATTAGGAATAAGTAAGCCTTCTTCTTTAGATACAAGTGAATCTTTACTATCTCTATTAATCACATAAGCTGAATTAAATTGAACATAACCCAAACCTAATTTTCTAATAGAATCCATTAATTCTTGCTGATTAGCTTTATTTTCTTTAGTACTTAAGTCTGACTTATAAGCACTCATCATAACAAAGTTTCCCTCTGTTATATATTTATAAACTCTAGACGTTGTAAATTCATTTAAAGTAGCTTCAGTCATTTTAATAGGCTCTTCTTTAATTTTATTAACTAATGCTAAATATCTATCTTCCCATGGCTTAAGTTCTTTAGCTAATTCTTCTTCATCAATAGATGGAATAGATTCTTTAGTTGGCTCTTTTATCCATTTATTGTTTAATACTGAATAAATACCATTAGATTTAATAGTTGTTTTATTATCTTCCATTAGAAATTCTCCTTTCATATTTATATTACAATTTTTACTAGATACAAGTGTATTTTTATTACCTTTTAAATAAGGCAAAGGGTCTTGTGTAGTAGCTTCATGTATAGATACTAATACTACTGTATCTCCTGTAGTTTCATCTACATCTAATTTTATATATAAAACTAAGCTAACTTTAAACTTATGAATTTCTACAGTTGGCTCAAATATCATTAAGTTATTATTTAAATGCTTTAAATTAACACTTTTTGTATTAGCACAATAATCTTCAACCTTTAATTGATGTATAATGTTTAAAGCATCACTATCAGTTATATTATATTGATTATAAAAAGTATTGTTTTTTGTTCTACGCTCAACTTTAATAGTTTTACATAACTTTAATTTATCTAATAAAACTTGAACATCTTCTTTTGTAATAGTAAATTGTTGTTTATTTAAATTTATTAATGTTTGTATTTGTTTTTCATTTAAAGCTTCTTTATAAACATTATTTATTTTATCAAGAAGTTCTATATTAGTAAACTTATGTACTTGTTCAGGTGTGAATTGTTTTAGTTGTTCATCGGACATATCTAAATATATTACTTCTTCAGAATCTTCTATATCTTCAACATCATCAGGACATTCAAGAAAGTTTAAAAAATGAGCATCTTTTATATCCTCATATACAACTATATCAATTACTCTTTTTACAATATCTTTTAAATGAATAGTTTTATTATCAGTCATTTTAGCCAATTATGTTTCCTCTACTGTCTAACTTTTTACCAGCTTTTAAATTGTTATAAATATCTTTAATTCTTAATTTAGAAGCATGAATATATATAGTGTCGTCATCTCTTCCATTATGATATGGAGAACTTTCAACACTATGATTACTTACTCTATAATGTTGGTCGCCAATGTAAAAATAATATGAATCACTTGTCGAGCTTTGGTCAATATCATTTTCTTTACAAAATTCATCAATATCACTCATTGCTTTTGCAAATTCTCTCTTTTGATTTCTACTTCTTTGATTACCCCACCGTTTATGATTTGAATACCAGTTCTCATCTAAATCATCAGTAATTTCAACAAATAATTCAACAGGAATATCATAGAAATCTATATCATAGTCTTTATTCCAAATACTTCTATAAGCACTATATAATTTTGGATATAAATCTTCAGGACATTCTAAGTCTTTAGTATCCATAATTAAATGAATATCTAAATCTGACTTATCAGTATAATTATATGAAGCATTTGAACCAACTAATACAATATCTTTTAAATTAAATTTAATTCCATCTTCTTCTAAATCTTTTGTAAACTTATCAACAATATCTAAAATTTTTGTTCTTACTTCATCTTTTAAAGTATTATCTTTATTCCATAATTTAGGATTTAAAGTTGATTGTGTTTCAAGTTTTTCATTAATTTTATTTATGTTCATTCCTATCTCCTCTTTAGAAATTATCTCAATATTTTTATTATCATAAATTGCATAGCAATCACAATATTTACCAATATCTTTTTTACCTTCTAATGTATGCAAACCATCATAGCCTTTTCTTTTAACATAATATTCAAATTCACTAGAACGTGTTACAACATCAATTCTATATGTTCTTCTAGGTGCAAATCCATTAGTTAATTCAATATCATATTTATCAGCAACTTGTTTAACTAACTCAATTGATTCTTCTCTAGTAATAGATAAATCATCTAATATTTTTTGAAATTCTGGTGAAAAATCAAATTGCTTTAATGTAAAGAATTTAAATACTCCATAATCTGTAATACCACAATCATATAATGAATTATATTTTATTTTACATGTATAAATATAGCCTGTATGTAAAGACCATGTTGCATATATTTTAGCGTAGTCTTTACATGTTGTTAACCAATTAATGCCAGGCTTAAATTGAGTAAAGTTTAATGAACTACCATGATAATAAACTTCTTTGCTAGTTTCTTCATTTAATTTATTAACTATCATTTAACTTTCACCTCTTTGTATTTTATATAATATCATTGCATTTAACAATAATTGTAATCGTGTTAATAATCCACAACCACCAGGTACTTTAGAAATATAATCTACTTTATCAACTAAATCATTGTAGTCACAATCACCACATAATTTTCCATTTTCATCAAAATTAATACCTACATCAAATATAATTGCTGATTGTTTTAACTTATAAGTGCTAGTTAATGTATGTCTATGTCCTGTAGCAACTATGATTAAATCTGCATGCTCTAAATAAAACTTTTTATCTTCTTCTAATGTTTTTGTGTGTAATATTGTAACATTCATATTTTCATTTAATAAAAGCTTATGCATAGGCTTTCCTACAATATTACTTCTACCAATAATTACAGCGTTTTTACTTTGAAACTCATAGTCTTGTTCTTTTAAATAATTAACTATTCCTGCTGGAGTTGCTGGATAACAATAGCTATTTAAAAAGCTAAAACCATCTAAATCTTTTAAAGTGAAAATAGCATTAATAATTGTGTTTGAATTAATATGTTTTGGTAAAGGTAATTGTACTATAAATCCAAGAACTGACTTATCTTGATTTAAGTTTGTAATTTCCATTATAAGTTCTTCTTCTGTAATAGTTGAATTATAATGTTTTAATTCAGCTTGCAAATGAACTTCTTTACAATCTTTTAATTTATTTTTAACATATCTATTACTTGCTTCTACATTACCTACTTGAATTATTACAATTTTTTGATTTATGTTATGAGAATCAATGTAATCTCGCAAATATGATTTCTTTTTTGACACATAGTCTTTAATACTTTCCATTACTTTCCCTCGATAGATTTAATAAGTTATCTTAGCATATATAGTTTATACTTGTTTTTAAATATTGTCAAGTTCTTTTTCTATTAAACTTAAATTATCTAAAGAAAATAATTGTTTAATTTTTTTATTTGTATCAAAATCAACTAAGACTGTAGCTGAATTATCATCATTAATATTAACGATTATTCCGTTTTTATCTTGCCAAATATCGTTAGTTTTAACAATTTTTACTCTATTATTTACATCCATTACGTTTTTATCCTTTTAATATTTTATCAACTAATTTAGCAAACATAACTAATATATGAATTATGCTAAACTTTCACTAAACACTATAGATTTATGAACATTACAATAAATTTCAAATTTTGTAGAATTAGTATTATATTTTATTAAAATTTCGCCTTTATTTGGACAAATATCTAATACTTTCAATGATTCATCTTTAGAATAATCATAATGTTCATCTAGTAAATATTTTGATATAATATTATCAATTAAAGATTGTCTATTTACTACACAAATATTTTCTTGAGCTTTATTAGTAGTATTTACTCTAACTCTTACAAGAATTAAAGCAATTATACTTACTAGTACTAAAGAAATAACTATTTCTACTAAAGTAAAACCATATTTAATCTTTTTCATAAACCCTCATTATATATTATACAATTTCAGTTTTTAAATATGCAAAAATTACATTAAAATTACTACATTTTATTTTTCTATTTTATTTAATTTTAACATTGTTAAAGAGTATAAAGGTCAGCCTGACAGGACAGACAAAATCGCAAAAATTGGCAAAATATATCAAAATATTTCTTTTTAGTTAGCAAAATTTCATAAAAATCTGCATATACCCTATATAATAAAGTAAAAATAATATATAAAATATATTTATATTATAGAAAAGTATATTATATTAAAGTTTATATATAGTTTAATTATTATAATTATTATTAATATTTATTATTATGTATAGTAAAGTACTACGTACTTTACGTAAAAAAATATATTTATAAATATATTTTTTTCTTATATATTATTTATATATTAATATTTTAATATTAATATATTTTAATAATTATTATATATTTAATAATACTTTAATATATATACATATTTTTAATATTTAAATATATAATTTAATATATAAACTTTTTAATAGAACCCTACCCCCTATAGCCCCCCTCCCCTTATAAAATTTTTTTTAGATTTATTTAAATGCTTTATTTTTAGCTTGATTATTTGCAAATTCATAATGTTAAAGTTGCTTTTAGTCTTAAAATAAGCTTAAAAATAATACTAAAACATATATAAGAAGTTTGATTATAACGTTAAAACCCTCTGTAACGCATTTTCAGCCCTTTATAGCTCGATTTCAATGTCTTTTGAGTAAATCTTCATAAACATCAAAAAGTGTCTTAAAACGGCTCTATTTTGATTTTGGATATATACACATTTTTTGAAGTTAATTTTTTAAGTCATTTATTTGTAATTTTTACATGTTTATTAATAGATTTTTATAAATCTATATATAACAATTATTTCATTTGTTTTTAATTATTTTTATATTTACACATACTAAAATTGAGACTAGTTTTAACATTAATTTATTATCTATTTTTTATTACTATTTCTTTTTATTTTACATTAAAAATAATGTAGCTTTTAATTTCATTTGATTGCTTTATATAATAAAATAACAAAGTTAAAATTTATATAGTTTAAAGTAATGTTTTATTATGTTTAATTGTTATATATTTCTAGTTTGCGTTTTAAAGCGTTTAGAGCTTAATTTTATCTTTTATTAGTATTTCTATATAAACATAAATAAAACGTCTACAATGTGGCTAATTTTGCATTATACAGCATTTTAGTATATTAGTAGAGTTCTTATAAATATTTTTATAATTTTGCAAACAAAAAAGGATAGAGAATTAACTCTATCCTAATTTATTTTAGTTAAGATTAGTCAGCGACTTTTGTTAAAACAACTTGGTCTTCATCAACAACCTTACCAGCAACTAAGAGGGCTGGGTTCAAAAGTTTGATGTCATACATTGTTGAGAATCCTTGAGACATACCACCATCAGCATATCCAAGTAATTGTGTTGGGACAATCGCCATGAATGGAGCATAGACTGCTGCAGAAGCTCTTAAATCTTCACCATTAAAGCCAACGAAGAAACGGCCTTTTTCAATGATTGGAGAAACATAAACTTCAACCCCATTTAAAGTACCAGCAAGGTATGGACCATTACGTTGAATGTTTTCAGATGCTTTCCATCCTCTCATTAATGGGAACAATGTTTTAACATCAGAAGCACAAACTAAGTAGTTAGCTCCATAGCGTTGTGTTCTATCATAAATGATTTGTGAAGCTTGTTCAACAACAGCTGCAAAGCCTTCATAATGTTCAGCTGTAGAGACACCAGCAGGAACTCTCTTATTAAATGTAGTAGAAGCAACAGCTTCACCAGCACCATCATCAAGAGTCTTTACAACTTCACTATCAATTTCGTAGGCAAGTTCTGCACAAGCTTGGTCAGTTAAGACTTTTCCTAAATCTGTACCAGTTTCAATTTTAGCTTGGAAAGCTGCCATTTGTGAATAGTAAACTGCAATTCTACGAGCTTTAGCTTCAAGTGCAATACCAGTCATCTTAGCATTGAGAATTGGTAAATCGTTTTGTGGAATATCAACGTTATTATAAATATAACGAGCTTTTGTATAATCACCAGCTGTTAATCCAGTAACTTTACCGCCAACAAGAGCTTTAGATTCCCATGTAGTTCCATCTTTCTTTAAAAGTTCAACTTTATCGCCAACAACAGGTGTCCATGCTGGAGCAAATTCTGTAGCGGCAGGAGCAATGAGTTCAACAACTTTATCAGCTGTATAATTCATTCTACCTTCATCCATAGCACCTAATGCAAATGGACTATTGAAAACATCGCCTTGTTTAACTGTACCTTTGTTAGAGCCAGCTGTGAAGCTAAGATATTGAATATATCCAGTAATAGCTGACATTGGTTTAACAATAACTAATTTGTTAGCAATAAGTGATGGAAGAGCAACTGTAGTAATATCAAGAACAAATTTCTTGAAAGAACCCATATCAGAACGTTGAGTACCTGTAGAGTTAGAGAATGCTTCTGTTAAGAAAGCTGAGCTGTTTGCTAAAACACGAGCAACTGTAATCTTTTGATTATCAGTAAAATCTTCACCATTGTGAGCTTTTTTATAAACAGCTTCTGAAATATTTAATCTTTGTTTATAAGATTCAACTAAAGTCATTTTAAAATCTCCTTTATTTAATTTGTTTAGTTTAGTTTTGCAAGTTGAATAAGGCTATCATCAACAACATCATCATCGTTAATTAACATTGATGTGATATTATCACGTTTACCCTCATTAACTTTAATTTTAGCTGTAGAGCCAATACTAAAAGGTAATCTATTAATATTCAAGAAATAATTTTGAGTTTCTTCACATACTCTATCAATATCTTTAACACTATAAGATTCTGGTAGTTTATTTTTAATTTCAATTGGTGTTACACCAATCATAGTAGATTTAAGTTCAATATAACTATCAATAGTTTCTTGAGCTAAATCTTTGTAACCATTTCTACTATTAGTTAATTTAGTGATAGATTCATTTAAAGATTTGGTCTTATTAATTGAATTTAACTTCTCATCTTTTAGTTGTTCATTTAGTTGCTTGATTGTATCTTCATATGATTTTTTCTGAGCAACTAATTTTTCGTTTAAGACTTTAACTTCATTATTACTATTAATTAATGATTCATTTAAAGTCTTATTTTCATTGTTTGTTGAAGTAACAAACATTTCGTTTAAATGTTGAATTTGTGCTTTTTGATTGTGTATAGTATTGTTTTTTTGTTTAAGAGTTTCTTCTAATTCAATAACTTTACTAGCTAATATTTTAGCCTCTTTTTCTTTAAGACTTAAACGTTTTGCTATACTTTCTAAATCATTGATTTTACTTGTGCTTTCATTAACTTTAGTATTACTAACTGCTAATTGCACCTGTAAGTCTTTAATTTTATCTTCAAGTGCAGTTTTATCTAATAAAGCTTCTTGCAAACTTTTAATAATTTCATCTGTTCCATCATTAATGGCTTCTTTTGAATTAGTATCAGTTTTAGAAGTCTCTTTAACATTTTTATCTGAACAATTTACATTGTTACATTCATTAAGTTCTTTTTTTTCACTAACATCTATATTAAGATTTTCTAGTAAGTTTTGCATAATTTGTTTATCATGTGAATCAGCATTATTTAAATCTGTTGCTAATGCTTTTTTACATTGCTCCATTGAAGTATTAAGTCCTTCTGTCATTTGAAGTCTTGCACATTCAACAGCTGGAATTAAAACTGCGTCAAAACATGTAAATTCATATGAATCTGGGTCAACTTCATCGCCTATGATTTCACCTGTGCCTCTACTTGAGATACCAAGTTTAAATCCATATTTTGCTAATTGATATAAAATTCTTCCACATGGTGTATCAATAATATCCCAATAAGCAATTAAGCGACCATCATCATCTTTTTTAGGAGCTTCAGGCATCATGATAGCAATTTTTTCTGTATCTATTTCTTGTCTATCTGCTGGATGTTGAGCTTCACCAGGAATGCCACCATTTTTAAATAATTCTACTACTAATGGACTTTTAAAAACTTTTTCCCAAAGTTCATCAGAATATTTTCTACCATTTCTAGTACAATTAATTATATCTGCACATGGTCCATATAATCGACCAAGTATTCCTCTTTCTTTTTTCTCTTCTGGTGTAAGGTCTTTGAAAGCAAGTGTTTCTCTTATTTTATCTTTCATTAACTTTTAACCCTCCTAAACGTTAAGTTATTTTATATTATTTTATCAATCAAAATAATATAGTTTTATAACTTCAATTAATTTAGCAAATTTAATAAAGAATAAAATTAAATAATTATTATGATTTTATATTGCTTTATTTAATTATATAAACAATCAAAAAAGAGGAAGACATTCAAGTCCTCCTCTTTTTTGTGCAAGCACACTTGTCTCGCTTATTATAAAATATATTATAGTAATCTAATACATCAGATTCATTGATGTATTACCTTTAAAAATAGAAAGTTTGGTCATCAATATTATATGTAAGTTATTTATTTTTAATACTTTCAAATGCTTTTAAATCACATTTTATCAATCTTAATAAAGTTAAAGCTTCTGTTATATCATAATTATTATAATAAGATTTTAATACATTTGCAATTTCACTAGCTCTAACAGCTTTAAAGAATAATGATTGATTATTTTTTTCTACATGTTTACTAAATAAACTTATTTGTAATAACAAAGAACTTAATGTTGTTATAATTTCAAATGGTTCTTCAATTTCTTTAACAATATTTATATATAAATTACTTTTTTTACTATTATAGTTTTTTCTAAGTCTTTCATAAAATTTAGCTACATCTAATTGTCTATTATCATTAATATATTTTAATACATCAAGAGGAACGTCTGTTGCTGACATTGTTTTATATAAATATGAAGATACATCTAATCCGTTATCTTGCATATCTGTCAATAATAAAATTAAATCATTTTTCTTTATCATACATTATTCCTTATTGATTATCTACTGCATTAAAATTCAATTCTTCAGGTGTTGGTAGATAAGAATCTTCTGATTCTATTTTAGATACTGTTTCAGTTGATTCAGCAGGTGTTTCAGATTCTATATCTATTGTTTCCATACCACTATCAGGAATTTCTGTCTCAGAAGGTTCATTAAAATCAATATCTAAATTATCTTCATCATTAAATGTTAAATCTGATTCGTCCTCTTTCTTATCTTCAGCTTTCTCTTCTTTTTCTGCATCAAGTTTATTTATTTCATCTTGAATTACTTGAAGTACTTCTTGTTCAGATAATACTGTAGATAATAATGTTTTTAATATTTTTAATCTAGATGCAGGATCTTGAATATCATTTAATGTATTCATAATGTCACCTACTACTCTAATTCTATTAGCGATATTGTCTCGTTTATCTAATTCTTCTTGAGTAACAACAATTTGAATTTTCATTCTCTTGTTACCACATATAAATAAAGCTT
>OIYR01001514.1_pt1 | contig 11559 bp, 8 predicted proteins | sample 1588221 | NCBI WGS metagenome assembly OIYR01 (sample SAMN03283292) | human gut metagenome | biome: human-associated habitat; material: feces | host: Homo sapiens | place: Peru | collected 2012 | reverse complement strand
TAAGAACGTACAACGAGTTTTTAGTTATTTATATTGGGAGTTTTGACACGCCCTCAAACAACTGCTACTCCTCCCACGGAATGCACGGAACGCACAGAACCTTCTTGCAGAGAAAGGACTCCCACGGATGGCACGGATTGACACAGATGGTTATGGTGCGCTATTCTCACACAGAATTCACAGAATTCACAGAATTCACAGAATTTGGCAGCGTGGGTATGGCAGGGATGCCATACCCTCCTAATCTGTGAACATCCGTGTCATCTGTGGGAGGCTCTTCTCTGCCAGAAGGTTCCGTGTGTGCGTTCTGCGGGAATATCTTTTCTCCCACAGATGGTACGGATGAACACAGATGGTTGGGGTGCGCTGTTCTCCCACAGAATTCACAGAATTCACGGAATTTGGCAGCGTGGGTATGGCAGGGATGCCATACCCTCCTAATCTGTGAAAATCCGTGCTCATCTGTGGGAGGCTCTTCTCTGCCAGAAGGTTCTGTGTGTGCGTTCTGCGAGAATATCTTCTCTCCCACGGATGACACGGATAGACACAGATGGTTAGGGTGCGCTGTTCTCCCACAGAATTCACAGAATACACAGAATTTGGCAGTGTGGGTATGGCAGGAATGCCATACCCTCCTAATCTGTGAACATCCGTGCTCATCTGTGGGAGGCTCTTCTCTGCCAGAAGGTTCTGTGCGTTCCGTGCGTTCTGTGGGAGAACACCGCAGCTTGGTTGGTGCAGCAGAGACTGCTGCCCCTACTGAATGGCTACGGCAGGAAATGAAAGTCAGCGGCGCATAGCGGAAAGCTAATGCCGTAGCCTCCTACTTTTCACTTTTTTAATCTTTTACCTTTTTACTTTTCAACGCTTTGCGCAATAGTTTGAATTTGTTTTAGTAACTTTGCATAATAGAGAAAACAAACTCTGAACATTGAGAGTAAAAACAAAACCGCATCATGCAATACACCATAACTGCACCCCAGACAATCAACGCTACAATCGCTCTGCCGGCATCGAAGAGCATCAGCAACCGCGCGCTCATCATTCATGCGCTGTCGTGCGGCGACATCCTGCCACAGAACCTCTCGGTGTGCGACGACACGGAGGTGATTATCGACGCAATGCAACGCCGCCCGTACGAGATAGACATCAAGGGGGCGGGCACGGCGATGCGCTTCCTCACGGCTTACCTCGCTGCCACGCCGGGCGAACACGTGCTCACGGGCACCGACCGCATGAAGCAACGCCCGATAGGCATCCTCGTAAACGCGCTGCGATACCTGGGTGCCGACATCGAATACTTGGGCGAGGAGGGCTATCCACCGCTGCGCATCAAGGGGCGCACACTGGAGGGCGGATACATCGAGGTGGCGGGCAACATCAGCTCGCAGTATATCTCGGCACTGCTGATGATTGCGCCGACGCTGAAGAACGGACTGCAACTGCGCATCACGGATGGTACCATCTCGCGCCCGTATATCGACCTCACGCTGTGGATGATGCGCGAGTATGGGGCGGATGCCGACTGGAGCGACGCGGACACCATCACGGTGAACGCGAAGCCGTATGCGAGTCGCGAGTACACGATAGAGAGCGACTGGAGTGCGGCGGCTTACTGGTACGAGATGCTGGCACTGCAGGGGAACGACGAGTCGGAGGTGCGCTTCAAGGGTCTCATGGACGCGTCGCGTCAGGGCGACTCCATCGTGAAGTATATCTTCTCGCTGCTGGGCGTGAAGACGAAGTTCAGCACGGTAGAGGGCGAGCGTTTCCCGACGGTGAGCATAAAGAGTCACCCGTGTATGCTGCCACGCCTCGACTACGACTTCAGTAGTGTGCCCGATCTGGCGCAGCCGGTGGTGGTGACGTGCGCGCTGCGTGGCATACCGTTCCGCTTCACGGGGTTGGCTACGCTGCGCATCAAGGAGACCGACCGCATCGAGGCACTGAAGCGCGAGCTGCGCAAGCTGGGCTTCGTGCTGCGCGACGAGAACGGCGACACGCTCGTCTGGGACGGCACGCGCTGCGAACCGACATTAGAGCCTATCGACACCTACGACGACCACCGCATGGCGATGGCATTCGCACCGGCGGCAATCGTGTTCCCCGGGCTGCGCATCAACGAGCCGCAAGTGGTGACGAAGTCGTACCCACAGTACTGGGAGGACATGCAGAAGGCAGGGTTCGAGGTGAAATGATGAGATTTGCACACTACTTCCATGGATTCCGCCAGGAGGTGCAGCAGTCTCAGCAGCACCAACCGAACAAGCGGTGAAGAAGCTCCCACGGAATACACCGAACACACAGAACCTCTTGCAGAGAAAGAAGTTTCCACTGATGACACGGATGGTCACAGATGTAGGAGGGTATGGCATCCCTGCCATACCCACGCTGACAAATTCTGTGGATTCTGTGAATTCCGTGGGAACAAAGCGCACCCTAAGCATCTGTGCAGATCTGTGAAATCCGTGGGAGAAAAGATATTCCCACAGAACGCACGGAACTCACAGAACCTCTTGCTGAGAAAGGACTCCCACAGATGGCACAGATGTAGGAGGGTATGGCATCCCTGCCATACCCACGCTGCCAAATTCTGTGGGAGAACAGCGCACCATAAGTATCTGTGTAAATCTGTGAAATCCGTGGGAGGACATCTCAGTAGGAGGTTCTGTGAATTCGGCGTATTCTGTGGGAGAATATCCCATAGCAGGTGGCGTGGGTATGGCAAGATGCCATACCCTCCTAAGGAGAAATCCGTGGGAGAAAAGATATTCCCACAGAACGCACGGAACTCACAGAAACTTCTGGCAGAGAAGAGCCTCCCACAGATGGCACGGATGCGCACAGATGTAGGAGGGTATGGCATTCCTGCCATACCCACGCTGCCAAATTCTGTGTATTCCGTGAATTCTGTGGGAGAACAGCGCACCCTAAGTATCTGTGCAGATCTGTGAAATCCGTGGGAGAATACACTCAACAAGAAGTTCTGTGCAAATCTGTGAAATCTGTGGGAGGACATAGCAGGCGGCGTGGGTATGGCAAGATGCCATACCCTCCTAAGGAGGAATCTGCGGGAGGATACCTAATAAAACTTTGAAGAGAATATGATAATATTAGTGATTTCGATAATTGTGCTCGGCATCATCGCCGCACTGATCGCCAAGCTGAGCAAGCACGACGGCGAGGAGAAGATAACCGTGGTGGAGACATGCGCCACATGCAACGGCACGAACGACAAGTGCGAGCAGGACTGCATGATGGAAGCCGCCACGAAGGACATCGTCTACTACGACGACGAGGAGCTCGACGCGTTCAGCGGTCGACCGTCAGACAGCTACACCGACGAGGAGGTGGAGCAGTTCAGCGAGGTGCTCTACACCATGCGCCACGAGGAGATAGCCGACTGGTGCCGCAGTCTGACACTGCGCGGTATCAACCTGCCCGACCAGATAAAGGACGAAACATTCATGCTCAGGGAGGGTTAAGGCAATAAAACGCCACAAACAGAGTTATTTATACGTGAAACTATTTAAGACAAGACATATTATACCCATCCTTCTCGCAGCTGTATTGGTGGTTGCGACAGGATGCTCTACGCAGAAAAACACCGCGCGCACACGCTGGTGGCACTCGTTCAAGGCGCGTTATAACACTTATTATAACGGCTCGTTGGCGTATATCGATGCCTCATTAGAGAAAGAGGAAGGCAACAAGGACAACTTCACCGAGCTCATTCCGCTCTACACCGTGAGCAACAAGAACAGCCGGGAGATTGGCAAGTCGAACTACGACCGCGCCATCGAGAAGTGTCAGAAGATCATCAAGCTGCACAGCATAAAACGCCGACCGCAGTGGACGAAGCAGCGCAAGAAGACAGCGAAGGACTTGGAGTGGCTCTCGCGCCGCGAGTACAACCCGTTCCTTTGGAAGGCGTGGTTGCTCATGGGACGTTCGCAGTTCTACAAGGGAGCGTTCGACGAGGCAGCTGCCACGTTCAACTACATGAGCCGACTGTACAAGACGCAGCCTGCCATCTACGCCAAGTCGAGAGCATGGCTCGCCAAGTGCTACATCGAGGAGGGTTGGCTCTACGATGCCGAGGACGTGATACGCAACATGCAGCGCGACTCCATCCACTGGTCGGCACGCAAGGAGTGGGACTACACCTACGCCGACTACTACATACACGCGGGCGAATACGAGAAAGCTATACCCCACCTGCGCAACGTCATCAAGCATGAGATGCGACGCAAGCAGCGCGCACGCGAGTGGTTCCTCATGGGACAGATGCAGGCAGCGTTGGGCAACAACGTGGAGGCGATGAAGGCGTTCAAGCACGTGACGAAGCTCAACCCACCCTACGAGCTGGAGTTCAACGCACGCATCTGCATGACGGAGGTGATGTCCGTAGGACAATCGAAGAAGATGATTGGCAGACTGAAGCGTATGGCACGCTCGGACAAGAACAAGGAATACCTCGACCAGGTGTACTACGCCATCGGCAACATATACCTCGCACAGAGCGACACCGCACAAGCCATCAACGCCTACGAGCGCGGAGCGGCTAAAGCCACGCGCTCGGGCATAGAGAAGGGCGTGCTGCTGCTGAAGCTCGGCGACATCTACTGGGACAAGGAGCGCTACAACGACGCGCAACGCTGCTACGGTCAAGCCATCGGTATGCTCGACAAAGAGCGCAAGGACTACGAGGAGCTGTCGAACCGCTCGAAGATTCTGGACGACCTCGTGCCGTACACCGACGCCATACACCTGCAGGACTCACTGCAGTCGCTCGCCAAGATGAGCGAGAGCGACCGCAACGCTGCCATCGACCGCACCATCGAGGCACTGAAGAAGAAGGAGAAGGAGGAACGCCGACTGCAGGCAGAGCAGGACGCGCAGAACCAGATGAACGGCGGCAACGACATGGCGCAGAACAACCAGTTCGGCAACAACACAACGATGCAGAACCAGCAAAACCTGCAGAACCAGCGCAACGCGCAGTGGTACTTCTACAACCAGATGGCGGTGAGCCAGGGTAAGGCGGCGTTCCAGAAGCAATGGGGCAAGCGCGAGAATGTGGACGACTGGCAGCGCGTGAACAAGACGGTGGTGGCGTTCCAGACCGACAAGCCGGAACTCACCGAGGAGCAGCAGGACTCCATAGCGCAGGCAGAAGCAATAGCCGACTCGCTCGCACTCATCGCTGACAGCGCACAGAACGACCCACACAAGCGCGAGTACTACATGGCGCAGATACCATTCACGGAGGAGCAGGTGGCAGAGAGTAACGGCATCATCGCCGAAGGACTCTACAACTCGGGTGTCATCTTCAAGGACAAGCTCGACAACCTGCCGCGAAGCGAGAAGCAGTTCATGCGACTCATCGGCGGCGACTATCCCAACTTTGAGAAGAAAGCGGAGGCTTACTATCACCTCTACCTATTATATATGCGCAAGGGCGACCGACAGACCGCCGACTCGTACGTGGCACGACTCGAGCAGGAGTACCCCGAAAGCGAGTGGACAACACTGCTCACCGACCCCAACTTCGTGGAGAACGCGCGTCTCGGCGTGCACCTCGAAGACTCGCTGTACGCCGCTACATACGATGCGTTCAAGGCGGCGCGCTACAAGGAGGTGCGCGGCAATGTCAGCGTGTCCGAACAGCGGTTCCCGTTGGGTGCCAACCGCGACAAGTTCCTCTTCATCGGTGGTCTGGGCAAGCTGAACGACGGCGACTACGAGGGTTGCATCGACGACCTGAACACGGTAGTGAAGAAGTATCCGCAAAGCCCTATAGCCATAATGGCAGGCATGATAGTGAAGGGCGTGAACGAGGGTAGACAACTGCAAGGTGGCAAGTTCGACCTCGAGAATATCTGGGAGCGACGCTCGCAGGTGCTCAACGAAAGCGACTCGACGGCGGTGCGCGAGTTCTCTAACGACCGCAACGCTGCGTTCATATACATGATAGCGTACCGCCCCGACTCGATAGATGCCAACCGTATGCTCTTCGAGCTGGCTCGCTACAACTTCACATCGTTCATGGTGCGCAACTTCGACATAGAGGTGGAGCAGGCGGACGGACTGAACCGTATGCTCGTGAAGGGTTTCCGCAACTACGACGAGGCACTGCAGTACGCACGCCAGCTACAGAAGCAGAAGCAGCTGATGAAGCTCGTGGGCAAGAGTCGACAGATAGTAATCAGCGACGTGAACCTGCCGCTGCTCGGCAAGCAGTTCAGCTACGCCGACTACGCCGAGTTCTACGAGAAGAACTTCGCTCCGCTTAAGATAGCAACGGAGGATCTGCTCGACATTCCGGAAGAACCAGTCGTTGAGCCAGACGAACAGAAGACGACAAAGCAGCGCGACGACTTCGAGGAGGAGCCTGCGAACAACCAGAACACTACGAACACATTCTTCGACGAAGAGCCTCAACCTGCGGAAAAGCCGTCGACTGAGGGTGGCGTGGTGAACATCGAGGACGAACAACCTCAGGAGCCTGCTACAGAAACTGTGGTTGAGGAAGAACCGAAGCCGGAGGTCAAGGAGGAGCCTGCAACGACTGTTGTTGAGGAACCGAAGCCGGAGGTCAAGGAAGAGTCTGCAACGACTGTTGTAGAGGAACCGAAGCCAGAGGTTAAGAAAGAGCCCAAGCCGATAGTAAAGGAAGAACCCAAGCAGTTGGAGGACGACTTCTACTTCGGCGAAGATCCTCAGCCCAAGCAGGGCACGCCGAGCAAGAAGCAGAACAACAAGCAGACGGAGAACTTCGACGACGACGAGTATTACGACCTCGACGGTTTTTAACAAAAAAAGAAAGAGCATTATGAGCAACGGATATTTACTGTGGGTAGACGACGAGATTGAACTCTTGCGCGCCCACATCATCTTCCTTCAGAGCAAAGGATACGAGGTGGTGACCGTGAGCAACGGCACCGACGCCATCGAAGAGTGCAAGCAGCACAAGTTCGACCTGGTGCTGCTCGACGAGATGATGCCCGGCATCAGCGGACTCGAAACGCTGCAGCAGATAAAGGAGCTGTCGCCTGCCACACCCGTAGTGATGGTGACGAAGAGCGAGGAGGAGAACATCATGGATCAGGCTATCGGCTCGAAGATAGCCGACTATCTGATAAAGCCTGTGAACCCCAACCAGATCCTGCTCACGCTGAAGAAGAACATACATCGCAAGCAGATTGTGTCGGAGGTGACGCAGACGGGCTATCAGCAGAACTTCCAGGACATATCAATGCAGATAATGAACTGCAACACGATAGACGACTGGAAGGATGCGTACCGCCGACTGGTACACTGGGAACTGGAGCTTAGCTCTACGGACAGCAACATGACCGAGATGCTGCAGATGCAGAAGGAGGAAGCAAACAACGGCTTCGCCAAGTTCATAAAGAAGCACTACATGTCGTGGGTGGCACCGGGCGTAACCGAACGCCCACTAATGAGCCCGGATATCTTCAAGCGCAAGGTATTCCCTGCGATAAACGAGGGCGAGAAGGTGTTCCTCATCGTCATCGACAACTTCCGCTACGACCAGTGGCGCGTGCTGTCGAAGGAGATTGGCAACATGTTCGACATCGAGGAGGACATGTACACCAGCATCCTGCCGACGGCTACGCAGTACGCACGCAACGCTATCTTCTCGGGCTTGATGCCCGAACAGATAGAGAAGATGTTCCCCGAGCTGTGGGTGGACGAGGACGAAGACGAGGGCAAGAACCTCAACGAGGAACCGCTCATACGCACGCAGATAGAACGCTACCGCCGCCACGACTCGTTCTCGTATCACAAGGTGAACGACTCGACGGGTGCCGACAAGCTGCTTGCACGCCTCAACGAGCTGACAAAGAACGACCTCAACGTTATCGTGGTCAACTTCATCGATATGCTCTCGCACGCAAGAACGGAGTCGAAAATGGTGCGCGAACTCGCAAACAACGAGTCGGCTTACCGCTCGATAACGCTCTCGTGGTTCCGCCATTCGGTCATGGCTGACCTGCTCAACGCACTCTCGCAGATCGACTGCCGCATCATCATCACCACCGACCACGGCAGTATCCGTGCGTCGAAGCCGGTGAAGATAATCGGCGACCGCAACACGAACACCAACCTGCGCTATAAGCTGGGCAAGAACCTCAACTGCCAATCGAAGGAAGTGTTCGTCATCAAGAACCCACAGGAGGCGCAGCTGCCCGCACCGAACATCAGTACGTCGTACATGTTCGCCACCGGCAGCACGTTCTTCGCCTACCCCAACAACTACAACTACTACGTGTCGTACTACAAGGACACGTTCCAGCACGGCGGCATCTCGCTCGAAGAGATGCTCATACCGCTGATAACACTAAAGGGAAGAAAATAAAAAAAGCTGCGAGCAGCTTACTGTTATAATAGAAAAACGAAAAAACTATGGAAATAAAAATCAACTCTCTGGCAGACATCAACGAGGCTGCCAAAACATTTGTAGAGAATATGGGCGACGGCAAGGTGTTCGCCTTCTACGGCAAGATGGGCGCAGGCAAGACTACTTTCGTGAAGGCTGTCTGCGAGTGCTTGGGCGTAGACGACGTTATCACTTCGCCCACGTTCGCCATCGTGAACGAATACACTTCAGCCACAACCGGCGACGCGATATACCACTTCGACTTCTACCGCATAAAGAAGCTCGAAGAGGTGTACGACATGGGCTACGAGGACTACTTCTACAGCGGTTCGCTGTGCTTCCTGGAGTGGCCGGAGCTGATAGAAGACCTGCTGCCCGAGGACGCAACGAAGGTTACTATCGAAGAGACTGCGGACGGTTCGCGCATAGTGAAGTTCTAAACTACTTGAACGCGACGCGGTAGGTGCAGCCGTTCTTCCAGTTGCTGCAGCCGTAAGCCGTCTTACCTTTTATGATTGTACCCTTGCCGCAAACGGGGCAAGTGGTGCCGATTATACTGTCGTCAGCCGACGGCTCGCTTGTTGCGGGTTGCGGTGAGGCGGCAGCTTTTTTTGTTGATGCAGTCGACGACGTTGCTGCAGACTTTGCTGCGGCTTTCTTCGGCGCAGCAGTCTTTTTCTTTTTTGCCTTCTTCAAGTCCTCGTCGGTGGTGATGGTGACACGGCGGTTGCTGTTGTCGCGCAGCACGTCGTACACAATCTCCGTCACCTGTTGCTTCAGCTCGTTGATAAAGTCGGCAGCCTCATACTTCTTGTGCTCTATATCGCGGAGCTTCTTCTCCCAGATGCCGGTCAGCTCGCAACTCTTTAGCAGTTCTTCGTGGATGATGTCAATCAGTTCGATACCGGTAGCCGTGGCGATGAGGTTCTTGCGCTCGCGACGTATGTAGTGGCGTTTGAATAGCGTCTCGATGATGCCAGCACGCGAAGACGGTCGTCCGATACCGTTCTCCTTCAGCGCAGCACGCAGCGTCTCATCGTCGACGAACTTGCCGGCGGTCTCCATGGCACGCAGTAGCGTAGCCTCGGTGTAGTACTTCGGCGGTGTGGTCCACTTCTCGCTCAGTGTAGGCGTATGAGGTCCGCTCTCGCCCTTGGTGAATGTGGGCAGAGTGCGCTCCTCGTCCTTGTGTTCCTCATCGTCGTTCGTTGCAGAGTCGTTTTGCTGTGCGTAGACAGCGCGCCATCCTGGCGACAGAATCTCCTTTCCGCTTGTCTTGAACTCCACTTCGTCCACCGTACCCAATACGGTAGTGGTAGAGAACTTGCAGTCGGGATAGAACACGGCAATGAATCGGCGTGCAATTAGGTCGTAGACGTTGCGTTCCATGTCCGTAAGGCTTGTTGCCGGTACGCCGGTGGGGATTATGGCGTGGTGGTCGGTCACCTTCGACGAGTCGAATACACGCTTCGACTTGGTGAGTTTCTTGCCCAATAGCGGTTGCATCAGCGCTTCGTAGTGTCGGCTTATGCCCGAAAGTATCGACGGACACTTGGGATAAATGTCGTCGCTAAGGTATTGGGTGTCTACACGCGGATAAGTGGTGAGCTTGCGCTCGTACAGTCCCTGTATGAGTTTCAGGGTGGTCTCGGCACTGTAAGCAAACTTGCGGTTGCATTCCACCTGTAGCGAAGTCAGGTCGAACAGACGTGGCGGAGCCTCCGTACCGTTCTTTTTCGTTACGGTGTTGACGGTAAAAGGCTTGTCGGCTATGGTTGCAAATGCAGCCTCGCCCTCTTCCTTGGTTGTGAACTTGCCCTTAGTTGCGGTGAAAGTGGTGTCGCGATAGACTGTGGCGAGCACCCAGTAAGGCTCCGGCTCAAATGAGTCGATTTCCTTCTGGCGGTTTACGATTAGAGCCAGTGTAGGAGTCTGCACACGTCCTATGGACAGCACCTGTCGGTTCTGGGCGTACTTCAGGGTGTAAAGACGGGTGGCGTTCATGCCAAGAATCCAGTCGCCAATGGCACGGCTCAGTCCGGCTATGTACAGCGGCTGGTATTCTTCCTGGTCCTTGAGCGAGTTAAAGCCCTCGCGTATGGCCTCGTCGGTCATTGATGAAATCCACAATCGCTTGACAGGACACTTCGCTCCAGCCTTCTGCATTACCCATCGTTGAATCAGTTCACCCTCCTGTCCGGCGTCACCGCAGTTGATGATGCCGTCGGCGGCTTGCATGAGTCGCTCTATGACGGCAAACTGTCGTTTAATGCCGTCGTCGTCAATAAGCTTGATACCGAAACGTGGTGGAATCATCGGCAGCGACGCAAGGCTCCAATGTTTCCACATGTCGGTATAGTCGTTGGGCTCCTTCAGCGTACAAAGGTGGCCGAATGTCCACGTCACTTGGTAGCCATTGCCCTCCATATATCCATTATGGGCACTTGTTGCGCCCAGTATTCGGGCAATATCTTTGGCTACACTTGGTTTCTCGGCTATACAGACAATCATTATTACTACTTTTATTTAAGTTTCGCAAGCGAAAGTAGTTAAGAAGTTGTCGCGCCCTACGGTCGCTAAGGAGTTAAGCCATTAGTTTTTTGCTTGATATAGCATTATAAGCATTTGGCTTAACTTCTTAACTCCTTTAACTACTGAATTCTCTGAACTTGCGAAAGTTCAGTACTTTTATTATTATTGAAAAACTCTGCAAAGTTAGCTATAATTTTTGGTACAATAGGTATTGAAGTATACCTTTTTACATATCATAATGAACGCATTTGCTAAAATAAAGGTTAATTTTGTTATGCGTAAATGGCATTTTCTGAGCCGTATATTTGGTTGCGTAACATAAAGTTATTACTTTTGCAACTTAGATATTACAATAATTTATTAATATATGAGTTTGAAAATAGTTGTACTTGCAAAGCAGGTACCCGACACACGAAATGTCGGTAAGGATGCTATGACAGCCGAAGGCACTGTCAACCGTGCGGCCTTGCCGGCTATCTTCAATCCAGAAGATTTGAACGCATTGGAGCAGGCTCTGCGTCTGAAGGAGCAGAATCCTGGCTCTACAGTAGGTATATTGACAATGGGCCCTCCCCGTGCAGCTGAGGTAATACGTCAGGGATTGTATCGCGGTGCCGATA
>OIYR01001512.1_pt1 | contig 11577 bp, 14 predicted proteins | sample 1588221 | NCBI WGS metagenome assembly OIYR01 (sample SAMN03283292) | human gut metagenome | biome: human-associated habitat; material: feces | host: Homo sapiens | place: Peru | collected 2012 | reverse complement strand
AACTTATTCAAATTCTTTTTTGAATTTATTAATTTTTACACGGCAGAAAGCATTTATTTATTTAAATGTTTATTGCGGAAATATAATATTTTAAGGGGCTTTTTTGTAGGATGTATTTTAAGGAGATTTTTATGAAGAGATTATTTATTTGTATTTTATTATTAAATATTGGAATAAATATTTATGGACAAAAACAACCAGAATGGATATCAAATCCTCAAAAAGTTTACGATAAAAATATTTACGAAGTAGGAGTTGGGCAGGGAATAAGCGAGAAAGAAGCGGAAGATAACGCTTATTCTGTTTTAGCAAATATATTTGGAATGAATATTTCGGTAGATACTAAAGCTAATGAAAAATATATTGAAACTTCTTTAGGAGTAGAAGAAATTAGGAGTTTGTATAATAGCACTAAAATAGAAGCAAAGCATAATCTTATAAATGTAAAGATAGATTCAAGATATTATGATACAAAAAAGAATAAATATTATGTTATAGCCGTTTTAAATAAAAAAGAAACCGCATTACTTTTGAATAAAAAGATTAAGGACAATATAAAAATTATAGATTCTTATATATTAAAATCAAATAGCGAAAAAGATTTATTTGATAAATATTATACTTTATATATAGCTTATATATTTTCTGAAAAGAATGAAAATTTTATAAATCAATTATCAATATTAGATAACTCTTCAAAAATAGATGTTTTAGATAGTTATAGAATTGAAAGAATAAAATCGAGTATGGAGAGCGTTAAAAGAAAAATATCTTTTGGAATCGAAGCTTTTGATATTACTCCAAATATAGAATCGGCAATAGAGCATTCTATAAGCGATTTAGGATTTAAGATTAGCTCAAATCCAAGTTATATTTTTAGAGATAAATTTACTTTTGAAGGAAATGATACGGGATATGGAATGTATATTATGAATTATACTTTAATTTTAGAACTTATAAATTATAACGGAGAGAGAATTACCTCTTTTAAGTATAAAGGAAAAGACGGCGGAGCTTCAGAAAAAGACGCTAAAAAAGTAATAATGAATAAATTAGTTAAAGATATTAATTCAAATTTATCGTCTCAATTATCTAATTATTTAGACGGCAGATTTGAAAGAATAAAATATTAAAAAAATTAATTAAGGAGTTAAATTATGTTTAACACTAACAAAAAACTTATTTTCGTATTCGCGTTTATATTTGTAAATGCGTTATTCTTTTCGGAAAATGTTTTCGCCCAAAGGAAAAGAATAAAATACGATATCATCGACCAAAGGGGCGGAAAAAAAGCTAAACAGCCTAAATGGATGTTTAAGGGAACTACGGATTTAGAAAAAGACTATCCTAATAAGATGGCTTTTATCATAAGCGGACGGGGTAAGAGTTTAAACTTTGTGGAAAGCTGGGCTAAAAGGGTAAATTCTTCAAGCGAGGTTGCAAGATATTTATCGCAATCAATTACCGATATGACGGCGGCGTCCGAATATGGCGGGGATGAGAGTTTTCAAAGAACTATGGAAACTCTTACGACTTCTGTATCTAAAGTAAAAATATCGGGCTTGAGAAGAGAAGACGATTGGTGGATATTAAAACAATATAAAGACGGTTCTAAAAAAGGACAACAAGAATATGAATATTATGTTTTATATCTTATCGACTCGGAAATAATGAATAGAATAATTAATAACGAAGTCGAAAAAGCAATATCGGGCGAAAATGAAGAAACTAAATCTCGAGTAAAATCCGCTATGGATAAATTGACTTACGAATATATAGAAAACAATGAAGAATAATTAATTTTATGGGGTAATTATGTTTTAAATAATTATCCCATGACTTATATAATTTAATGAGGTTAAATAATGAATAAGAAAGGATGTTTTACAAAAATAATAATTTTCATAATTATAGTTTTCGTATTATATAAAATCGGTTTTTATATATTAAATATGAGATTTGAGGATATAGACGAAGATTATATGCTTGGTTTGTGGGTAGGCAAAATAGCAATATCTGAAAAAATTAACGGTTATAAAATTACATATTTACATAATATAGCTTTATATTTTAATGAAAATAATCAATTAGGATATTCGGCATTTACTTATGATGCGGATTTAAATACAGATAATGCCTATTATGGAGGCATTATTTCGGATAAATTGAGGAATAATTTAATAAATGCAATTAAGATTTCAACTAGTAAAAATGCTGGAAGTTGGAAAGTAAAAAATAGTAGATTATTTTTAAATATAGGTAATGAAGGATATAAAAGCAAAGGTAAAGAAAAGAAATTAGCTATATTTTCTATAAAAAATCTATATTTAATTGATAATAACGATGAAGTATTTAAATTTAGCGGTAATTTCTTTAAATTCACGGATAAAGATGGAAAGAGGATAAAACATAATAATCCTGCTTATGATTGGATAGTTAAAAATATTTATTAATGTAAATTTTAAGGATTTGATTATGATAAAAAATATATTTATATTATTTATAGCCTTATTTAGTTATAATTTGTTTTCGGCAGAGAAAATAACTGTTGCGGTTTTGCCTTTTTCAAGCGTAAATGGAGAAGAAGAAGGAGATACATTAGCCTCTATGTTTGCAAACGAATTAAGCAAAAGAAAGGTTTATAAAGTTCTTACTAGAAATAGTCAACTTGAAAAAGTAATGAAAGAACATAACTTTCAGAGAAACGGTTTGACGGACGAAACTACAAGAATAGTAATAGGACGCGCTTTAAATGCTCAATATGTCTTGGCAGGCGAAGTAAAGAAATTGGGAAGGAATAATATTCTTATAGTAAGTATGATAAATGTTGAAACTTTTGAAAACAAAACGGGCGATAATAAATCGTTTAGGAATATAGAAGATGTTATTCAATTTATTCCTCAAATAATTAATGAAATAACGGGAACGAGAGGAAGGACAGTAGTCGATATTGATATTTTCGTAGATGAAAGCTATAAAAATGTTGTTACTTCTGGAGATAGAGCCGCTTTAGAGAGAATTATAAAGAAAAGAAGCGGTGAAAAATATATTAAAGATATAGAGGCAGCCGTTTTAATCGATATAAATCGTTATATAAGTTATAGGTGGACTTATCAGCCACAGTATAAACAAGGGGACATTACTCGTGGTATGAATAATGAAGTTACTTCTTTAATGGTAGCCTCTGCATTTAAATATAATGATTTATTAAAAGCTTTAGTAAGTGTAGGGGCTGATTTAGATTTAAAAAGCGCCAAATACGATGACAAAAGAAGAATTTATAATACAGCTTTAAATTATTCTATATTATCTGAAAATGTTGAAGGAGTTTCTATACTTTTAAACGCTGGAGCGAGCATAGATAATAGAAGCGATTATTTGCATGACGCTATAGAAGTAAATAATTTAAATATAGTTAAACTTCTTGTTAATAAAGGTATAGATGTAAATCAAATAGCTAAAGGTGAAAACGGAACTTATTATTATGAAGGAAGAAGCCCTTTATCTTTAGCCGTATTTAAAGAAAATGCTGATATTGTAAAATTCCTTTTATTGCATGACGCCGATGTGAATATGGATGAAGAACCTATTTTATACACAGCGGTAAATTGGTATGACAGTTATAAAAAGAGTTCTCTTAATATAATAAAATTAATATTGAATGCGGGAGCGGATATAGATGTTCGATATAGCTCAAGCACTCCATTAATTGCAGCTATTAAAAAAGGTTATGTAGATGTAGTAAAACTATTAATTGAATACGGGGCGGATGTTAATTATACGGATAAAAAAGGAAAAAAGCCTTTATATTACGCTATAAATAGCTCAAAGAAGAATGAGATAATAAAACTTTTGGTAGACGAAGGAGCTACAGAGTAATTTAAGTTTAATAAAAAAGAGGTAAAAAATGAAAACGCTAATAAAAATAATTCCTATAGTAGCAATTTTATCAATATCATTTATTGTTAAGAATGACCCATTAAAATTATTTAAGAATAATCCATTAAATAAGGTTAATGGTAAAACCTATACAGATGAAGAATTAGGAACATCCGTATATTTTGAAGGTAAAAAGGCTTCTTTAATTATTAAAGGAGATAATATAGGCTGGGTAGAATATGATAGAAAATGGGAAAAGGGAACATATCTTTATAGTAGTAAACAAGATAGAGATTTTTATTTTGTATTTATTTTAAATGACGATACAATATCTTTTACTACTATGCATAGATTTGAAATACTTGAAATAGAAAGGAGTAGCGATAATCCTTTTGCAAATCCTAAAGTTAATAAATCCAAAAATGAATTTATAACTCTTAAATTAGTTAATAATATTGGAGATCGGGATAAAATGGTATATGCTACTAATGGTAATAGCATTAAAGAAAAAGCTAATAATAAAGGCATAGAAAAGTATGCAGGAAGTTGGTTTGATGAAGATGATGATTATAAAACATGGTTTATGATAAATGCTGACGGCTCTGTAATTCTTTCCCCTCTTGAACCTGATGATGAAGCAAAATATAGAGTTAAAGATATAACAAAAAGTAGCGATACAAGTTATAGCTTTATGACTAAAGAAGGTTATATATATAATTTATTTTTTGAAGATAATGATAAGTGTTTAATGACTACCATTATCGATGGAAATAAATTTAGTATTTGGCTTACTAAAGAATAATAAATTTTAAAATTAGGGAGTAGATTATGTTTTATATTAAATTTCAAAAACTATTTTAGCAAAAAGCATTTATTTATTTAAATGTTTTTATAAAAAAATTAAATTAAAAAATTAAAAGGAGTAAATTATGTTATGTCCAAAATGTGGAAATCAAATTAACGATGATGCAAAATCTTGTGATTTATGCGGTTCTTCAATTAGCAGTCTTTCTGTGAATAATCAAGGAGGGCTTTTGAGTAGAAGAAAAAGAAAAAACGAAGAATTAGATAATAATATCGGTAAAATATCAGAAAATAATAATGATATTAAACAGTCGGAAAATTTATCTAGTAATGAAAACAATATAAATATTGTTAAAGAGGTTGATATAATCCAAAATAATGAAACAGTAGATTTTTCAAAAATAAAGAAAAATAGAGATTTTGTTATATATCTTATATTAACTTTTCTAACGGGAGGGTTATATATGGTATATTTTTGGTGGGGTTTTATAAAAGATATGAACCTTATTTGCGGAGAAGAAGGAGAAAGTCCAAATTCTATTTTAGTATTAGTATTTTCCGCTATGACTTTTGGGCTTTATTATTTTTATTGGATATATAAGCATTCTGAAAGGATAAAAAATGCAGCAGCTCGTTATAATGTTATAATAAAACAATCAAGCGGAGTTATTTTGTTATGGACTTTAACATCACTTTTTACCGCTGGAGCTGGTATATTTCTTGGTCAGTATTTTATGATAACTAATTTTAATAAATTAACAAACGCTATAAAAGGAGAGTAAATTATGGGATTATTTTCAGATTTCATAGAAGGTGCTATTAATTCGGCTATAAATTTTAACGATAAAGACCATTTATTAAAAATTTTATGCCTTGTAATTTATGCCGATAGTGGTAATGCATCTGCACAAGATATACAAATGGCAACGGAACTATATAATACTATGTTTCCTAATGAGAGCATGATTGCAGTTCAAATTCAGAAAAAGTTAAAATTAGCATATCAAGATATATGTAATTCTAATAAATCTCCCGAAGAGATTATTAAAGATATAGAAACGGGTAGAATAGATAGAAATAAACTTAAAATATTTTTTATATGCGCATGTTGCACAGCTTTGGTAAATATGGAAGTTGAATTAAATAATAAAAAATTATATATGGTTTATTTAATTAAAGTAGGATTTAATTTAACGGACGATGAAGTTAATGATGCATATTTATTTGCAAAGAATAATTTTGGTTTAAATAATATGATGTATCAAAATATAGTGACCGCTCTTGAAGAAGCATTTGAATATTTTGATAATAATGATTTTGACGAAGAAGATTAAAATTATTAAAAAAAATTAAAAAAATATTTATAGGGGCGGTTTAATAACTGCCTCTTATTTTTATTATAAAAATATATGCTATTTTATTTTTAATTTATAGTTTCATTCTTTTTTGCTAAATTTTCTAAACGCTTGAACGGTTTGAACAGAACCATACCAAAACATAATTTTACCTAAAAAATAAACAATAATACCACATATTTTTATAAATACAGATACATCAGAATTTTTTACATATTCTATTAAACAATTATAATAGGTTGGTATAAAATACTCAACTAACTTATATAGATAATTTTTATAATATAATTTATTAAAAATACAATTTAGGTGAAAAATATCTGGAAAATAGAAAATGCTAAAAAGTATAATTGTAATTAAAATAGTTCTTCTCAATGATTTAATCCAATTTAACCCATTTTCACTATAAAATGAACTTAAACTAATTGAGAGTATATCTCCAAATTTTTTAATATTAAATTTTTTCTTTATCTCTTTTAATAAGTCTTCTTTATGTTTTTCTATTTCTTTAGCTTTATATTCTAAAGCTTTTATAGTATTTGATTTTTTATACTCTATATTTTTTAATATAGATGCGGTTTCTGTATCAAAGCAATTAATAAAATTGCAATTTATTAATTTTATATTTTCTTCATTTTCAGTTTCAGATAAATTAATATTTTCGCATATAATATTTTTTAATATGATAGATATTTTTTTATCAATTTGAGCAAAAGTAAATTCTTTTGGATTTTTATTAATATTATTGGTATTATCCTTATTATATGATATTTTTACAGTAGAAGTTGTTTCAGATTTTAAATTTTCTAATTTTAAAGAAGCTTGCTCAATAAAAATGGGGTCATCAATTATAAAATTTGTATTATTAAAAAAACAATTTTTAAATGTAATATTATTAATTTTTGGTTTAAAAAATTTTAAACTGCTTTCAAATGTCGTATTAAAAAATTTAATATTTTCCAAAAATTTACAACTATGAAATTCTAAATCTGTAATAGATTTTATATCATAAAATCTAACGCTTTTTTCAAATTGAGAATTAACAAATTTTAATGATTTTATAGAATTGCAATTATTATAACTTACACTTTTTTTATAAATAATATTATTTGAGGCGATAGAAAAAGATAATTTCTCATCTTGAAATTCTTTTTTTCTATCTTTTATATCGTTAATTATTTCAAATAAATCAAAATTAAAATCTATAGTTTGTTCTGGTAGAATATTTTCTAATACAATTTGCTCTGGTTCTGTTGGCTTTTCATCATTTTCTTTTTTGAGTTTATTTGCATTTATATTAATATTTAAATTAACATTTTTATTGTCTACTTTTAAATATTTTATTATTTCATTTTCAAATTCATTTTTATCTTTAAATACCATGTCGTTATTTATTAAAAATTTAAATAATCCATAATTTTTGACATTCTGTAATTTATTCTGCAATTATTATACATTTCTTCTATCCAAAAATTAACTATATGTTCTTTCTCATATTCTGTAAAACTATTAATATTATCTATTTCAAATTTAGGAACTTGAGCATAGTGCCTAGAAAAATTATCATATATACCAGATATAAACGATAATTTTTTATTAATATCAGAATGTGTATTCATAATTTTTTCATATTCTTCTACTTCAAATTTAATATATTCATTTTCATCTTTTATATAAGGTGTCACTGAAGGATTATATAACGCGGCTAATATAACGGAAAGTTTATTAGCGTATATTGATATTTTTCTATCTAAAAAAACTTTTTCTGCGATTGTCATATTATTTATTCTCCTTAAAATTTATTTATTTATACTCGATTATAAATTAAATATATAATTTGTCAATTGTTTTTATTCAAAAAACCTTATTATGAAAATTAAATTCCATTTAAAAAAATAAAGCTACCAAGTTAATCCCGATAGCTTTTATTATTTTCTATTTCCTAAAAAGCTCGCTATGTGAACCCAAATCGATGCAAGCTAAAATTAAAACATCCTCTTTCTTTTTATAAATCAAAAGTAAATCGGGTTTTATATGGCATTCTCTAAAATCTTTATAATTTCCTTTAAGTTTATGGTCATTATATTTTTGTTCCAAAACTTCGCCGTTTGATAATTTCTCTATTATTTCCAATACAAGATTTGCATTTTTGGAGGATAATTTTTTAAATTGCTTTTTAAATTTTTTAGAAGTCTCGATTTCGTATTTCATTTAAGCATTGCCTTTTTAAACTCTTTAAAATTCTTATATCTTTCAACTTCGCCGTTTTCAACTTCTTTCATAGCTTCCAAAAGTTCATCGCTTGGCTCTTTTTGAATTGTCATTTTGGCATCGGTGAGTTTGACTACATTTTTTATCGCTATACACAAATTTTTATCGGCGTTTTCAATTACTAATATCATAATATCTCCTAATGTTTTATAATCTTATTATATAATGAATTTAATAAAAAACAAATTATAAAAATATATTTTATAAACTAAAAAACTATAAAATCTAAACGAAGTTGTTTTTCGATTATATAGGCAGGCTCGTCAATTATATATACTTATTTATATATCAATAAAGAATCTTAATAAATTTTTAATTCTCGCTTTAAGCTCGTTTTGTCCTACGGGTTTTTTTACATAATCGCATGCGCCTTTTTCCAAACCGCTAACTACATCGTCTTCGTTATATTTTTTAGTTATAATTATTATAAGAGCGGTTCTTAATTTAATTTCTTTTTTTATTTCGTCTATGATATAAAAATAATCTTTGTCTTCAGAAAGATTTATATCCATTAAAATTATATCGGGAGAGATTTTTTTTAATTCTCTTAAAGGTTTAATTAAATTAGATACGCATTCTATATCGTAATCGCCTTTAAGCCATTCTATATAATTTTTTCTTGTAATAACCGTAGGCTCGATTATTGCAATCTTATATTTTGATGATTTTCTTTTTAATTTTATTCTTTTATCTCTTTTGTTTAACGCTAAAAAAATTTTTAAATCGATATATCTTATTCTATATCTTTTTCCAGGCGTTACATCCGCTTTAAGTCCATAATTTATAATCCAATAATTTATCGTAGTTCTAGATACTCCGACTACTTTCGCAGCTTCTATTGTCGATAAAAAATCTTCGTCTTCAAATATAATTTCTTCATTATTCATAATCAATGCCTTAATTGTAAAAAGATAATATATAATTTAAATTTTGTCAAATAAAAAGTTAAATACTTATAATTTTAGAATTATATTTTTATTTTATTATTTCTAAAAATTCCGAATTATTTTATATAAACATAATATTTTTTGTATAAACAATTTAAGAAAAATAAAATTTAATTAAAGAGGATTTGATTTAATGAAAGGTTCTGCCGTAGCTGTTATATTTATCGTTATTAATATAATAGCCGCAACTATATTTATGACTGTTATAACCGTTTCAATAAAAAAATCTATTATATCGGAAGAAGAACTTTCAAAAGCGTCATTAAATAAAATAATTGAAGTTTATTCAAATAAAAATATAGCTTCTATAAATTATTATAACGCGATTTCATTAATTCCAAGATTAGATATATATACTTTAAACTCTTTAAGCAATTATATAAGAAGAATAAATTTAATTCGTGCGGACAATTCTTTAATAGAAAAACCGATTACTTTTCAGGAATTTCAATATATTCAAGCAAGAATACAAGAAAATATAAATAAAATTAATTATAAGGCAAGAAATTATCCCGTTTTAAGAACAAACGAAGGATATATAAAAGCTTTATACTATATAAAACCTATAATAGAAGACGAAGCAAAGGCAATAGAAATATATAATAGCCATGTAAAAGAATATAATAAATTAACTTCAATGCCGCCTTCAAGCATAATTGCGGGAATAATGGGAAAATTTCCATTTTTAACTTTTGAAACGGGAACGAATATAATATCTCAAACCGCTCGTATGTTTGAATAAAACAATATTTTTTTATAAAGTAAAATTATACGCTTCCGAATATTATTATAGTAATATATAAAATCTAATAAATAGGAAATTATAATTATGATAAACGGAGTTGGCAATTTAATATCTTTTTCAGATAATAATATTTCTTCTAATAATCAATACGAATTAGAAAATTATAACGATAGTTCTTTTGCGGAAATGTTAAATAAAATTCAAAACGAAAATATTTATTCGGAAAGTTCCACAAATAAAAGTGTTGATAGAGAAGATTATAACGATTATAGCAGAGACGATTTCAAAAAGTATTTAGAAAATATGGAAAACGATAAAGTTGCAGAATCGAATAACGAATACGATAACAAAATCGATAATTCTAAAATTAAAAACGATAAAGAAAATAATATTGACGAAAAAAATATTGAAAGTCAAAAATCGGAAAAAAGTTTAGAAAATGAAAAAGTTGAAAATATTGAAAATAATATTGTTAAAGATGGAATCCGTGACCATATCAATGTAGATTCCCTGATCCATAAGGGTAATCAGCATCAGATTTTCGTTCTGCTCTAACAGCTCATCAAACCTGGCAAGGATCTTGTCCGATACTTCTCCGGTCGAATAGCCGGTCTGCTTCTGCATGGTTAAAAGAATCCCCGGTTCTCCGTTTACATTCGTATAAATATCTGCAGAGTTGTCTGTCATGAAAACATCGGCAACATCCCCCAGGGTAATCACATCGACGCCATCCATATCCACATTTAAAATCGGCATCGCCTTTAGCTCTTCAACCGTATCCGGTTTATCTCCCACGCGGATCAGGTAAGAAATACCATCCTCAGTAACGTAGCCGGCAGGCATTGAGAAATTCTGCGCAGCCAGAAGCTGTTCCACGGTATCTACCGTAAGAATACCGTTCATATCTGCCTGGTCGTATGCATCCTCCCTCGCTTCCTCGATCTGCTCTTCGCCGTCCAGAATCTGCTGCAATGCATCCGCAAGCTGTTCTGCATTGTCATTAATCTGGTCATATCCCTCCTTAATCTGATCCGCTCCGGCATCTAACTGCTCCTGCCCGGACTTTATCTGTTCTTCCCCGGCTTCAAGCTGCTTCTGCGCCGAATCCAGCCCGGACTCTGCAGAAGCTATCTGCATTTCTCCTAAGCTGATTGTGGTCTGTGCATTGGCAAACTCAATTGCCGCCTGCAGGTTTCCCTGATACAATTCTGTTAACGCACTGTCCAGCTTACTGATATTTCCTTCGACTTCAGAAAGTGCGGACTTATACTGGTCGATCGGTGCCGCAGCCATGGCCTTCTGGGACTCAAGATCGGCAATTTTACTTTGCAGTTCAGCTTTCTTGGCTTCTAAGCCGTTTACATCACTTGCTCCCGCTTTGACCAAAATTTCATTTTTAATTGCAGACAATGTTCCTTTTATTTGTCCCACAGAAGTATCTTCTTTTACTTCATATCCGGCAGATTCATACCCTGCTTTAACGGCTGCCTGGGTACTTTCATCCAGATCCACATATTTTTTGGAAGTATCAATCCCGTTTAATCCAGCAAGTGTTCCCTCAATCCCATTCACCGCC
>OIYR01001500.1_pt1 | contig 11623 bp, 12 predicted proteins | sample 1588221 | NCBI WGS metagenome assembly OIYR01 (sample SAMN03283292) | human gut metagenome | biome: human-associated habitat; material: feces | host: Homo sapiens | place: Peru | collected 2012 | reverse complement strand
ATGTGTAATCGCTATTGGAATAATTTTTGATATTATTGGAACTTCTTGTATGAGTGCTAATGAATCATCATTTCATTCAATTGCAAGCAAGAAAATAAGTGGAGCAAAAGAAGCTATAAATATGCTTAAGAATAGAAATAAAATATCAAGTATTTGTAATGATATTGTTGGAGATGTATGTGGAATTATTTCTGGTGGTTTAGGAGCTGTTATAGCTATTTCAATTGCATCAACAACTGGTTTAAGTAATGTTTTAGTATCAGTTATAACTTCAGCAGTTGTTTCTTCTCTTACTGTTGGTGGTAAAGCTATATTTAAAAATATAGCTATTAAAAATGCTGATAAAATTATTTTTACTGTAGGTAAAATAAAACATTTTTTAAGGGTGAAATGATGAAAAAAAATATTAATTCATACTCTGAAGAACAATACTATATTAGAGTTTTAAGAGAGGACTATAAAAAACATTTTGATTTTCAAAATAAATAATATTTAAAGTATGACCTAATTCATGATATAAAGTTTCGACACTTAATTCTTCTTTATAGAAAATTGTTTTTTGTTTTGGATCAAAATAAGCAATTGCTCGTTCTTCTGCGTTACTTTCGAATTCTTTTTTATCTTTTTTTACTATTTTTAAATCTTTTAAATTTCTTTTAAAAATAGTTAAATCTATATTTGATTTTTGAGCATTTTTAATAAAATGTTTTATATATTTTTTTACATTATCTGTTATATTTTGATTATTATTTAAAATAGTGAATACATCTTCTGATTGATAAGCTAAGGTACGTGCAGTATCATAGTTAATGTTATCACATGTATTTTTTTTAACTTCACTGATATTCATTTTTGTTTCTGTATACGTTTTTATTAAATTTAAGTCGCGCCCCATTCCAGATAGACCCGCAACAATTAATGCACCATTTATTATTTTCGCAACTGTTTTATTTTTTAAATAACGTATCATTACATCTTTACTGTTATATATTTTATCTAATTCAAGATATATTCTAAGATCTGGATAAATATAAGAATCTTCAGCTAATTCTTTTAAAAAGATTCTTCTTCCGTTTTGATGTGAAAACACTCTGTAATTATTATTTTTATACTTTATTAATTCAAGTTTTACTAATTTGTTAGTTTCCATAACATCACCAATTATATTATAAATTTGCTACCTATTTTTGTCAAACTTATTATTTAAAACTTCTTTTTCCGTTTTATAGATATTGTTATAATAAAAAATATGAATTTTATCTCTCATCATTTTGTTTATTTTTAAACCATTTATTTTTTTTCTTTTTTTAAAATTAAAGTTGTATAGATATCTTTCAAACAAAAATTTATTGAATATATATTTATATTGTTTTGTTTGAGTTATGAGTTTTATTAAAATAAAAAAGAGAATAATTATCATCAATAAATTTCTATTAATAATCAATACTATACTTAGCGTAAAAAGTAGTAAAAAAGAAATTATTATTATTAGAAGGTTAGATAGTTTATATGGTAAATACTTTTCCAATAATAAACCAAATATTTTAGATCCATCTAATGGTATAAGTGGTAAAAGGTTAAACAATAATAAGGTATAATGATAAGAAGAAAATAATGATGTTTTTAAATTTAAAAAACTGACTAAATAATAAAAAATAATTTGATATATTGGACCCGCTAATGCTATTATTAATTCCTCTTTTATAGGGCGATTTAAGTATTCATTAAAAATTGTAATTCCACCAAATGGGAGTATAATTATTTTTTCAATATTCCATTTATAATAGATAGCTGCACTAATATGACCTAATTCATGAATAATTATAATTAAAGTAATTAAAGTAAAATCTTTAAAATTGCCTGTTATAATTGTGATTATTGCCGTTAAATAATAAATTGGATGAATTTTAAATATTTTTTTCATATGATAAAACTTTACCATCTTTTTTAAATACTAAATAAAGATTATTGTTTTTTACATCGCCTAAAAGTTTTCCTTTCTCGACATAATCATAAAGTTTCACATTTGGATTATTAATATTTCCATACCAAACATCTACGCCATTTACTTGTTGAACAATTACTGTATTTCCATATCCCTCCTTTTTTCCAATATAAACAACCATTCCACTTTCTAAAATAGGAACTAAATAATTTTTATCAACGCTAAGTTTAACCCCATCTAAATATTTTTCTTTTTTTGAATATTCTAATTTATTATTAAACGCATTATATAAATCTATAAATTTAACATTATGCTTTTTGCAAATTTCTAAAATGAGCGAATTCAATTTTTTAATATAATAATCAATATCAGATTTATAAGTATTCAAGTACTGATATGGATTATAAAAACCTATTACTATAACATCAGATTTTGCATATTTTCTAATTGTTGTTAAAGCATCATCATAATTATTTGCAATATATAAAATTTCTTTTTCTAAAAGAGTTTTATTTTCTAATACAGTTCCAATATTATTTATACTAAATATTTTAATTAAATCATTAAAACCAATACTTATAGTTACTAAATCAGATTCTCTTAAAACACTTCTTATATTAATATTAGAATCATTATGCATTACTCTCTTATTAACTGCAATATCACTAATAACATCAGAAATCCTATAATTAGTATCAGTAAACTCATTAATATAATCTTTGAGATTATTTTCTTTTTTTAAATACTCAGATAAATAATCTGAATAGCCATAACCAACTTCTCCATATGGATTAATACCCTTAGATAATCCATCACCTAAAGTAACATAATTAATTTTATTATTAGATGCCACTCTATATATTAAAAAAGTTGTTATAACTATACAAATATAAAAAATTATCTTTCTAACTTTCATATCATCGCTCCAAAAAAAAAGAATAATATCACTATTAAACTATATTTCTATTATTCTAATTTTAGCACCTATATCAGTTAGTTTTTCAACTATGCTTTCATATCCTCTTAAAATATGTTCAGCATTAGTAATAGTAGTTTCCCCTTCAGCTATTAAACCAGCACATACCATTGCAGCTCCAGCCCTTAAATCAGTTGCGGTAACCACAGTACCAGATAATTTAGAAGGTCCACAAACAAAAGCTTTAGTACCACTAATATTAATATCTGCACCCATTTTTTGTAATTCTTTAACATGCATCAATCTATTTTCATAAATAGTCTCTTCTACTATAGACTTTCCATTACATTGTGTAAGTAAAACAGAAAATGGTTGTTGTAAGTCTGTTGGAAAGCCTGGAAAAACCAAAGTTTTAATATTAACCGGTTTATAATTTTCTCCACTACTTATAATTGCATAATCAACGCCTAATTCAAGGGGTACACCCATATCAATAAACTTAGAAGTTAATGCCTCTAAATGTTCAGGAATTATATTATCTATTTTAACTTTCTCCCCCATTAATGCAGCAATTATCATATAAGTACCTGCCTCAATTCTATCAGGAATTACTTCATGAAAACATCCAGATAGCTTTGAAACACCAGTAATTTTAATTTCACTAGTACCTGCGCCCGATATTTTAGCACCCATATTGTTTAAAAATGTAGCAACATTTACTATTTCAGGTTCTTTAGCAGCATTATCAATAGTAGTTACACCCTCAGCTCTAACAGCAGCCAACATAATGTTTATTGTTGCACCAACAGAAGCAATATCCAAATATATATTTGCACCCTTTAACTTATCAGCATGAACAATATAAACATTATCTGTCTGAGTAATTTTAGCTCCTAATGCTTCAAAACCCTTTAAATGTAAATTAATAGGTCTAGCACCTATAGAACATCCACCAGGAAAAGACATTTCAACATGCCTATATTTACCCAAAAGTGCTCCCATAAAATAATAAGAAGCCCTAAGTTTTTGTGCCATACTAGTAGGAATAGGTCTATTAACCGATGGTTTTGGATCTATTACAATACTCTCACTTGCTCTTTTAACATCAGCACCTAAGTACTCTAATATATCACTTAAAGCATCAATATCTGTAATTTCTGGTACATTACAAATAGTAACAACATCATCTGAAAGTATTGCTGCCGGTATTAATGCAACTGAACTATTTTTTGCACCACTTACTCTAACTGTCCCTTTTAATTTTCTTCCACCTTGAATTTTTAATGCTTTCACATTACCACCACCATTATATTTTATTACAAACGCCTAAATGATTGCCTAAATATTAGACAATATTCTAACTTTTTCTCTTACAATTTTTTTAATTGCTTCTTCTCCACTCGAAATTATTTTTCTAGGATCATAAACATCATTATTTAAATTCAAATAACTTCTTACCTCACTTGCCCATGCAACCTGTAGTTCAGTATTAATATTAATCTTACAAGTACCACATTCTACAGCACGTAGTAAATCTCTATCACTAATACCAGTACCGCCATGTAAAACTAATGGAATACCAGTTTTAATAGAGATTTCCTTCATTCTATCGAAATTCAAATTAGCTTGTCCATTATACAAACCATGCACACTTCCAAGGGCAGGCGCTAAAGAATCTACTCCAGTACTAGATGCTAAAAGTATAGAATCATCGACACTAGCATATAAAGGCTCATTAGATTCAACAAAATTAGTATAAATTGGACCAACCTCAGCTTCTACACTAACACCTTTAGGATGAGCATACTGTACAACCTTTTTAGTTATAGATATATTTTCCGAAATAGGTAATCTTGATGCATCTATCATAACAGAACCAAACCCAGCTTCAATTGCACTAACGCATGAGGAAAAACTTTTTCCATGATCCAAATGAAGACATACAGGAATAACTATATCCAAGTCTTTAATCAAGCCCTGAACCATCATAGAAACTGTATTAAATCCTCCCATATATTTAACAGCACCTTCACTTACTCCAAGTATAACAGGAACATGTAAGCTATTACACTCTTCAAGTATATATTTAGTCCACTCCAAATTATTAATATTAAATTGAATAACTGCATACTTATTTGCTTTAGCATCATTTAATATATCTTTGGCGTTTACTAACATACACTTCACTCTCCTATTTAATTCTAACAATTAAAACACTCATAGTCAATAAAATTGCCTTAAAAGATATAGAATAACCCCAAAATTATTAAAATAACCGCACCCAAAAACACTGCATATTTACCAAACTTATCATTTAAAAATTTTCCGAATTTTAACCCAATATAAGTAAATAAAAAACTAACCAAAGAAAAAATAAAATATCCCAAAAGAGGATAATCAGTAATCATTGATATACCAAGACCAACAGAAAAACTATCCAAACTAACAGAAAAACCAAATATTAAAAAAGCTCCTATTTTATCAAGTGGCATTACCTCATCATCACCAACAAACATTTCTAAAGCAATTAAAATAAATATTATTCCTACAACAATAGCAGGATTAAATGGCAACTTTGATAATACTATACTACCTATTAAATTACCTAAAAAAGGCATAACAAAATGAAAAAGACCAACTATTATACTTAATAGCCAAATTTTTTTCTTTGTTAAGCCAATCGTACCATACACTATTGATAATGAAAAAGTATCCATACTAAGACCAATCGCAACCAAAAAAAGAGTAAACAGATTAAACATAATTTCACCTAATTAATAATACTATATCTAATCTTAAATAATTCTAAAAATATTTATCAAGTACCTCTTTTATAAATGATTTATATTCTACATTTTCCATATTCTCTTCTTCCTCATCCATTAGACATAAAGGAGGAAACAAAACACACCACCAATTCTTACCTTGACCCTCTCCTAATGTAATAACTAATGATTCATAATAACCATCATCATAAGTTATTCCTTTGTACTCTTTAATAGGAAAATAATTAAGTCCATAATTAACATTAAAATTTATATTACTATTATTTCTTTTTAACTCTGTTTTAACGGTATATTCAACATCACTCAAATTTTTATTTAAAACATTTCTTGCTTGATCTATAGTTTTAACATCCTTTAACATTTCACTCAATTGACTTTGTATAGATCTTTTAACATTACCTTTTAATTTTTGATCCTCTATTGAATCACTAGGAGCAATTACTCTAATTCTAATAGAATCATTTGGTATAACTATTTCCTCAGTAGTATTATTCTCTGTTATAACTATAATTCCTATTACAACTGCGACTAAAATCATCATTACTTTTTTCATTTTCTTCACCTATTAAATAATGAAGTAGTTTATAAAATTTTATACAAAAAAATAAATAACTAAAATCTTAGCTATTTATTAGTTACAAAAATCATTCTATCTCTACCAGATAAATCCTTAATACAAGTAACCACTGCATCAGGTAAAGTTTTTTTAATTATAGCAGTAACTGCATCTTTTTGTGTACACCCAATTTCTAAAGCGATTAAGTATTTATCATTAATTACATTTTTTATTTTACTAAAAATTTGTCTATAAGAATCCATTCCATCTTCACCAGAATAAAGTGCCAAATGGGGTTCATTATTTTTAACAATATCCTCTATTTCTTCGTCTGTTGCAATATACGGGGGATTACTTATAACAACATCATACTTATCATTAACATAATCAAGCATATCCCCTTTTAAAACATTAATAGAGACATTAAGCCTTTTTGCATTTTCTCTTGTAACATCAAGTGCAGCATCACTTATATCTAAACAAGTAACCTTAGCATTTTCTAACTCTTTAGCAAGAGTAATACCAATTGCGCCACTTCCGCATCCAACATCAATTATTTTAACCTCGCCAGAAAAATTTGCTTTTATATATCTAATTGTATTATCAACTAATTCTTCGGTTTCAAATCTAGGTATTAAAACATTTTGATTAACTATAAAATTATATTTATAGAAATCAACATCACCAACTATATATTGAACAGGAATACCCTTTTTTAATTCTAAAATAGCAGTATCCATATCTTTATTCTTTAAATACTTTTTTAAATACTTTATTTCATCTTTCATTTTCTTATACTCTTGATTATTCTTCGCCTTCAAGTTTTCTTTTTTGATCCTCAGTTATTAAAGCTTCAATTATAGGTTCTAAATCACCTTCCATAACTCTATCCAATTGCATAATAGTAAATCCAATACGATGATCTGTAATTCTATTTTGCGGATAGTTATACGTTCTTATTTTTTCAGATCTATCTCCAGTACCAATTTTACTTCTTCTTTCACTACCAAGCTCTTCTTCTTGCTTTCTTAAAGTCTCTTCATATATTCTTGCCTTTAATACTTTTAGGGCTTGTTCCCTATTTTGAATTTGACTTCTTTCATTTTGACAAGTAACCACTATTCCAGTTGGGATATGTGTCATTCTAACAGCGGAATCAGTAGTATTTACACCTTGTCCCCCACATCCACTACTTCTATAAATATCAACTCTAATATCACTTGGTTTAACTTCTATATCAACATCTTCAACTTCAGGCATTACTAATACAGTCGCAGTTGATGTATGAATTCTTCCTTGTGTTTCAGTAACAGGTACTCTTTGAACTCTATGAGCACCACTTTCATATTTCAACTTAGAATAAACATTTTTACCCTTAACCATAAAGCTTATTAAAGAAAAGCCACCACCCTCTGAGTACTCTTCATTCATAACTTCTATTTTCCAGCCTTGCTTTTCAGCATATTTTAAATACATTCTGTATAAGTCACCAGCAAAAATATTAGCCTCATCTCCACCAGCAGCGCCTCTTATTTCAACTATAACGTTTTTACCATCATTAGGATCTTTTGGTATTAATAAAATTTCTATTTCTTTTTCTAAAGCTTCTTTTTCACTTTCTAATGCAGGAATTTCTTCTTTAGCAAATTCCGCAAGCTCAGGATCCTTAAGCATTTCCTTAGATTCCTCTAAATCATCTAATACTTTTTTATACTTTTTATAACAATTAACTGTATCTTCTAAATCAGAAATTTCTTTTGATATTTCTCTAGTTAATTTTATATTTGATAAGTTTTCAGGATCTAAAAGTTGCTTGTTTAATTCTTCATATCGCTTATTAATTATTTCAAGTCTTTCTATCACAAATATCATTCCTCTCTTTAAAACACTAACATTATATCATAAAATCGTTTTTTATCAAAAAAAGACTTACTTAAAAGTCTATTCATCCATTCCAAGTTCATCTTCATCTAAGATAACTAAATCTTTAAGATCATCATCAGACTCATCATCATAGTCATCATCATTATCCATATCATAATTATCTTCATTATCATCTTCTACTTCATCTTTATTCTTAGAAGTTGCTTCTTCCATATCAAGTTCATCATCTTCATCTATAACATTTACTATCTTATCTGAAGTATGTCTAGTTCTTAAATCCCATTTCCCATCTTCAAGCAAAATAAATCTTTTATCTGTAGATAACATAGTATAATAATCCCCAATTTTGTTATCAAATACACTACTAGGAAGTTCTAATAACTTAACTATTTTTTTAAATAATTCAGCAGTGTTTTCAGCACCATATTCCTCTAGAAGTAAATTTGTTATGTCCTTATATGATAATAATTCTAAATCTTCTTTTTTCATATTTTTAATACTCATATACATCCTCCTACGGTTTACATTATATGCTTTATATAAATATTTGTTATGACAAACAAATCATATACTTTTATATCATTAAATTAAGACAAAAGCAACATCTTTTTTTACAAATTTATAATTTCTACTTTATAATAAATTTTATTAGTATTATCTACTATGTATTCTACCTCAAATAATTTATCTGTTTTATTAAGTTTTATTCTTTTAAATTCAAGGGTAAAACTAGCTTTTTGAGCAATTAAATCAACACTCATTACTTCATTATTAAAATCAAATGTAATACAACTATCACTATCGTATCTTTTTAAAATATTATTATTAAAATCAATAGAAGTTTTCGTCTTATTATCATCGTAAATTAGTGTATTCTTATTTTTATTTAATATACCATGAGTTTCAAATTTTATCTTTTCATCATTATTTTGTAATTCAACTCTCAACAAAACCATTTTAACACCTCTTTATTTATTGATAATATATCATAAAATTATCTTTTAGCACATAATATATTTATTTTTCTTCATAATAAAAATAGTAATTATGGAGGAAAAATATGTTCAAGAAATTTTTTAAATATACATTATTTTTAACACTTTTAATAGGAGCATTATTTCTTTGTGGATATGGATACTCCAAATTATCAAATAAACTTGAAATTAAAAGTGCAAATAACATTTCAATGTATGATAATACAAATGAGGCTTTTTTTCAAGGTAATGGAACTAGTAAATGGGTTAATCTAAATGATATATCAAAAAATGTAATAAATGCGACTATTTCAACAGAAGATAAAAAATTTTATAAACACTTTGGATTTGATTTCTTGAGGATTGCGAAAGCAAGTTTTATAAATATTAAAAATAGAAAAACAATGCAAGGAGCTTCAACTATTTCACAACAATATGTTAAAAATTTATTTTTAGATTTTAATAAAACATGGGAAAGAAAATGGAATGAAATGTGGCTTACATTAAATGTAGAAATGCATTATTCAAAAGATGAAATACTAGAAGGATACTTAAACACTATCAATTATGGGCATGGAATGTATGGGATAGAGAAAGCAGCCAATTACTATTTTAATAAAAGTTCAAAAGATCTCTCATTAGCAGAAGCTACAATGTTAGTAGGAATACCAAAATCTCCCTCTAATTTTTCACCGTTAGTAAACCCAACACTAGCAAAAAAAAGACAAACTATAATACTAGAAGGTATGGTAAAAAATGGTTATATCACAGAAGAAGAAAAAGAAAGAGCTATAAATGAAGAATTAAGTTTTTATGGAAAAGAATCACAAGACTCATTATCTAGTGTAATGTATTATAAAGATGCAGTGATAAAGGAATTAGAAAACATTAAAAGTATTCCAACCTCATTTTTAGATACTGGTGGATTAAAAGTATATACAACCCTAGATTTAAATGCACAAAAGTCACTTGAAGATTCGGTAAGTAAAAATCTAAAAGGTAAATCTCTACAAACCGCCGCAATAACTATGAATCCAGAAAATGGAGAAATACTTGGATTAATTGGCGGTGTAGATTATTCAAAATCAGGATTCAATAGAGCAACTAACTCCATAAGACAAGTAGGTTCAACAATGAAAACATTCCTATATTATGCAGCACTTGAAAATGGATTTACACCAAGTACAGCATTTACAAGTGAACAAACTACATTTACATTTTCAAACAAACAATCATATTCGCCTAAAAATGCAAACGAAGTATACGGAAACATTCCAATATCCCTAGCAACAGCAATATCATATTCAGACAATATATATGCAGTTAAAACTCATATGTTTTTAGGCGAAGATACCCTTGTTAATATGGCAAAAAGACTAGGAATCACCGCAAAATTAAGTGCAAATCCATCTCTACCACTTGGTACAAATGAAATAAATATAATAGAAATGACTTCTGCCTATGCAACATTTGCAAATGAAGGATATAAAGTAACACCACATCTAATCAAAAAAGTAGAAGACCAAAACGGTAATGTACTATATGAATATAAAGAAGAAAAAGAAATGATTCTAAATAGTAGCCTAACTTATATATTAAATGAATTATTAACAACCACATATGATAAATCATTTATTGATTATAACTATCCAACAATTTTATCTCTAGCAGCAAAAATGAGTAGAAAATATGCGGTAAAGTCAGGTACAACTGCAACCGATTTATGGACAATTGGATATACCCCACAAGCAATCACATCAGTTTGGGTAGGATATGACGAAAATAAAGAAATTTCAAGTAAAGAATATCAATGTGCAAAAAACATATGGATAGATACAATGGAGGCATATTTAAAAGATAAAGAAAAGACTTGGTATACCAAGCCTAATAATGTAGTAGGATATTTAGTTGATCCAATAAGTGGTAAACCAGCAAATGAAGAATCAAAACATAAGAAGATATTATATTACCTAAAAGGAACTGAACCAACTGGAAATGAAATGGTTTTTGATGAAATTAAAAATCAAGAATAGTTGCTTCATCACCATTTTTTAAAAAACATGCATTCGCATCATCAAGATCAAGATGTAATTCAAAAACCCCATCTTCACTTTCTTTAATATAAACATCATAAAGTATAGATTTTTTAATATTACCAACCTCTACTTTAACATAATCTACATTAGTAAGTCCTAAATTATCTCTATCACTTTTATTAATATGTATATGGCGAGTCGCAATAATACAAGATTTTCTTACAATGCTCCCCATAGGACCAATAATAGTTATTTCATTCGCATCAGTTAAATCACCCGAATTTCTTATTGGAGGATTAATTCCCAAAAAATAACTATCTGTCTTAGAAATTTCAACCTGTGTATAATTTCTAAATGGACCTAAAACTCTAACATTTTCAATATAATTTTTATCTGTTTTTATAGTTAAAACAAAATCACTTGTTTCTAAATTCTCTTCTGATATTTTATTTCCCATAATATCAATTGTTCTCATTGCTAAATCCATTATATTACTATTTTCATCGATATCATCTGCTTTAAAATT
>OIYR01001499.1_pt1 | contig 11623 bp, 9 predicted proteins | sample 1588221 | NCBI WGS metagenome assembly OIYR01 (sample SAMN03283292) | human gut metagenome | biome: human-associated habitat; material: feces | host: Homo sapiens | place: Peru | collected 2012 | reverse complement strand
ATAATTCTAGAGTTATTGATAAGGGAGCTCAAATTGCGAAAATCAATCATGCAGTGTTGAGTGCTGTTTTTGTGCAAACTCCAAAATATGAGGGGATGAGTGCGGCATTGAAGAGTTGTTTACGTGAAAATATTAAGTATGCGGAGAGTAAAGGGGCAAAAGTAACAATTCTTTATGGGCAGAATGTATTACCTCAGCTTGTAGAATATGTGAATGTTTCTCAGGTGAGTTGTGTTGTTTTAGAAAAGAATTTGGCGAAACAAGCATTAACTAAGCTGAAAGATATTGATGTATATTCCGTAAATTATCCACAGGATTATCGACGCCTGTTTTATTTTGACTTTAATTCTTTTAATCTGTCATTCAAAGATATGTTAAAGATGATTTTGATTCTTGTTCTTTGTACACTTATTGGCAAGGGATTTATGCATTTTCAATTCTTGATTACGACGCCTATTATGATTTATATCTTGGGCATTGTGTTTGTATCGATTTGGACAAGTGGATATATCTATAGTTTATTGGCGTCTTTATTTTCGGTGTTGTGCTTTAACTTTTTCTTTACATACCCCTACTTTTCTTTGTTGAGTGATCCAAGCTATATTACGACATATATTGTTATGTTTGTGGTGGCCATGTCATCTAGTTCATTAATGACAAGATTAAAGAAACAGTCTTATGAGAATGCCAAACAAGTGTATCGTACGCAAGTCTTATTGGAAATGAGTCAAATGCTTCAAAAGGCGAATGATGTGAATGCGATCTATGCGTCTATGTTAAAACAGCTACATAAATTGTTGGACACAGATCTAGTTTTGTATCCACATAATGATGAGCCTATTCTATTAGGACAGTGTCCTTTAGAAACGGATATTGTAGCTTGGGTTTATGAAAATAGACATGAAGCAGGTAAAACGACAAGCTATCATTCGGATTCGATGTGTTTATATTTACCAATCAATGGAACGCAGGAAGTATTAGGTGTTGTTGGAATTGTATTAAAAGATAAGATAGATCCTTTTGAAAAGAATCTTTGGATTGCGATATTAGATGAGTGTGGTATGGCTTTAGAGAAGGAAATGATTCGTTTAGAAAATCTAAAGATTGAGCAGCAAGCCAAACAAGAGGCGTTGCGAGCGGATTTATTACGTATGATTTCGCATGATTTAAGAACGCCATTAACATCGATTTCTGGTAATGCGGGTTTATTATTGGAAAATGATAGTGCATTTACTTTAGAAAAAAAGAAGGAATTGTATCAGGATATTTATAATGATGCGATGTGGTTGTATGATTTGGTTGAGAATTTATTGTTTATAACGCGTATTGAGAATGGTACGATGCAGCTGAATTTACAACCAGAAATGATTGAGGACATCTTTAGGGAGGCCATTCATCATTTGGGTCGTAATAAACGTAAACATAATATTTCTATGCATTTAGAGGATGATTTATTGATGGCTAATATGGATGCACGCTTGATTATTCAGGTTTTAGTGAATTTAATAAATAATGCGATCAAATATACGCCTGAAAATTCAAATATTTCTTTGAATGCTAGGCGGATTGAGGATAAAATCTTAATTGAAGTTCAAGATGATGGAAATGGTGTATTACATCCTGAACAATTGTTTGAGATGTTTTATACAGAGAACAATCGAAGTGGGGATACAAGACGTGGTATGGGTCTAGGTTTATCTTTGTGTAAGTCGATTGTTCAATCGCATGGTGGTACGATTTGGGTTGAGAATGTGAAGCCGCATGGGGCTTGTTTTAAGTTTTTGTTGGAGGCAGTGGAGGTAAAGTTGTATGAATAAAGTTCAGATCTTAGTAATTGAAGATGATATTGCGATTGGAAATTTGATTACGACAACTCTAGAGATGGAAAATTATCAATTTCGTCTGGCAAAAACAGCTAAGCAAGGAATCATGAATGTACTTTCTTATAATCCCGATATTATGCTTCTAGATTTAGGATTGCCGGATATGGATGGGTTGGAAGTTATAAAGAAGGTTCGTTCTTGGTCGAATATTCCAATTATTGTGGTTTCGGCAAGAAGTGAAGATCAAGATAAAGTGCAAGCTTTAGATTTGGGGGCTGATGACTATTTGACAAAACCATTTTCAGTGGATGAGCTGTTGGCAAGGTTAAGAGTAACAATTCGAAGATTAAATAATAGTCAGACTAAAAGTGTGAATGAGAGTGTCTATGAAAATGGAGATTTGACAATCAATTATGCGCAAGGTTGTGTATATGAGAATGGTCGTGAAATTCATTTAACGCCTATTGAATATAAATTATTGTGTGTTTTAGCTAAAAATACCGATAAGGTATTAACACATAATTATATAATGGGTGAAGTATGGGGTAGTGTTCAGGGTACGGAAACACCAAGTCTAAGAGTGTTTATGGCAACTTTACGCAAAAAGATTGAGCCGGATACTTCGAATCCAAAATATATTCAGACGCATGTAGGTGTTGGATATCGTATGTTGCGTCAGACAGAAAAAGCAGGGCAAACGAGCGAATCACTATCATAATGGTAGGGTTCGCTTTTGTTTTAGAGAATTATCGATAAAATAATGCTTATAATTCTCTAAAATGCATAGATTTAATGTAACTTTAGAGGATTATAAGCATTTTTGATCATTTTATTAAAAATATTAAGAAACTATTTAGGACCTGAAATCAGAATTGTCTTGCTAGTGTCTTCGCATGTTTAGATAGAGTGAAATAATAATTGTGATAACGCCAAATGTGATGAGTGCCATAATGGTTTTATTGATGCATAAAAGGATCAATATGCTAAATAGGCTGACAATCGCAAATAGGAAGAGTTCAATTTTTAATAGAATGGGATACATCAACAATGAATCGCGGAAACTAATTTTTTCGTATTGTGGTTCATTGTTTTTTAATAGTCTTTTTTCGTATATAAATAGAATTTGGCTAAAGAGCACGACAAAAATAAGGTATACAAGATTAAAAAAGATTTCTTTTGAGAAGAGTGCACCGCACGTTAAAAACATGACAAGAATGGTTCCGATTCTTGGCAGGTACACATAATAATTATATTTCATATGGTTATTTCCTTTATTTAATTATGCCATAATCATTTCACTTGAAATATACCTACAGGGGGTATATTATTATGGGCGAGGTGAAATATATGGGGGATTGTTGTCATAAAAAACATCAGCCTAGAGATGAGCAGGAAATTAAGCAGTTAACGAATCGTCTTCATCGTATGGTAGGACAATTAAATGGAATTGAGAATATGTTGAAGGAGAATCGTTATTGTGGAGATATTTTGGTGCAGGTAGCGGCCGTAGAGAGTGCTTTGCAGGCATTTGGATATATTGTTTTGCAGGAACACTTGAATACGTGTGTGGTTGAGGATGTGCAAAATGGAAACACAGAAATCATGAGTGAGGTTATGGATTTAGTAAAGAAGTTAAAGTAGGTGGTTTTAATGGAAGAAAAATTTGATGTGACAGGCATGACTTGTGCGGCTTGTCAAGCCAATGTAACTCGGGCAGTGAGTAAGTTGGACGGTGTGAGTCATTGCGATGTTTCTTTATTATCGAATTCAATGAAGGTTACATTTGATCAAGAAAAGGTAAATGAACAAGTAATTTGTGAAGCTGTAAAACAAATTGGTTATGGAGCTAGTGTTTATGGAGAAAAGGGCGAGGTTCGTAAGGAATGGCAGAATCGTCAGGATCGGGTTGAATCGGATCAAAAGAGTGCCAAACAAAGATTGATTTTGAGTTTAGTCTTGTTGGTTCCTTTACTTCTAATTGCGATGGGTCCTATGGTAGGCCTTCCAATTTTAGAGGGTATGGAATGGATGATGGTTTCGGCTTTAACTCAGTTGATTCTTTGTCTGTTCATATTGTTTATTCAAAGACATTTCTTTATTACAGGATTTAAGGCTTTGATAAAAAAATCCGCAAATATGGATTCTTTAGTTGCGATAGGTTCGGGTGCAAGCTTTGTATATGGCTTGGTTGGTATTTATCAGATGGCCTATTATTTTGGTGTGCAAAATATGGAAATGGCCCATATGGCTATGCACTCTTTATACTTTGAGTCGGCAGCTACGATTGTGACTTTGGTCAGTGTTGGAAAGTATTTGGAGTCTAGATCCAAGGCAAAAACGAGTGATGCCTTAGATAAATTGGTGGATTTGGCACCGAAAAATGCGACTGTTTTAAGGGATGGTCAAGAGATTGTTGTGTCGAGTGAAAGTATTCGAATTCATGATATTGTCGTCATTCGTCCAGGACAAAGAATTCCTGTAGATGGAAAAGTGATTTCGGGTACAGGTTATGTGGATCAATCAGCGATTACGGGTGAGAGTCTTCCGGTTGAAAAGAATGTGGGAGATTCAGTGATTTCTGCCACAATGAATGAGAATGGTACGTTTCAGTTTGAGGCTGAAAAGGTTGGTCAAGATACGACTTTGGCAAAGATCATTCAGCTCGTGGATGATGCGGGTAATTCAAAAGCTCCAATCGCTCGTTTGGCGGATAAAGTGAGTGGTGTATTTGTTCCTGTCGTGATTGCGATATCATTGATTACTTTGATCGCATGGTTGATCAGTGGTCAAACGATTCAATTTGCGTTATCGAACGCGATTAGTGTACTGGTAATTTCTTGTCCTTGTGCATTAGGTTTAGCTACGCCTGTCGCAATCATGGTTGGTACGGGTAAGGCGGCTGAGAATGGTATCCTAATTAAGTCGGCTTCCATTTTAGAACAGCTACATTCGATTGATACGATTGTATTGGATAAGACGGGTACGATTACTTCAGGAACGCCGAGTGTACAAGGTATTAAGTTATATGAAAATATAAGTACAAATGACTTTATTTCTATTGCGGCAAGTTTAGAGAGTGGCTCTTTACATCCTTTGGGACAGGCCATTGTAGAGTATGCAAAGGAAAAAAATATAAAGCTTCAACAACCAGAAAACTTCACAAATATTTCGGGTCGTGGTATTCAGGCAAGTCTAAATGGACATGTGTATTTGGCTGGAAATAAAAGGTTATTGGAAGAAAATAACATTGAACTAAATGAAACAGTGTTAAGTGATTTAGATGCTTATGCGAGTTTAGGCCAAACACCATTGATTTTTGTGGAAGATCAAAATGTGATTGGTTTAATTAGTGTGGCGGATACTATTCGTAGTACGAGTCAGGTTGCATTAGAACAATTTAAAAAGAAGAATATGCATGTGGTTATGTTGACTGGAGACAATCAAAAAACAGCGAATGCGATTGGTAAATCTTTAAGTGTAGATGAAGTGATTAGTGATGTGTTGCCACAAGATAAAGAGAGTGTCATTCGTAAGCTTCAAGAACAAGGTAAGAAGGTTATGATGGTGGGTGATGGTATCAATGATGCGCCTGCTTTGATGCGTGCTGATATTGGGGTTGCGATTGGTGCTGGAACGGATATTGCCTTGGATAGTGCGGATGTGATTTTAATGAAGAGTTCTTTATTAGATGTTGTGACGGCTATTGATTTATCAAGTGATGTCATCAAGAATATCAAGATGAATTTATTCTGGGCTTTCTTCTACAACATTCTTGGAATTCCAGTTGCGGCAGGATTATTATATCCAGCCTTTGGCTTAAGATTATCACCGATGATTGGTTCGGCATGTATGTCTTTGAGTAGTGTTTGTGTGGTCACAAACGCATTGCGACTTCGTTATTTTAAACCTAAAGTTCAAAGTGAAGAAGTCAAAACGTACACAATGCATATTGATGGTATGTCTTGTGGACATTGTGCATGGTTAGTAGAGGATGCTTTAAAGAAGGTTCCAAATGTAAAAAATGTGCGTGTGGATTATAATTTAGGTAAGGCCGATATTGATTATGTACAACAAGTAAATAAGGTAGCTTTAAAACAAGCAGTTAGAGATGCGGGTTATATTCCCGTTGAATATAAGGAGGAAAAGAAAATGAAAAAAGTAGTAACAGTAGATGGTATGATGTGCATGCATTGTGTGGCACACGTAAAGGATGCCTTAAGTAAAGTAGAAGGCGTAAGTGATGTAGTGGTTAGTTTAGATGAGAAAACAGCTACATTAAATTGTACAGAAAATGTCACAGATCAGATGTTGACTGATGCCGTGACAAATGCGGGTTACACAGTTATTTCTGTAAAATAAAGAATCATAAAAATAAAAAAAGTCAAGACTTGTAAGCGGATTCAGAATATTCTATGATAGACGTCGAGGGAGACGCAAAATGGAATGTTTTATTGATGGGAAATCCACTTGCGAAAGAACTTTCTGGAATCGTTTGAATGTTTTAGCTAACTTTCAACAAAAAGAAATGATAATGGATGGCTTGAAAGTTCGTGTTGCAGAAAGTATATATTGGATTCAACCAAAGAAAGGATAGTTCGTTTGAATTATTCTTTTTTTTTGACAGTTAGATTACTTAAAAAACTCAATATTATCTTTATATAAAGCAAAAATAAATGTTTTTAACATGAATAAAATGTTGTATGGGATTTTGATAGAGTTGGAATTTATTTGACAGTTGAATTACATAAAAGTGTTAATATATGCTTTATATAAAGTGTAAATGATTGTTTTTAGAACTAATAAAATGTTGTATGGGATTCTAATATTTTATTGTGGAAATACATTTGGTTTATCTGTATAATACATATAGAGAACGACTACTGGAAAAGCAGTGGTTACTCTGAAATAAAATTAATGCTGAAGCACTAATCTTTTTCCATTGTCAGTGGTGATTAGTGCTTTTTGTATTTTTCTATAATAATTAATGCGATTTTTGTTGTTTTCATTGATAAAAGAATGCAATGTGGTACAATATAAATGAAAAGAGAGCATCCAATAAGGAGTTCTCCTTGGGAAAAATTATAGTTATGAAAAAACTACTTCAGTTTCCTGCAAGAATGTTGAGGTAGTTTTTTTCTTATGTCTTTTCATTTTATTTATTTGTTTGTCCATATCTTCAATTATATGAAGTAGATTTAAAATTGCTTTAGCAATCTGAACTAATCTGTGGACAATCACTAACAAAATCGATAAGAATATTGTTACAAATATTAAATATCCATACACAATATCACCTCCTTGGGGCGTTGAGATTCAAGCGTTTACGTAGCTTGGAGCCCCTGTGACGGTATCAATGACGATTAATACAGCCGTCCCTAGGAGAACTACCTTAGGTCTATTTAGACCATCCTATTGTCTGCTCTCAATTAAATTGTGTCATGTTGCGTTAGATAATTAAATGGAAGAGTTAACAATTTGTTTGACAGTTGGATGAAATAAAGATGAGTATTTATTCTTTATATAAAGGGTAAATGTTCGCTTTTTTGCATTTTAAAATGTTGTATGGAGATTTGGCTTTTCTTATGGAAATATATCTGGTTTATCTGTATAATACAGACAGAGGAAAGCAACTGGGTGTAGGAAAGTTAACTAGTATTTCTACTATGGTAAATAAAACAAAAGCAACATCAATATGTAGATATATATACATAAGCTTTCCTCCTGCAAAAAAATAGAAGGATCTACTTACCTGGAACTCAAGATTCAAGGCTTCAAAACTCCTTAACAAGAGGCAACCACCAACCACATCCAGTAGCCAATTTCCATTATAAAGGTCCAATGTGAAAACATTATTAACTCCAATAAATTTTTAAAAATTATTTTTCCCTCTGTTAAAGCATTGTTGGTATATATATGCTAAAATGAAGAAAAGTAATTAGGTAGAGGTTAAATAATCATGAAGGACTTAAATTTCATATTCACCAAAAATGGTTTTCACTTAGATGAAACAAAAGAAGATAATACTTCATCATGGGCTATATTATTCAAGAAATATAAATATTCTGCACTCTATGAATTAGGATTTGAAAACAATCTAAAGGGATTAACACCTAGTGCATTTTATTTGTATCAACTATCTCAAAAATTCATTGAACTATTAAGCAATCGACCTGAACTAGAAGTAGCTAGAGAAGATACTAAAGTAGAAGCTTCTAGTGAAGATTTAGAATATTTAATGTCTATTATTCCTTTTGCGATTGGTACAGAATTTATTGATGAAAAGTGGATTCAAACCATATTTCAACACTTAAATTCTCAATTTAAATGGGATATGAAATCTTATAAAGGTACAGTTCAGATGTATCTTCAAGAAAAATCCCAAGACTTAAAAGCAGCCAAACGAATCTATTTTCATTTAGTCGAAAACGAAGAAGATCCAGACTTCCCATTTGCGTTTCTAGCAACGTATGCCACAAAAGATCAAGAGAATCGCATTGTTCATATGCCACTAAAACATGCCTTAGTTGAATACAAAAATGATCAAGAACAATTATTGAGTTTGTTGTCATGTCTAAACGTAGTAGCGCAAAAGAATACTTTAATTGCCCAATATATGGAAACTGGTGATTTATTCCATCCCATTAGATTAACGAGTAAAGAAGCCTATTCTCTATTAAAGAGTGTGCCTGACATTGAGGCTTGTGGCATTAAGTGTAGAGTGCCAAATTGGTGGAAAAAGAAATATTCTTCTGTAAAAATCAATGTGAATATTGGAGACACCAAACCATCCATGTTTGGCTTTGACTCCATACTATCCTTACAACCATCTCTAATTGTGAATGGTCGTGCCCTCACAAAGAAAGAAATTAGTGAACTTTTAAAAATGGAAGAAGGACTTGCATGGCTTAAAGGTCAATGGGTAGAAATTAATCATAACAAACTTCAACAACTTCTTGAACAAATGGAACAATATGATGGAACCATTACTTTAAAGGAAGCTTTGACAAAAACATATATGTCAAATGAAGAAGATATTGATGTTGATATGGGTATACAGATATCAAATGGCAAATGGTTAAGGGATATTTTAGGCAAATTAAAGAATCCTTCAAAAATCAAAAACAAAGCACAACCAAAATATTTAAACGCAACCCTTCGACCTTACCAAAAGAGTGGATACAATTGGTTAAACCAAATGAATGATTTAGGCTTTGGTGCATGTCTAGCCGACGATATGGGACTTGGAAAAACACTACAAGTCATTTCCTTTTTAGAAAAGATGTATGAAAAAAATAAAGAGGCTCATGTATTATTGATTGTTCCTGCATCCCTACTTGGAAACTGGTCAAAAGAAATCAATCGTTTTGCCCCTAAAATGACATATTATATTCTTCATGGAAAAAACAATATTGTACATGAAGACACATTCATAACTATTACCACATATGGAATGGCATTACGCAATGAATTCCTACAAGAAAGAGTATGGGACTGTTTGATTTTAGATGAGGCACAAGCCATTAAAAATCCAGCAACCAAACAAACTCGTGCCATTAAAAAGATTCCAAGCCATATGCGCATTGCGATGACAGGTACACCGATTGAAAATGACCTATCCAATTTATGGTCCCTATTTGACTTCTTAAATAAAGGATTGTTAGGTAGTGCATCTGACTTTAAGGAATACACAAAGAAAGTGCAGGCCTATCCTGAATATATGACAAAATTAAAGATGATGGTTTCCCCATTCATTTTAAGACGTTTAAAAACAGACAAGACAATCATTTCAGATTTACCAGACAAAATGGAAATCACAGAACACGTAGATTTATCCAAACGACAAGTCGTTTTGTATCGCAAAGAAGTTGATAAAGCGGAACAAGCAATATTGGAATCTGAAGGCCTTCAAAGAAGAGGCATTGTGATTGCGTTATTAACGAAACTGAAACAAATTTGTAATCACCCAGACCAATTTATTCATGATACCAACTACAATCCAAAAGACAGTGGAAAATATGCGATGTTGAAAGAGTTGTGTGAAACCATCTATGAGAAAAGAGAAAGAGTATTGGTATTTACACAGTATAAAGAAATGTGCGAACCCCTATCCCAATACCTAGAATCCATTTTCCATAAGAAGGGATATATTATCCATGGTGGTATTCCTGCTAAAAAGCGTACGGAAATCGTTGAAAAATTCAATGACGAAAATACATACGTTCCATATATCGTACTATCTTTAAAAGCAGCCGGAACCGGACTGAATCTAACAGCCGCCAACCACGTCATTCACTTTGACCGTTGGTGGAATCCAGCCGTAGAAAACCAGGCAAGCGATCGAGCTTATCGTATTGGACAAACCAAAGAGGTCTTTGTCCATAAACTCGTTTCAAATGGAACCATTGAAGAAAAAATTGATAAACTAATTGAGTCCAAACAAGAACTCGCAAATTCCATTCTTGCCACTGGACAAGAAAAATGGATTACCGAACTCGATACAAATGAACTAATGGACTTATTAAGATTGGACGTGTAGACTATGGCAAAATATTGGACAGCAAGCATGCAGTATTCGCAAATGAGCGTCGAAGAACTGCAGAGAAAAGCACAAGAAAGTGTTAAAAGCGCAAAAAACAAAGGAAAAGAAATGCACCCCATTATTGTGGAAGGAAGACAAATCGCAAAAAGCTGGTGGGGCATGGCCTGGTGTAAAAATATTGAGCAATATGCCGATTATGCCAGTCGTATTGAACGAGGAAAAAGATACGTTCGCTCGGGTGCTGTTGTGGACTTACAAATTGTGAAGGGTAAAGTAAAAGCTCGTGTTCAAGGAACAAGAAAAACACCTTACAAAGTGGAAATCAACATCAGCCCACTAAAAGAAGAAGTTTGTGAAGACATCATCGAAAAATGCAGTTCACAAATCCAAAACTTACAAGAACTTGTGAACGGACAATTCCCAGAAAGTTTAAAAGAAGTATTCCTATCCGAAAATGGATTGTTCCCAAGTCAAAGAGAAATCAGCTTCAACTGCAGCTGCCCCGACTGGGCCTTAATGTGCAAGCACGTGGCTGCTGTACTCTATGGAATTGGAACCAAACTCGACGAAAACCCATTCCTATTCTTTGAACTTAGAGGAATCGATGTCAACAAACTTGTAGACGTAACCATTAAAGACCACGTAGACTCCCTACTAGAACATGCCAATATGCCACCAACAGATCGCGTAATGGATGATTCATGTATTGAAACATTGTTTGGATTAAAGTAACGCACTAAAGACACTATCAAGTTAGTGTCTTTTACTTTTTAACATAGTGTCTTTCATTACACTATAAGCCAACGAATTTGCATAAACACTTCTTTACCGCTAAAATACAAGTACAGAAAGACTACTGGATAAAGTGGTCACTCTGAATTAAGGTCAAAAGACACTAGTATTTCATTGTGAGTAGAGTGAACTAGTGTCTTTTACATTTTTCTATGATAGTTAATGTAAGTCGTAGTATTTGAACAAAAGCCATTAAACACATGACAACAACAATAGTGTATTTCATTACACTATAAACCAACAGATTTGCATAAACACTTCTTTAACGCTATAATACAAATAGAGAAAAGCTACTGGAAAAGCAGTGGCTGCTCTGAAATCAAATTAATGCTGAAGCACTAATCTTTTTCCATTGCTAGTGGTAATTAGTGCTTTTTGCATTTTTCTATAATAATCAATGTTACTTTTAGTATTTCTACTATGGCAAATAGAACAAACGCAACATCAATATGTAGATATATATACATAA
>OIYR01001497.1_pt1 | contig 11631 bp, 7 predicted proteins | sample 1588221 | NCBI WGS metagenome assembly OIYR01 (sample SAMN03283292) | human gut metagenome | biome: human-associated habitat; material: feces | host: Homo sapiens | place: Peru | collected 2012 | reverse complement strand
CTAAGGATAATAACAATATAATTAAAGTTAATTTTGATAAGAATACTTGTGAAGTTATTTATACTACTCAGATGGAGAAGCTGGATTATTTACAGAGTGATGGAGAATATCTGTATTTTTTTGAATCAGATTCTGTTAAAGATAAAAAGTCTTTGCTTACAGTAATTGATATGAGTGGAAATGTAAAGACTCAGTATGAAATGGAATATGACGAAGAGTATATGGCTGAAATGCAGAAACATTCAGGACAGAATGTGAATGGTAATTCATACAAGCCGGATGCATCGGATATTTTGGTGTATGGACTTGATGGCAGGTATATAGTGCTTGGCAGCAGAACGACTGGTTTTAAGAATCTCACTACTTCTGATACAGTAGATTATAAGAAAGAGCCTGTAGTTGGTGTCGGAATAATAAATACAAAGGATTATCTAAGTGGCAGCAATGTATCTATAAAACAGATATATCAATATGCGCGATAGAACAGGAACAGGTACAATATGAATGAGTTGAAAAGAATCTTTGGGAAAAGATATGCCTGCCTGTTGTTACTGTTATTAGCAGTTAATATGCTGATAATCATCAGTGATAAGTCTGATGCACAGATGTTAAATGCGTATATTGATATGATTAATATTGCAGATAAATACATGGAGAATGAATCATCATGTACGGCTGCTGCCGGAAGTTCGTGGCGTGAGTATTTTGATAAGAATGAGATAGATGGGAGTGACACATCAGAAAAAACTGCTATTGCAAAACAGGCAAGAGAAAAGCTTGTGTCTCAGGCAAAGTATATAGATAATTATAAGGATATAGTGGAAAGCAAAAAACAGACTGCAATATTATATGCAGCGTCAGGCACTTATAAGAAGAATGGTTTTGAATATAACAATCTTTTAAAAACGCAGTATGATTTATCCGGAATATATGATACAGATGTGCAGTTAAGCAATGGAGTATGGCTGCAAAAAATATTCGAGAATAATTATATCCATTTGTTAGCATTTGTTACAAGTGTTTTTACAGTATATATGTTTTTTGCGGAAAGAAAAAACGGACTCTGCTATATTGTGCATACATCTAAGAATGGCAGATGCAGTCTGTTTATAAAAAGATGTGGCGTGCTGATGTTACAGACAACAGTAACTAATGCATTATTATATTTTGAAGCCGCATTTATACTGCTTAATAAATATGGTGGATGGAATGGACTGGGAGCTGCAGCTTCAAGTGATGAGTATTTTCTTCTGACATCTGGAAATCTTTCAAGGATTGAAATGCTGTGTCTGATAATATTATTATCAGTACTAACAACAATGGTTTTATCGCTGGTACTATGGCTGCTTCTGTTATGCTTCAGCAATGTTAATATAGGGCTGTTCTGCTACACATTTATATGTATGGCTGATATTCTGCTATATATGATTATGTCCGGAAAATCAGTATTCAGGATTTTTAAATATGTGAATATCTATTACATGTTTTTTCCGTGCAAGGCACTTGGTTATTATAACTGGGGATTTTACGGAATGATTATTTCATTGCGTGCGACTACAATATTAGTATCTGTGATAATCGGGATAATGGCTTTAGGATTAAGTGCTTATATCAGTATTAATAAGTATTTTACAGCAAAGAAGAACTGGATTGAAAATGTTACTGATTTTATTCACATGGGTGCTGTAAGACTCATGGAAAATGCAGGAAATTCGTGGAAAGAAGTATATAAAATATTGATATCACAGGGAATGATATTGATATTGCTGTTATTGATGTATCTTTGTGCAAATGTGACACCCGGTCACGGTGTTGTGTATGATGCCAGAAAAAGCTATATGCTTGGATATTATGAGAAGGCAGAGGGACTAAAATATGGTCCTGAATTAGAAAATATTTATAATCAGTATCGTGAAGAGTATGAGCAATTCGTAAGTGACTTTGATTATTCAGTAGAAAATGCACAGATAATTCTTGCAAATAAGAAGGATTTATTTAATTCTGTAGAAGAAAATGTTAATTACATAAAAGAAATGAATGAGCAGGGAATATCTGCGGTTGTAATTAACCCATACAGTTATACAGACACAATAGGAGACAGGGAATGGAGTAATCAGGAGCTTATTGCATTGATAAATGTTATTGCAGCAATTATTGTTTCGTGTGGTTTCATGTCTTATGAAAAGAAATCATCAGTTCAGAGTCTGACACTTTCGGGCAGAGAAAGAAGAAAGTGGCTTATAAAGAAAATGCTTGTACAGAATATCATATGTCTGGTATTCATGTGCATAACATATGGAATGTACTACAAAAAACTCTGTGATACATACACATATGTAAATATTACTGCGCCATTGAAAAGCATTATGATATTCAGAAATTTTATTGTTAATCCGCCAATTATTGGATATGTTATAATTGATTTTGCCGTTAAATATATGTTTATGGTTGTGATTCAGTTAATAATGTCTGTCGTATCAATATATGTAAAATATATATATTGTTTTGCAGTTGGCATAGTACTTGTGCTACCACATTTGCTGTATATGATTGGATTTAATTTCTTACATAATGTATCTGTTGTTAAATATATTTCATTCTTCCAATGTTTACTGGAGGGTGGACGGACAATGGATTGGTATTGGATTTTACTGATTGTTGTCGTATTAACTGGAGCGGGAATGTGGTTTTATATTGTGAATGTGTTTGAACATAAACTAAGATAGTTTTATGTATGTAATTGGAATAATTAATACATAAAGTTTGGGGCGAAAATAGTACATTTTAAATGTACACATTACCGTTCACGACATAAAAAGGCGCGATACCTTCAATTCCGTACAGAAGTGAAGTTGAATATTAAGAAAAATGTGCAGGATGCCAATTAAGGGGTGTCCTGCACTTGTCATGTGTGCTACAATGATTATTGAGAAGAATTATCAATAATGATTTGGGCAGATTATTTAGAAAAGGAAAACACACATGAAGTTAAATGAACTTAAGATTGGACAATGTGCAAGAATTACCTCAGTTGGTGGTGAAGGCGCATTAAGACAGCATTTTCTTGATATGGGCGTAATTCCTGGAGCGGAAGTTACGCTTGTAAAACTGGCACCGATGGGTGATCCAATGGAATTACAGATACATGGCTATGAATTGACACTTCGTGTTGCTGACGCAGGAGAGATTACTATTGATCCTATAGATGAGCGTACAAGAAAACACGAAAGACCAGACCGTATATATAAGTCTGACCATCCGGGACTTGGTGAGACTGGTAAATACCATGCTAAGGGAGATGGAGAAAAGCTTCCTGAAGGAACAAAGCTTACATTTGCACTGGTTGGTAACCAGAATTGTGGAAAGACAACTCTGTTTAATCAGCTTACCGGTTCTAACCAGCATGTTGGAAATTTTCCGGGAGTTACGGTTGACTGCAAGAGCGGCATGATTAAGGGGCATGAGAATACATCAGTTACAGATTTACCGGGAATATATTCTATGTCTCCATACAGCAGTGAGGAGATTGTTTCGAGAAATTTCGTGCTTAATGAGAAGCCAAAGGCGATTATTAACATTGTTGATGCAACTAATATTGAGAGAAACATGTATCTTACTATGCAGCTTTTAGAGATGGATGTGCCTATGGTTCTTGCACTCAATATGATGGATGAGGTAGTAGGCAATTCCGGCTCTATTGATATTAATGGCATGGAAAATATGCTTGGAATCCCGGTTATTCCTATATCTGCTGCCAAGAATGAAGGTGTTGATGAGCTTATAAGGCATGCACTTCATATTGCAGAGTATCAGGAGAAGCCGGAAAGAACTGATTATTGTGATGAGAATGATTTCGGCGGAGCAGTGCACAGATGTATACATGCAGTAATTCATCTTATAGAGGATCATGCAAAGAGAGCTGATATTCCGGTAAGATTTGCAGCAAGTAAGATTATTGAGGGTGACCCTCTTATATTAAAGCTTTTGCAGCTTGATGAGAATGAAAAAGAAATGCTTGAGCATATTGTACTTCAGATGGAGACTGAAAGAGGTCTTGACAGAAGCGCGGCAATCGCGGACATGAGATTTACATTTATAGAGAAGATATCCGAAGCAAATGTAGTTAAGCCTAAAGCAAGCAAAGAAAGAATACGAAGCCAGAAGATTGACAAGATTCTTACTGGAAAATATACGGCAATACCATGCTTTGTAGCGATTATGCTTGCAATATTCTTTCTTACATTCAATGTGATAGGCGCATTTTTACAGAATCTGCTGCAGCTGGGCATTGATGCACTTACTGGCGTTGTTGACAATGCACTTGCAGCGGCAGGCGTGAATAAGGTTATTCACAGTCTTGTAATAGATGGAATATTTGCAGGTGTCGGCTCAGTGCTTTCATTCCTGCCAATTATTGTTACACTGTTTTTCTTCTTATCACTTATGGAGGACAGTGGTTATATTGCAAGAGTTGCATTTTTTATGGATAAACTGTTAAGAAAGATTGGTCTGTCAGGAAGAAGTATTGTTCCTATGCTTATTGGATTCGGATGTACTGTTCCTGCGGTTATGGCAACAAGAACGCTTCCAAGTGAGAGAGACAGGAAGATGACAATTCTTCTTACACCTTTTATGAGCTGTTCAGCCAAGCTGCCAATATATTCATTCTTTGTAAGTGCATTTTTCCCAGGAAAGGGCGCACTTATAATGGGTGGATTATATTTCTTTGGAATTATTATGGGAATTCTTGTGGCATTGCTTTATAAAGGAACATTGTTTAAAGGCGAAGCAGTTCCTTTCGTTATGGAGCTTCCTAATTACAGACTTCCAGGCATGAAAAATGTTTTGCAGTTATTATGGGAAAAGGCCAGGGATTTCCTGCAGAGAGCATTTACAGTTATATTTGTTGCAACTGTAATTGTCTGGTTTTTACAAAGTTTCAATCTGCACCTTAATCTTGTTACAGATTCAAAGGACAGCATACTTGCACTTATTGCAGGAATAATCGCACCTGTATTTGCACCTTTGGGACTTGGCGACTGGAGAATATGTACATCCCTTTTGTGCGGTGTCATGGCAAAGGAAAGCGTCGTGTCAACAATGCAGATACTCTTCGGGACAGGCATACAGGCAGCACTTTCTACAGCCGGCGCAGCCGCAATGCTTGTATTCAGTCTTCTGTACACACCTTGTATCGCAGCAATTGCTTCAGTAAAGCGTGAACTAGGCGGGAAATGGGCTGTTATAATGGTTGTATGGCAGTGCCTGATTGCGTGGGGGATGGCATTTGTTGTGCATGCTGTGGTGATGCTGTTCTAGAAAGCATTTATTTCAGGTGACATTACTGGTGAAAATGTGGTAAAATAATCTAAGATTATGCTAAAAGCAAGGAGCGGATGGTTATGAAATACATTTTTACTAATGGATATATCCTTGATGGAACTAAGGATATGAAAGTTTTAGATGGTCATTCTGTGCTTGTTGAAGATGACAAGATTACTGGTATTGTGAAGGGTAACGCTGTACCGGACGGTTTTAAGGAGATTAATATTGATGGAAAATACCTTATGCCGGGTCTTATTAATATGCATGTTCATCTTGCAGGCAATGGAAAGCCACAGAAAAAGCAGAGAGATAATGAAAAAACTGTTAAGATGCTTATGGGAACAGCGTTTTCAAGGGTAGTGACATATAAGGTTGTAAAGGATTTTGCAAAGACAGAGCTTATGAGTGGTGTTACTACTATAAGAACTGTCGGAGGTCTGGCGGATTTTGATACAAGAGTAAGAGATGATATCAGAAATGGCAAGGCTGACGGACCAAGAATACTTGCAGCTAATGAAGGAATTTCTGTGCCGGGTGGACATATGGCTGGTTCAGTTGCGGTAGCTGCTAACAATATAGATGAAGCACTTGTGCAGGTTGATATCGCAAAGAGCCAGCATGTTGACCTTATTAAGCTTATGATTACAGGCGGTGTACTCGATGCAAAGGCTAAGGGTGTTCCTGGTGAGCTTAAGATGAAGCCAGAGATGGTTAAGGCTGTATGTGATAAGGCACATGCTCTTGGATACAAGGTTGCTGCACATGTAGAGTCGCCAGAGGGTGTAAGGGTTGCACTTGAAAATGGTGTTGATTCAATAGAGCATGGAGCAAAGCCAGATGATGAGATAATACATTTGTTTAAGGAGAATAATGCATTTTTATGCACAACATTATCACCTGCACTGCCATATGCTCTTTTTGACAGAAGCGTATCTAATGCGTCAGAGGTCGAACAGTATAATGGCAATATCGTGTTTGAGGGAATCAAAGAATGTGCCAAGGCAGCTATTGAGAATGATATTCCGGTTGTTCTTGGTAATGATGTTGGCTGTCCATGGATTACACAGTATGATTTCTGGAGAGAGCTTTATTATTTTCACAAATATGTCGGTGTGAGCAATGCATTTGCACTATACACAGCTACGCTTAACAGTGCAGTAATGGCAGGGATTGGTAATGCTACGGGTTCTGTTGAAGCCGGTAAATGTGCTGACCTGATTGTGACTAAGAATAATCCGTTAGACGACCTCAGGGCACTTCGTAATGTGGATTTAGTCATGGCACGAGGCAGATTATACAATAATCCGAAGTTCAAAACGAAAAATATTGTCACTAAAGAACTGGATAAATTTTGTGATTTATGTTAATTTTATTAAAGAATTTTACTTAAAGGAATAAGATTATGAAGATAGGATTTGATAACGACAAATATTTAAAAATGCAGTCTGAGCATATTAAGGAGAGAATTGCCAAGTTTGACAATAAGTTATATCTTGAATTTGGTGGAAAGCTGTTTGATGATTATCATGCATCAAGAGTTCTTCCAGGATTTAAGCCGGATTCAAAGCTTCAGATGCTTTTACAGTTAAAGGATCAGGCGGAGGTTGTTATAGCAATCAGCGCAGAAGATATTGCAAGCAACAAGATTCGTGGTGATTATGGTATTACTTATGATCAGGAAGTTTTAAGACTTATTGACGCATTTACAGAATACGGACTTTTTGTTGGAAGCGTATGTATTACAAAGTATTTCCAGCAGCCGGATGTTGACAATTTCATCAAGGTGTTAGATGCACATGGAATCAAGAATTTCAAGCATTACAAGATAGCAGGATACCCTAATGATGTTGCCAAGATTGTAAGTGACGAAGGATATGGAAAGAATGAATTCATTGAGACAAGCAGACCGCTTGTAGTTGTTACTGCACCTGGACCTGGAAGTGGAAAGATGGCTACATGTCTTTCACAGCTTTACCATGAATATAAGCATGGTGTTAAGGCTGGATATGCGAAGTTTGAGACATTCCCAATATGGAATATTCCACTTAAGCACCCTGTTAATCTTGCTTATGAGGCAGCGACAGCAGACCTTAACGATGTCAATATGATTGATCCTTTCCACTTGGAAGCATATGGCAAAACAACGGTTAATTATAACAGAGATATCGAGATATTCCCTGTACTTAATGCAATGTTTGAGCTTATTGCCGGTGAGAGTCCATATAAGTCACCAACAGATATGGGCGTTAATATGGCTGGTAACTGTATTGTTGATGATGAAGCATGCCGTTATGCTTCTAATATGGAGATTATCAGAAGATATTACAAATGTTTATGCGACCAGAAGAGAACTGGTGTAAATAGTCAGGAAATATATAAGATTGAGCTTTTAATGAATCAGGCAGGAATCACACCATCTTCAAGACCTGTTGTTAATGCTGCACTTGAAAAGTCAGCAAAAAACGGTGATAAACCAGCGGTTGCAATTGAGTTAGAAGATGGAACTATTGTTACCGGAAAAACAGGTGATCTGTTAGGTGCTGCGTCATCAGCATTGCTTAATGCATTAAAGCAGCTTGCAGGAATTGATGATTCAGTAGACCTGTTATCACCTGAGTCAATCAGCCCAATCCAGACATTAAAGACTAATTATCTTGGCAGCAGGAATCCAAGACTTCATACAGATGAAATTCTTATTGCACTTTCATCTTCAGTTGTAGCCAATCCATTAGCTGACAAGGCATTAAAGCAGATTCCTAAGCTTTATGGTTGCGATGTCCATTCAACAGTTATTCTTTCAGCGGTTGACAAGGATACATTTAAGAGACTGGGCATGAATCTTACATGTGAGCCTGCTTATGAGGAAGAAAAGAGATTTCATAAGAATTAGTTATTGACACACATGCACGCATTTGATATTATTTATCAAGTAATTAAATATTCCATGAGGGAGTAGTTAGCGCGAAAGTGTGATTTGTCAACATTCTGATTATAATTAAAGAGTATAATCTGGCAAATCTTAAATAATGAGACTCATGTATATCAATTAACAGTTAGTGTTGTACACGGCAGGTAGTTGATATACATGAGTCTTTTTTTATCTGCTGGATATAGTAGTAGCAAAGTTTTTAAGCTGACGACACTTATTATGGAGAGAGAAAAAGGAGGAAAACATGGAAAAATTCATTAACAATGCACCATTTGCTCTTGTACTTGTATGTCTTATAATCGGTTTTGTTCTGCTTATTAAAGGTGCGGACTTTTTTGTAGAAGGAAGCTCAAGCGTAGCAAAGAGACTGCATGTTCCGTCCATTATTATTGGACTTACAATTGTTGCAATGGGTACATCGCTACCAGAAACAGCAGTCAGTGTATCGGCATCACTCACAGGCAACAATGAGCTTGCCGTAAGTAATGTAGTAGGTTCTAATATATTTAACCTGATGGTTGTTATTGGCGTGTGTGCAATGATTGCCACAGTAAATGTTGCAAAAGAAACAATAAAAAGAGATATCCCATTTTCACTTATCTGCGCAGGACTTTTATTGCTTTTAGGAATCCTTGGGTTTGGTGATAAGTCAGGTATGATGCTTGGACATTTTGATGGTGTGATATTTATCGGTGCATTTGCAGGATACATTTTTTACATGATTAAGATTGCACTAAAGGCAAGCAAAGAAGGTAAAAAAGTTGAGATTGAGGGCGGTTCTGATGAAGATATTAAGTTGATTTCAGTTCCGCTTAGTATTTTGTTCATTATTGGCGGAGCGGCTGCGATTGCAGTAGGCGGAGATATTACCGTAGATGCTGCTTCAAGAATAGCCAGTGACCTTGGAATGAGCCAGACACTTATAGGGCTTACAATAGTTTCAATAGGAACATCACTTCCAGAGCTTGTAACTTCAATAGTTGCAGCCAGAAAGAACGAAGTCGATATGGCACTTGGTAATGCGATTGGTTCAAATGTATTTAACATACTTATGGTACTTGGTATTGCATCAGCAATCAGCCCAATCAGTATAATTACAGAAAATATTATAGATTTATGCGTGCTTATTGTATTTACAACATGTGTATGGATATTTGCTGGAACAAAGAAGAAAATCGGAAGAATCGAAGGCTTTTCAATGGTTGCACTTTATGTGATATATGCAGTTTATATCATAATAAGATAAATGAGGTAACATACAAATGTTGTTGTTTTTAAAAGTGTTTTTTACTGAATTCATAGCTGAGATGGGCGATAAAACCCAGCTCATGCTTATTGCTCTTACTTCTAAATATAAGTTAAGAGATATTATATCAGGAACTGCTGTAGCAATTCTTGTACTTAACGGACTTGCTGTTTTAGCAGGTGGTCTTGTCAGCGAATTCATTCCTGACTGGCTTATAAAGACTATTGCAGCACTTGCATTTCTTTATTTTGCTGCATCAACTATTGCAGGGGATGATGATGACGAAGAAGAAGGCAGCGGCAAATCAAAGATTAAGTTTGCACCACTTGCAGTTTTCTGTACATTTTTCGTTGCAGAGCTTGGTGATAAGACACAGCTTACAGCCATAACATTTGGCGCTAACGAAGGTATGAGTGCAGCTCTTGTTGTATGGATAGGATGTTCGCTCGGACTTTTTGCAGCTGACATTCTTGGAATGTTAGTCGGATATCTGTTAAAGAGCAAGACTCCGGACGGACTGCTTAATACACTTGCATTCGCAATATTCTCGATATTCGGTGTATACACACTTTATCAGGGACTTAAGCTTATAAAGGCATCTGTCTGTCCGATTCCGGTATGGCCAATACTTATAGTTGCAATTGTTGTTTTCGTAGCTTTATGTGTCTGTCTTTTTATAAGAAGAGAGAAGGAAAAGAATGATTAGAATGAAAGTAATCGTATCATTTTTTATGTGATGCGATTATTTTTTTTGTAAATGTGTCGATATAATAATTAGAAAAGTCAAGGAAGACTTTATCCAATACATTTTCGTTCAAGGAGGAATGAATTATGAGTAGTATATCTTCAGGGAATTTTTCCCAGATAGCCGGTTCGTATGCAGATACAGCGGCTGTTTATTCTAAGTCAGAGACAACTAAGACCGATGAGACAAGCGGAAAGAAGAAAGTCAGTGGTCAGACTATTGGCAATCCCAAGTTAAGCGAGAAAGCAAGCAAATATTATGAACAATTAAAGAAAAAGTACTCTAATATGAATTTTATTCTCGTAAGTGAGGACCAGAAAGAGAATGCCAAGGCTAATGCGGCAGGTTATGCTAATTCCAATAATATGGTTGTCCTTATTGATGAGGATAAGATTGAAAGAATGGCTTCTGATGAGAATTACAGAAAACAGTATGAAGGAATTATTGCAAATGCTGCCAGTGGAATATCACAGCTTGCAAGCAGTCTTTCAGCAACAGGAACTAGTGTAAAGGGCTTTGGAATGCAGGTTAATGATAATGGTACAGCATCATATTTTGCTGTGCTTGAAAAGTCAAGTGCTGCACAGAAGGAGCGTATCGAGAAGAAGGCTGCAGAGAAGAAAGAAGCTAAGAAAGCAGCAGAAAAGAAGGCTGAAAAGAAAGAGTACAGCGTTTTTAAAGCGTTTCGGAACGATAAAATATACAAGCAGTACGGCAGGGAGAAAAAGCAGAAGAAAAGTCAGCCCAGAGAAAACCATATCAGCCGCCTAATATCAGTCCGCCGTTTTCGGAAGAATTTTCGTCCTCTTCAGGAACTATGGCGGCATTTGCAGGAACTTCACCGAATATGCTCTTTACGGCATTGTCTATCTTTTCGTATTCACTCTTGGCAAGCTTTGCTTCGGCATCGGAATCTTCACCGTCATAGCTTGCTCCTGCTAGAATGTACATTACATAATTGCCGCTCTGATATATCCTTGCGTTAATGACTTTCTGCGTGCCGAAAGGATACTGACGGATATAATCTACCATCTGTGAGAAAGACTCATTGAGTGCTTCTACAGCTTTTCCTGCGTAACCGTCCTTTACTTTAAGAATTACAACTGTATCGGGATTTACGCTTGATATTGAATTCTGTTTTGCTGTAAAGCTTTCAACTTTAGCCATATCAAGACCGTAGTAATTAGTCATTGTGTCTTTATCAACCTCGGTATCACAAAGGTAATTGTCCTTGCCCACTGCATCGGCGATCTTCTTTTCAATCTCATCGGTCGTTGCCTTTACATCGGTCCTGTTGTCGGTCTTGCTATTATTCTTGTTATCGGTTTTGCTGTTGTTTTTGTTGTCGTCTTTTTTTGTGTCGGTCGATGAGCTTGTGTTGCCGGA